>Ga0209706_10000752_pt1 | contig 18430 bp, 19 predicted proteins | sample PPLLaktember2015_6_FD_187263 | JGI IMG/M metagenome (GOLD analysis project Ga0209706, IMG submission 187263) | Freshwater sediment microbial communities from Prairie Pothole Lake near Jamestown, North Dakota, USA - PPLs Lake P8 Core (1) Depth... | ecosystem: Environmental > Aquatic > Freshwater...
GGAGCGTCGACGCCTTCCGTTGGCACGCCGGCTGCATTCTGCTCCGCGCAACCGCAAAGGAGACTTTCCATGAAGACCACGGCAACGGATCTGCTCAGGAAGCAGCATCGCCAGGTCGCATCGCTGCTGAAGAAGGTGCTCGGCTCGGACGATGGCCAGGAGCGCCGCAAGCTCATGGACGAGATCACGGATCATCTGCAACGGCACACCCGGATCGAGGAGGAGATCTTCTACCCCGCGTTTCGCGAAGGGGCCGGCACGCAGAAGGCCGACGCCCTCGTGCGCGAGTCCTTCGAGGAGCACCACCTCGTCGACGTGCTGCTCGAGGAGATTCCGGAGATGGATCCGGAGGACGAGCAGTACGACGCCAAGGTGACGGTGCTCAAGGAGGTGATCGAGCATCACGTCGAGGAGGAGCAGGACGAGATGTTCCCGGCCGCCGAGAAGAAGCTCGGAAAGGCGCGGCTCGAGGAGCTCGCCGTCGAGATGCAGGAGCTCGCAGGCGAGGATCCCGGATCGGACGAAGAGTAGAGATCGGCGTGCCTGCCCCAGCAGGCCGACGGCGCCGATCGCCTCCCCCCGGCGATCGGCGCCGTCTCCGCTCCGCTTCTTGTCGCTCGGCGCCGCGCAGCCTCAGCCTTCGTCGCTCGGCGACGGGATCTTGCCGCGCCACGCACCGCTCTCGGCGCCGCGGGCCTCGATGAACTCCTTGAAGCGCTCGATGTCGCGGGCGGTGCGCATCCGCACGATTCCGAGCAGGTCGCCGGCCTGCTCCACGACGCCCTCGGGCTCGTAGTCGAGCTGCAGCATGATGCGCGTGCGCGAATCCGACAGGCGATGGAACGTCACGACGCCGGCGTTGCGCGAGCCCGACGTGCTGCGCCAGGCGATCCGCTTGTCCGGAATCTGGTCCACGATCTCGGCGTCCCACTCGAGGGTCTTGCCGCCGATCTCGGCGCGCCAGCGCAGGGTCCGGTCGTCGACCTGACGCACGAACTCCACGCCTTCCATGAACTTCGGAAACTCCTCGAACTGCGTCCACTGGTTGTACGCCGTGCGAACGGGCACCTCGACGTCGATGGAATGCTCGATCTGACCCATGGCGATTGCCTCCCAGGACTCCGCGGTCCCACTGTTGATTCCGGGTGGTGGAGCAAGTGGCGTGCCATTCGAAGACGGCACGCCGCTTGCTCTGCACGTCGGCATGAGCGCGACCTCTCGAGCGATCGACCACGCTCCGCCGCGACGCCCGATCGCTGCGGCAGTGTGCCAACCGGGCGAGACGTGCTGGGTGCGCGGCCCCGCGCGGCGCGTCGCGTTCCTCGTCGACGCCGAGGCGTACTACTCCGCGCTCTACGACACGCTGCTGCGCGCCCGGGAGCGCGTGTGGATCATCGGGTGGGACGTCCAGGCGAAGACGTGCCTGCGGCCCGGCGCGCCACGGCCCGCGCCGCGCGGTGCGCCGCCGACGGAGCTCGGCCCCTTCCTCGACTTCCTCGCCCGACGCAATCGTCGCCTTCGCATCCACGTGCTCGAGTGGGACTACTCGGTGCTCTTCGCGCGCGAGCGCGGCCTCGCGCCGTGGATCGACCTCGACTGGCGCACGCATCCCCGCGTCCGGTTCCAGCTCGACGACGAGCATCCGTTCGGCGCGTGCCTGCACGAGAAGATCGTGGTCGTCGACGATGCCGTGGCGTTCGTGGGCGGCCTCGACCTGACCCTTCGCCGCTGGGACACGCCGGAGCATCGGCCGGGCCATCCGCTGCGCGTCGATCCGAGCGGCGCGCCGTACGATCCGTTCCACGACGTCCAGATGATGGTGGAGGGCGAGATCGTGCGGCCGCTCGCGGAGCGGATCCGCCGGCGCTGGAACGAGGTGGGCGAGGCGCGCGTGCGGCCCCTGCCCGGCGCCGCGCTCGACGTCTGGCCGCCGAGCGTGCGGCCCGACGTCGAGCGCGTTCCGGTGGCGATCGCCCGCACCGAGCCCGGCGCGAGCGGCGAAGGCGTGCGCGAGATCGAGTCGCTCCACCTCGCGTCGATCCGCGCCGCACGACGCTCGATCTATCTGGAGAACCAGTACTTCAGCGCCGAGAGCATCGCGTCGGCGCTCTGCGAGCGGCTCGCGGAGCCGGAGGGACCGGAGGTCGTCGTCGTGCTCCCGAGCGCGTGCTCGGGCTGGCTCGAGGAGCAGACGATGGGTGCGCGCCGCGCGCGGATCCTCGCGCGGCTGCGCGAGGCCGACCGCTTCGACCGCTTCCGCGCCTACGCACCCACCGCACCCGATGTCGGACGGGTGAACGTCCACGCGAAGCTCGCGATCGTGGACGACGCCCTGGTGCGGATCGGCTCCGCGAACCTCGCGAACCGATCCCTCGGCTTCGACCGCGAGTGCGATCTCGCGCTCGAGGCGGAGGGTCGTGCCGATGTCGCGGCGGCGATCGCCGGGCTGCGCACGCGTCTGGTGAGCGAGCATCTCGGGCTCGCGCCGGAGGACTTCGACGACGCGTACGCGCGTCATGATCGGTCGTTGATCGCCACCATCGACGCGCTTCGCGGCGCCCCTCGCACCCTGGCGCCGGTCGAGGCCTGCGACGCCGGCGCGACCTGGCTGGCGCTGCCCATCGACCCGTTGGAGCCCTCGTCGTTCGTCGAGCCCCTCGCTCGCTGGACGCCGCCGGAGCTCCGGGATCCGCATCGCCGGGCGCTCCTGCTCGGCCTGCTCGTCGGCCTCGGCGTCGCGTTCGCGCTGCTCCTCGCATCGCCCTTCGTGCCGACGCTCGAGCTCGCCGATCTCGCCGCCACGCTGCGCCGGATGCCGCCGGAGCTCGGCGGCCCGATCACGGCGCTCTCGATCGCGCTCGGCGTGCAGCTCTTCCTTCCCGTGACGGCCCTCGGCGCGCTCGCGATCCTCGCGTTGGGGCCGCTCGAGGGAGCGCTCTGGACGAGCGTCGGCGCGGTCGTGGGAGCGTCGCTCGGCTGGGTGCTCGGCCGCTTCTGGATCGGGCAGCGCGTCGAGCGCCTCGCTCCGGGCGGCGTCGCGGCGTTCCGACGCCGCCTGCGAGGCCGAGGCATGCGGGCGATCGCGCTGGCGCGGCTGGCCCCGCGGCTGCCCTTCAGCGTGGGGAACTTCGCGGCGGGCGCGGCCCGGGTGCGCCTGGCTCCCTTCCTGGGAGGAACCGCCCTGGCGCTGCTGCCCGGCCTCGGCGCGGTGGCCGGCGTCCTCGACAGCGCGCAGGCCGCGTGGCGCGATCCGACGCCCGTCCGCGTGCTCGGAGCCGCCGGGGCGATCGCGCTGGCAGTACTCGTCGCGGGCTGGCTGCGCCGCTGGGCGGGCACCCGGGCGCGGCCTTGAACATCGGTCCACTCGATCGGACGAATCTACAAAGCCGCGTGCGCTCTGCGGTTCGGACCACCTCGGAGTCGGTCTCGGGTCGCTGCCGGTTTGGCACGGAGCGTGAAGTGCTGCCCGGTCGAAGCCACCGTGTGGCGAGAACGCCAGGGCTGCGTCCGAGAAGGCGTAGAGTGGCGATCGAAGGGGTCATCCGAGTGTTCGCGAGCACAGGCGGAGCGCGTTGATCGAGCGGATCGCCGCAGCGTTCGAGTGGCGGTGGAGCCCGCTCGCGGCGGCGCTCGTGTGCGTCGCGCTCAGCGTGTGGGGCTGGCTGCAGATCGACCACCACCCGGGCTTCCTCGGAATCGGGATCTTCGCGTCCGCGATGATCGGCCTGCTCATCTGGTCCGCGCGCCTCGCGCGGCGACGCGCCCGGACGCTGTTCGAGACGAACGCCGCCCTGGCCCAGATCCTCGACGAGGCGAGGGCCGAGCTCTCCGCGGAGCGCGACAGCCACCACAGCATCGAGCTCGAGGTGGCCCGGCAGACGCAGGAGCTGCGCGAGGCCGTCACGGAGCTCGACGCCTTCAACGCCTCCATCTCGCACGACCTGCGCTCGCCGATCGGCGCGATCGTCAACTTCGCGTCCCTGCTGCGCGCCACCCAGCACGAGCGCCTGGACGATGTCGGGCTCAACTTCCTGACGCGGATCGAGTCCGCCGCGCAGCGCGCGCTCGCGAAGATGGAAGGGCTGCTGTCGTTTTCGCGCGTCGGCCGCCAGCCGCTGAATCGGGCGCCGATCGACCTCTCGGCGCTCGCCCGGCGGATCCATACCGACGTGCGCGTGCGCCGCCCCGGCACCTCTTTCGAGCTGTCGGTGCAGCCGCTCCCCAAGGTCTCGGCGGATCCTGCGCTCGTCGAAGCGCTCCTGCGGCAGCTTCTCGACAACGCGGCGAAGTTCTCGGCATCGCAGGACAAGCCGCAGATCGAGCTCGGATCCGAGCCGCACGCGGACACCGACTGCGTCGCGTATTACGTTCGCGACAACGGGGTCGGCTTCGATCCGGCCTTCGCCGACCGTCTGTTCCGGCTCTTCGAGCGGCTGCACCGGTCGGAGGAGTTCGAGGGCACCGGCGTGGGGCTCGCGATTGCAGGCCGGGTGGTCCGGCGGCATGGCGGACGGATCTGGGCGGAGAGCTCCCCGGGCCAGGGAGCCACGTTCTTCTTCACGCTGGAAGGGGTGGACGATGAAGAGCGGAAGCTGCGAGGAGAGAGACCTCCTTCTGGTGGATGACGACGACGCGGACGTCGCCGTCGCGCTGTTCGCACTCGAGCGCGACGGATTTGCGGATCGCGCCGCCGTGCTACGGGACGGCGTGGAAGCCTTGCAGTACCTGCAGGGCGCGACGGCTCCCCCGCGCCTGATCCTGCTCGATCTCCGGATGCCGAGGCTCGGCGGCCTCGAGGTGCTGGCACGCATCCGGGAGGACGCGCGCTTCGCGCATCTTCCCGTCGTCATCCTGAGCGCCTCGAGCCTCGAAGCCGACGTCCGCGAGAGCTACCGGCGCGGCGCCAACAGCTTCGTGCGCAAGCGCTTCGACCCCCATCGACCGGGCGGGTACGTCGTGGACGTGGTCCGCTACTGGCTCGAGCTCAACGAGACGCACGAGCCGTCGAAAGGAGCCTTGTCATGACCGAGCTGCGCGCGCTGGTCGTGGAGGACGATTCGGACTACGCGGCGAGCCTCGAGTTCCTGCTGCGCCAGGAAGGATTCGCCGCCGAGAGCGCCGACTCGCTGAAGCTCGCACGGGAGCGCCTTGCCGTCGCCGCCTACGACGTGATCCTGATCGATCTCGAGCTGCCCGACGGGCACGGCGAGAGCCTGATGGACGACGAGGCCGCCGCGAGCAGCGAGTTCGTGGTCGTGACCGGCCACGCGTCCGTCGAGACTGCGGTGGGAAGCCTCCGCCGCGGCGCACTCGACTACCTGACGAAGCCCACCGACCCTGCGCGCCTGAAGAGCGCCCTCGCGAACGTGGTGCGCACGCGCCACCTGAAGCAGGAGCTCGCGTCCCTGCGCGGCGACCTGCGACGCTTCGGCTGCTTCGGCAGCATGGTCGGGATCTCGGAGTCGATGCAGCGCGCCTACGACCTGATCGCGCGGGTCGCCCCGACGCCGGCGACGGTGCTGATCACCGGCGAGAGCGGAACCGGCAAGGAGGTCGCCGCAGAGACGATCCATCGCTTCAGCCGGCGGCGCGACCGACCCTTCGTCGCCGTGAACTGCGGCGCGATCTCGCCGAACCTGATCGAGAGCGAGCTCTTCGGCCACGAGAAGGGAAGCTTCACCGGCGCCGACCGCCGGCGGATCGGGCTCTTCGAGCAGGCCGACGGGGGCACCCTCTTCCTGGACGAGATCACGGAGATGCCGTTCGACCTGCAGGTGAAGCTGCTGCGGGCGCTCGAGACGGCCGAGGTCACGCGAGTCGGATCGACGACGTCGATGCGGGTCGACGTCCGCGTGATCGCCGCATCGAACCGGGATCCCCAGGAGGCGATCCGTGACGGCAAGCTGCGGGAAGATCTCTTCTATCGGCTGCAGGTCTTCCCGCTCGCGCTCCCGCCGCTGCGCCAGCGGGGTGAGGACATCGAGCTGCTGGCGAAGCACTTCCTGGGCCAGCTCAACCGCGAGGCCGCAACCTCGAAGCGCTGGACGGACGCCGCGCTGGAGCGCCTCCGCCGCTACCCGTGGCCGGGCAACGTCCGGGAGCTCAAGAACCTGGTGCACCGGGCATTCATCCTCTCGGACGGCGACATCACTGTGAACGCATTGAACTGCCTCCAGCTGGCGCCGCCGACGTCCGCGCTGCACAAGGAGATCGTTCCGGTGCCGTTGGGGGCGTCGCTCGACGACGCCGAGCGGCAGGTGATCGTCGCAACGCTCGAGCATTGCGGGGGCAACAAGAACGAGACCGCTCGCATGCTCGGCGTGAGCCTGAAGACTTTGTACAACCGGCTCAACGTCTATCGCGCCGCCGACGCTCCGCCGGCCGAGCCGGCGAGCGCGGCGCCGACCGCGCCGAAGAGCTGACGACGCACGGCCTTGGCAGGCCGCATCGAGGTGACTCGATGCGGCCTGCCGCGGCATATCTCTCGCGCTACGGCGCGTCCGGCGCGGCGTCCGAGGGCGGCGCCGGAGCGACAGGCTCGCTCGGCGGGGGCGCCGAGACCGGCGGCGACATCGGGGCCGGCGCGCTCGGTCGCGCCGCGACCTCGAGCCGGTTCGCGACGCTCTTCACGCCGCTCACGTCGCCCGCGATCTCCTCGGCGCGCCGCCGTGAATCGTCGCTCGGGACGACGCCCTGGAGCGTCACCACGCCGTCGACGGCGCGCACGCTGATGGTGTCCGCCGCAAGCGTCTCCTCGCCGCGCAGCTCTTCCTTCACGTCGCTCGCGATCAGCGCATCGCTCCGCGGCGCGGGCCTGCAGGCCACGAACGAGCCCAGCGCGATTGCCAGGGCCAGGGCACGGTGCGTACGACTCATTCCGTCCTCCTCGCTGCGCTACGCAGCGCTTCGACGGACTGGGAAGCAAGACCCTTGCCAGCGCGCCGGGCCGACGCGTCGCCGACCCGGTCGAGGTCCCGCGTGGGCGGTCCGTACAGGACCTTGCCGGTGCGGTGGAAGCGGCCGCCGTGGCAGGGACAGTCCCAGGTCTTCTCCAGCTCGTTCCAGCGCACGATGCAGCCCATGTGCGTGCAGCGCGCGGACATCTGATGGAGCTCGCCCGAGAGATCCCGGTACACCGCGCGCTGGCGCCCTCCGACGCGGACGATGCGACCGGAGTCGCGCGGAATCTCGCCTGCCGAGTCGCCGCCCGCGGAGGGGAGCCGATCCGCCGCGAATCGCCAGGCGGTCGCAGCGCCTTCGCGCACTGCCGATGCGATGCCGGCCCAGGGCCCGATCCGGCTCGGTCGGTAGACGGGCTCCCAGGGGTTGGCCTCTCCGAGGACGAGATCCGAGAGCAGCGTGGCGGCGACGGAGCCGAACGTGAGGCCCGTCCCGGCGAATCCGGCCGCGATGAACCGGGATCTCGCTCCGGGCAGGCGTCCGATGTACGGAAGTCCGTCACTCGACGTGAAGAGCTCGGCGCTCCATCGGCTCTCGATCGACGCCACGGGAAGGCGAGCACGCGCCCACGCCTCGAGAGCCCCGAAGCGCGCCGCGGGCTCCGCGCAGCTCCCGACGCGATGGTCCTCTCCGCCGACCAGCACGAGCCTGCGATCGGGCGGGACGCTGCGGAGGTAGTGATAGGGATCCGCGCAGTCCCAGAACAGGCCGGGCGCGAGCGGCTGCTCGAGACGCGCGGCGACGACGTAGCTGATCGAGGGCACGAGCCGCGTCTGGATCGAAGCGGCGCTCCCGATCGGCGTATGTGTGGCGTCGATCACGGCGTCCGCGCGAACGGAGCGCCCCGAGCCCGCAACCACGACCTCTCCGTCCGCTTCGGAGACCGGAGACTCCTCGAAGATCCGGCCGCCCAGCTCTACAAAGCTCCGCATCAGGACCGCGAGGTAGGCCAGGGGGTCGAGCTCCGCCTGCGACGCGAAGCGCAGCGCGCCTCGCGCGCGCACGGTCTGGGGCAGTTCCCGGAGGAGCGCGACGGCAAGCCCGAGATCTCGCGCCGCGCGCTCCTCGCGCTCGAGCGCCTCGAGCTCCGCCTCGGTCTCGGCGACCCGATAGCCCGCCGACCACGTGAAGATCCCGTCGCCGCCGTGGCTGCGCGCCTCGTGCTCGATCGATTGGATCGAGGCCTCGATCGAATCCGCCACCAGGCGCGCACGATCGCGGCCGAAGCGCGCGACCACCTCGTCCCACGGAAGATCGAGGGCCGACGTCAGGTGCGCGGTGCTCGCGCCGGTCGTGCCCGAGCCGAGCCGCCGTCGCTCGAGCACCACGACGCGCTGACCCGCCCGCACGAGCCGCAGCGCGAGGCCGAGGCCGGTGACACCGCCCCCGATCACCACGCTGTCCGCGACGGTCGACTCGGTCAGCGGCGGGAACTCGGGCAGCGTCGTCCGGTGGCGCCAGGTCGGCGCCGCGTCGACCGCCCCCGCGCCGTCAACTTCTCCGTGCGCGTTCTTCACCGCCCCTCTTCCTTCCAGCCGCATGCCTCACGAGCTGTGCAATCCGCGCGCCATGCGGTCCAGGGGGCCGGGCGCGCCGAGCGCACAGGTCGCGTTGTAGAAAGGGGCGGTTCCCACCTTCGTCCAGGGCGCGGGAAGCCGTCGCCGGCGTCGCCGGCCCGGCGAGTCGTTTTCTCGAGGCGCGGACGCGTGGCACGCCGCTTGCTCTTCCTCTTCACCGAGGAGGACGGACGATGCCGCGTGGCGACAAATCCGCGTACACCGCGAGACAGAAGCGAAAGGCCGCCCACATCGAAGGCTCCTACGAGGAGCGCGGGCTCTCGGAGCGCGAGGCCGAGCGCCGCGCGTGGGCCACGGTCAACAAGCAGGACGGCGGCGGCCGGAAGAAGGCCGCCCCAAAGCGGCGAAAGGCGGCGCGCCGCAAGACGCCCGCGAGGAAGCGGGCGCGAGGCTGACGCGACCACTCGAGAAAGGACCCCCATGCCCAAGTCCAATCCTTCGAACACGGAGCCGATCCGATACGCCGTCGTGGGCCTCGGTCACATCGCCCAGGTCGCGGTGCTCCCCGCCTTCGCCCACGCGCGCGAGAACTCGCGGCTCGTCGCCCTCGTCTCGGGCGATGAGGAGAAGCGGCGCGAGCTCGGGCGCCGCTACCGCATCGCGACGTGCCTCGACTACGACGGCTACGACGATCTGCTGCACGGCGGCGAGATCGACGCCGTCTACCTCGCGCTCCCGAACCACCTGCATCGCGACTACGCGGTGCGCGCCGCGGAGGCGGGAGTCCACGTCCTCTGCGAGAAGCCGATGGCGATCGACGAGGACGAGTGCACGGCGATGATCCGGGCCGCCGAGGAGAGCCAGGTCCGCCTGATGATCGCCTACCGGCTGCACTTCGAGCCGGCGACGCTGCGCACCCTCGCCCAGGTGCGTGGCGGAGAGATCGGCGACGTCCGGCTCTTCGACTCGGTCTTCACGATGCAGGTGCGCGACGAGAACATCCGTCTCGAGGCGGAGATGGGTGGCGGTCCGCTCTACGACATCGGCATCTACTGCATCAACGCGGCGCGCAGCGTCTTCGGTTGCGAGCCGATCGAGGTCGTCGGCGCGAGCCTCGCGGGCTCCGATCCCCGCTTCGCGGAGGTCGAGGAAGCCTTCGCCGCCATCCTGCGCTTCCCCGGCGAGCGCGTCGCGAGCTTCGTGTGCAGCTTCGGGGCGTCCGACGTCTCGTCCTATCGGATCGTCGGGACGAAGGGCGACATCGTGGTCGAGCCGGGCTTCGAGTACGCCGAAGGGCTGCGGACGCGGACCACCGTCGGCGGAAAGGCGCGGGTGCGGCGGTTCCGGAAGCGCGATCAGTTCGCGCCCGAGCTCGTGCACTTCTCCCGCTGCATCCTCGAAGGCAGCGAGCCCGAGCCCTCCGGCATGGAGGGGCTGATCGACGTGCACGTGATCCGCTCGCTCCAGGAGTCCGCGCGCAGCGGCGAGCCCGTGCGGATCGCGCCCTTGGAGAAGCGGTGGCGTCCCGGGCCCGAGCTCGAGATGCGGAAGCCCCCCGTCCGGAAGCCGGATCTCGTCCGGGCGCAGAGCGCGTCCCGGTAGCTCCGCCTTCGTTCGAAAGGAGAACCGATGCGACTCCAGGAAATGGTCGAGTACCTCCCCCCTCGCGAGGATCTGATGAAGCTCGCCCGCTACGTCTCGGCGATGCGGCGGCCGGCGCGGAGCGAGCTCGCGATCGCCGGTCTGATCGGGGCGGCGGTCGGCGCGGGCGCCGCCCTTCTCTTCGCGCCGGTGTCGGGCCGGGAGCTTCGCGACGAGGTGCGCTCTCGCCTCGACGCCCGCCTGAACGGCGAAGGCCTCGACACGGATGCGTGAGCGGACGCCGACCGTGAGCGCCGTGCGCCTTCCCGCGCACGGCGCGCACGTCGCGTCCGGACGACCCTCCGTCGCCCAGGCGGCGGGTCGAGCGATCGAGGCCGGCCATGCGCTCGCACGCAGCGAGGCGGCCCTGTGGCGACGCGACGTCGAGCTTCGCATCGGCTCGGGTCTGCTCGGTCTCGCGCTCTCGTGCCTGGCCGGGATCTTCCTCGCCGCCGCCTGGACGCTGGCCGTGATGGCGGCGGTGACGGCCGCTCCGGACGTTCCGCTGCCGACCCGGCTCGGCATCGTCGCGGCGGTCCATGCGCTCGTGGGCGTGGGCCTGGTCGTCGTACGAAAGGGAATCCGACGTGGATGAGGAACGACTCCAGCTGGAAAGGGAGGTCCAGCGCCGACGCGCGGAGCTCGACCACGCGCTCGCGGACCTGCGGAGGGGTGCCGCCCGCCTCTTCGACGTGGGCGCACGCGTACGGCGGCTACCGCTTTCGTGGCTCGCAGCGGGCTCGGCCAGCCTGCTCGCGCTGTGGTGGCTGCGGCGTCGCTCGACCGAGGGAAGGTTCTTCAACGGTTTGTAAGACCCGGCTTCCCGGCTGGCGGAGCCTCGACCGCCGAGGTCGGTGCGACGGAACGGTTCTTGCTCGAGCCAGGGCCATGGAAACCCGACCCTCCTCACCTTCCTCCGACAGCTCGGAAACGAGGCCCGCGCGCCCCGGCGCCCACCTTTCCGCCCCCAACCTCGGCGCGGCCGAGCGCTGGATTTCCCTCGCCGTCGGCACGGGCGTGCTCTTCGTGGCGCGGAAGCGACGCGGTCCGCTGGCCTGGGTGACGCGCGCCGTCGGCTCGGCGCTCCTGGCGCGGGGCACGAGCGGCCGGAGCGAGCTCTACCGCGCGCTTGGAATCGACGCGCGACGCGAGCCTGCCGCCATCCGGTTGCGCCGCGCGCTGACGGTCGGCGTCCCAGCCCGGGAGATCCGCGCCGTGCTCCTCGACCCGGCGCAGCTCCCGACCCTGCTGCCGGTCGTGACCGACGCGCGAGCGGTCGATGACCTGCGCTGGCAGGTCACGGTGGAGCACGCCGGCGAGGAGCCCATCGAGATCGGGCTCGACGTCGTGAGCGCGGAGAAGCATGTCCGATGGGCAGCTCCGGAAGCGCCGATTGCCTTCGACGTGACGGTTTCGTTTTCCCCCTCGTCGCGCGGAGGCACGGGGCTCGTGATCCTGGCTCGTGTCGATGGCGCGGACGGCGACGACGACGCCGTCCGCAGGCTGCGGGCGCTCTTTCGCGAGGGCGTCGGGCAGCTCGTCCGCCGCCTGGAGCCGGAGCGCGAGACCCCGAGCGGACGGCGCGCGCCGCGGAGCCGCAGCCGCGGCCAGACGGCGTCGCGACGGGCCGACCGGAAGAGCCGATGAGGAGGGCCGCAAAGACCATCGCCCGGCTGCTGGACAACCGGGGCGAGATCCGGCGATCCTCGGGGCGAGCCCCGCCGGCGCAGATCGGCCGTTCCGAGGCGCTCGGCTAGCGCGGGTCTTCCTGCGGGTGCGCACGACGCGGCGTGCGCGCATACCACTGAGGAGGATCGGCCGACCGGCCGGTCAGGAGGGCGGCGTTGCCCCACCGGCTCCCGATCGCGCATCACCGCTCGGCGGCTGCGACGTATGCGACGAGTCTCGGGCTCGTCGCGATCGCGCTCGTCGTCACGCCCTTGGTGCCGTCGGTGCTGCAGAAGGCGAGCTTCGCGTTCTTCTTCACCGCCGTCGCCGTCAGCGCTGCGCTGGATGGATTCCTCCCCGGCATCCTGACCGCCCTGCTCTCGGCGCTCGCCGTCGCCGGCTTCCTGATCGAGCCGGTCGGCGCGATCACGTGGGACGACGGCGTCCGGCTGAGCGCCTTCCTCGCCGTCTCGACTGTGATTGCCGCGCTCGGCGAGCGCGGACTCCGCGGCAGCCGGCGGGAGCGCGCCCAGCGCGAGTGGTCCGACGTGACGCTCCAGAGCATCGGCGACGCAGTGATGGTGACCGACGCCCAGGGCTGCGTGCTCTCCATGAACCGGGTGGCCGAGACCCTCACCGGATGGCGTTCCGCCGAGGCCGTCGGGCGCCCCCTGCACACCGTCTTCCGGATCGTCGAGCAGGAAACGCGCGAGCCCATCGAGGATCCGGCGAGCCGCGTCCGCGTCGCAGGCACCGTGGTGGGCCTCGCGAACCACACGATCCTGATCGGCCGAGACGGGACCGAGACGCCGATCGACGACAGCGGCGCGCCGATCTGGAGCGACGACGGCGAGCTCGTCGGCGTCGTGCTCGTGTTCCGGGACGTCGCCGACCGTCGCGCCGCCGAGCGCGAGATGGCGGCGATCCTGGATCGCGAGCAGCTCGCCCGTCACGAGGCCGAGTCCGCGAACCGCGCGAAGGACGAGTTCCTCGCGACGCTCTCCCACGAGCTGCGCACGCCCCTGAACGCGATGCTCGGCTGGACGCAGCTCCTGCGCGAGCGGCCGTCCGAGGACGTGGAGCTGAAGCACGGCCTCGAGATCGTCGAGCGCAACGTACGCCGCCTCGCGCGGCTGATCGACGACGTCCTCGACGTCTCGCGGATCGTCGCCGGCAAGCTGCGCCTGGAGCTCGAGCCCGTGGAGATCGCCGGCGTGATCGACGCCGCAGTCGAGGTGATCCGGCCCGACGCCGAACGCAAGAGAATCGACCTCCACATCCACGCGGCTCCGGACCTCACCGTGCTCGGCGATCCGCTGCGACTGCAGCAGGTGCTGCTGAACCTGCTCTCGAACGCGGTCAAGTTCAGCCCGAAGGCGAGCGCGATCGACGTCACCGCGCGCCCCGACGACTCTTCCGTCGAGATCGTGGTGCGCGACCAGGGGGCCGGGATCTCGGCCGACTTCCTGCCCTTCCTGTTCGATCGTTTCCGGCAGGAGGATTCCACCAGCCGACGCGCCCACGGCGGCCTCGGCCTGGGGCTCGCGGTGGTGCGTCATCTCGTCGAGATGCACGGCGGGCGGGTCGAGGCGCGCAGCCCGGGCCCCGGCAAGGGCGCAACGTTCGTGGTGCGGCTCCCGCTGCACCACGCAGGAGCGGTCGTCGCGCAGCGCCGGATCGCGGCGCCGTCCGCCATCCAGCGTCCCTCCCTCATGGGCGCCCGCATCGTGGCCGTGGACGACGATCCCGACGCGCGGGACCTGCTCGAGCGGATGCTCCGCAAGGCCGGCGCCGAGGTGCAGACGGCGTCGAGCGCCGACGAGGCGATCGCGCTGGTGCGTGCGTCGACTCCGGACGTCCTGGTCTCGGATCTCGAGATGCCCGACCAGGACGGCTTCGCGCTCGTCCGCCGGCTGCGCGAGGAGGGATTCGCGGACCTTCCCGCCGTCGCGCTCACCGCGTATGCGACCGCCGAGCATCGGATCCGCGCGCTCGACGCGGGCTTCCAGCTCCACGTCGCGAAGCCCCTCGGCCAGCGTGAGCTCGAGCTGGTGGTTGCCGCGGCCGCGCGCTGGCGCCCGCCCGCCTCCTAGGCGTTTTCACGGTTTGTACAAAGCCGCGTCCGTTCCGGACGCGCGCGAGCCGTCCCAGCGCGTCGGCGCCTGCGCTCGCCCGCGGTCCGGTTGGCACGGCCTTCGCACTTCTCGGGGTCGAAGCCACGAGAGGAGAGCGAGCCATGAAGACCTTCGTCGCCATCGCACTTGCAGCGTCCGTCGCGACCACCGCGGCCCGTTCGGGGGCCGAGAACGAGGGGCCGACGGCGCCGCCGAGCAGCCCCGACGTGCTCGATCCGAGCCGTTTTCCGAAGGACGCCGACAACACCGGAACCAACGTGCGCGATCGCAGCGGCGAGACGTTGACGCCGCTGGACCAGGGGAACGGCGAAGCGGATCTCACGCTCACGCAGTCGATCCGGAAGGCGATCGTCGCCGACGACGATCTCTCGATGAACGCCAAGAACGTGAAGGTGATCACGCGCGACGGCGTCGTGACGCTGCGGGGCCCGGTCTCGTCGCAGGCGGAGCGCGCGCGGGTCGAGCTGATCGCACGGCGCGAGGCGGGCACGGCCCGCGTGGACAACCAGCTCGAGGTCGTCGCGGACGACGACCGTCAGTGAAGGAGGACGTCATGGGCAACGCGGTATACGGCATTGCAAAGACGGTGGAGCAGGCGGAGCGCATCATCGCGGAGCTCCAGGCGGCCGGCTTCTCGGCAGATCACCTCTCGGTCCTGCTGCCCGACAAGTCCGGCACGCGCGACTTCGCCCACGAGAAGGGTACGAAGGCGCCCGAGGGCGCGACCGCCGGTGCCAGCGCCGGGGGCGCTCTCGGCGGGGCGCTCGGCCTTCTCGCCGGCATCGGAACGCTCGCGCTTCCTGGCCTCGGGCCGCTGATCGCTGCGGGACCGATCCTCGCGGCGCTGAGCGGGGCTGCGGTCGGCGCCACCGTCGGCGGGATCACCGGCGCCCTGATCGGAATGGGCGTCCCGGAATACGAGGCCAAGCAGTACGAGGGCAAGCTTCGGGACGGGAACATCCTGATCTCCGTTCACACGGACCAGTCGAGCCATCGACAGCTTGCGACGAAGATCCTCGAGAACGCCCACGCCGAGGACGTCGGATCGGCGGGCGAAGCCAGCGCGCCGAAGAGCTAACGCTCGGCAGCGACGAAAAGGAGAACGCGATGGCGACGTGTGCGACGTGCGGACGCGAGGTCGGGTGCGCCTTCCAGATCACCATTCGTGGGGAGACGCTCGTCTTCGACAGCTTCGAGTGCGCGATCGACCGCCTGGCGCCGCACTGCCCGAACTGCGGCTCGGCGATCACGGGGCACGGCTATCGCGCCGGGAGCGAGCTCTTCTGCGGATTCCGATGCCGCGAGGAAGCGCGCCTCGATCGCAGGGTCGATGCGGCCTCTGCGGCGTCGTTCCCGGCGAGCGACCCGCCCGCGTCGTTCATGAGCACGCCGTCGCGCACCGCGAAGTTCGCGCTCGATCGACGGCGGCGGCAGGAGGGCCGCGTCGGGTGGGTGCTGCTCTGGCTCCTGGGAATCCCGCTGCCGGTGCTCCTGGGCCTCTTCGTCCTGCGTGGCTGCACGTGAGCCGGGCGAGAGGAAGAAGCACGACGAGGAAGACGCTGGCGAGTAGCATCGAGATCAGGCCCGGCAGGTCCAGTCGACGCTCGCCGACAAGCCGGCCAGCCGGCCGTAACGCGGAGACCTCATGGCCAAGCGAACGACCCGTCGCGCAGCGCGGACGAAGGACGCGGCATCCGAGCCCGCGGAAGAAGCGGACGCCCGACCGGCGGGACGCAGCTCGGGTGCGGGCCGTCCGATCTGGAACGGCAGCATCACTTTCGGGCTGGTGAACGTGCCGGTGGAGCTCCGGTCCGCGGAGATCCGGGACGAGCTCCGCCTCCAGCTCCTCGACGCGCGCGATCACGCGCCCGTCGGATACGTCCGACGCAACAAGCGCACGGGCGAGGAGCTGTCCTGGGACCAGATCGTCCGGGGCTTCGAAATCGAGAAGGACCGCTTCGTGGTCGTGACCGACGAGGACCTGAAGCGCGCGAACCGCAAGGCGACCCAGACGATCGAGATCCTCGAGTTCGTCGACGCGGCGTCGATCCCACCGCTCTACTTCGAGCGTCCGTACTACCTCGCTGCGACCGGCGCCGGCATGAAGGGCTACGCGCTGCTGCGCGAGACGATGCGGCGCACCGGCAAGGCCGGGATCGCGAAGGTGATCCTCCACACGCGCGAGCACCTGGCGGCGCTGCTGGTCGTGGGTGATGTGCTGGTGCTCGACCTGCTCCGCTTCGCGAGCGAGCTGCGCGATCCGGCCGCGCTTCCCGTGCCGGACGCCGAGCTCGCTGTGCGCCCGGGCGAGCTCGAGCTCGCGGAGCGACTGGTCGAGAGCATGGTCGTCCCGTTCGATGCGTCGCGACACCGGGACGAGTATCGAGACGATCTCCTGGCGATGGTGCGGCGGAAGGCGCGCTCGGGCGAAGCCGTCGAGAGCGAGGAGCCCGAGGCGGCGGACGAGGGCGGCGCCGAGGTCGTCGACCTGATGGCGCTGCTCAAGCGCTCGGTGGCGGATCGCAAACGCGAGGGCGGTGCGCGTGCCGGGCCGCGGAAGGTCACGCCCGAGTCCGCACGCACGCGGCGGCGGAAGCGCGCGGGTTGAGCGCGGGGCTCCGCCGTTATCGGGAGCGTCGCGACTTCAAGGCGAGCCCGGAGCCCTCGGGAGAAAAGCCCGGGCGGAAGCCCGGAGCCTCCGCCGCAGGCCGGCTGCGCTACGTCGTGCAGCGACACGCGGCGCGGCGCCTGCACTTCGACTTCCGCCTCGAGCTCGACGGCACGCTCAAGAGCTGGGCCGTCCCGAAGACACCGGGCCTCGAGCCAGGAGCGCGCCGGCTCGCGGTGCACGTCGAGGACCATCCGCTCGCCTACGGCCGCTTCGAAGGCGAGATCCCGAAGGGTCACTACGGCGCCGGCACGGTCGCGATCTGGGATCGCGGCCATTGGCGTCCGGACGGCGATCCCCGGCGCGGCTACCGCGCAGGGCGCCTCTCCTTCGAGCTCGACGGCGAGCGGCTGCGCGGCCGATGGTCGCTGGTCCGGATGCGGCGCGACGCGGGCGAGAAGGGCGACCCGTGGCTCCTGATCCGGCGCACGAGCCCGAGCGCTCCCGCTCGAAGACCCGCCGCTGCGCTCCCGCCTGCGATCCCGTTCCAGCTCGCCACCGCGTCGGACGAGGTACCCGACGGCGAAGACTGGCTGCACGAGCTCAAGCTCGACGGCTACCGGCTGGCGTGTCGGCTCGAGGACGGTGCGGCGCGCCTCACGACGCGGAACGGCCACGACTGGACGCATCGCTTCGCGAAGATCGCCCGCGCCGCATCGCGGCTCCCGGCCGAGCGCGCCTGGCTCGACGGCGAGGTGGTCGTCTTCGATCGCTCCGGCGTGTCGCGCTTCGGCGCCCTGCAGTCGGGCCTCGAGGAAGGCCGCGCCCGCGTCGTCTACGTGGTCTTCGACTGCCTCTGGCTCGACGAGCGCGACCTGCGCGGGGAGCCCCTCGAAGCGCGGAAGCAGGCGCTCGCCCGGCTGCTGCGGAAGGCGCCGCCGGAGATCCGCGGGCTCGACCACGTGCTCGGAGACGGCCAGCACTTCTTCGCGGAGGCCTGCCGGCACGGCGCCGAGGGCGTGATCTCGAAGCAGCGCCGCAGCCCGCACGAGGGACGCCGCACGCGAGCCTGGGTGAAGGTCCGTTGCGTGGCGCGACAGGAGTTCGTGGTGGGCGGCTACACGCCGGAGGCCGGGAGCGGCCGAGGCCTCGGCGCGCTGCTGGTCGGCACCTACGACGCGGAGGGCCGGCTGGTCTACGCGGGCCGGGTCGGCACGGGCTTCGACGCCGACACGCGTGCGGGCCTGCTGAAGCGCTTCGCCGCGCTGCGGGCGAAGGAGTCTTCCTTCGATCCGCCCGTCCCCCTCCGCGAGGCCCGGGGCGCGCGCTACGTACGCCCGCGCGTCGTGGTCGAGGTCCGCTTCAAGGAATGGACGGAGGCGGGACGCCTGCGCCAGCCGGTCTTCCTGGGCGTTCGCGAGGACAAGGCGCCGCGGGAGATCGTGCGCGAGACCGCTGCCGCTGCCCACGCGACCGCGCCGGCCGCGCGCGCGCATCCGACCCGCTCGCGAAGCGCCTCCACGACGGGATCCGGAGCGCGCGTCGCCGGCGTCGCGATCAGCCATCCCGAGCGCGTGATCGATCCCGCTTCGCAGCTCACGAAGCTCGATCTCGCCCGCTACTACGACGCCGTCTGGCCCCGGATCGAGCCGCACCTGCGCGATCGCGCGCTCAGCGTCGTGCGCTGCCCGGACGGGCTCGCGGACAAGTGCTTCTTCCAGAAGCACGCGTTCGCGCGCGCGATCCCGGGCATCCGCGCGGTGAGCGTCGACGGTCACCCCGGGCTCGTCGTCGAGAGCCGGGAGGGCCTCGTCGGCCTGGTGCAGAACGGCGTGGTCGAGCTCCATGCGTCGGGCGCTCGGACGCGCGCGCCGCAGCGGCCGGATCGCATCGTGCTCGAC
>Ga0209706_10000756_pt1 | contig 18406 bp, 12 predicted proteins | sample PPLLaktember2015_6_FD_187263 | JGI IMG/M metagenome (GOLD analysis project Ga0209706, IMG submission 187263) | Freshwater sediment microbial communities from Prairie Pothole Lake near Jamestown, North Dakota, USA - PPLs Lake P8 Core (1) Depth... | ecosystem: Environmental > Aquatic > Freshwater...
GCGCTAGCAGGCGGATCACCTCGCCGATGGCCGCCAGGTCGTGGCGTGCGGTGTGGGCGACGATTTCGGCCAGCGCCTTCCACAGCGGTTCGCGCGCGCTCGGCGGGCGCAGCGCGGCACCGGGATGCACGGCGCGCAGCGCGGCGGCGACACGAGCGGCATGCACCTGTCCGGCCTGCGGCGACTCGAACAGCATCATTGCATCGTAGGCGATGTGCACGCCTTCGGCGTTGCCGCGCTCGATCTCGGCCAGCACCAGCGCGGCCAGCGCGCGTGCCGGCTTGAGCCCGGCGAGCAGATCGGCGAGACGCGCGTCGCCGCTGCCGTACATGTCCACGAACAGCTCGGCGAGCGGCGGGGTTACCGACCACAGCGTTTGCGCCAGCGCCTGTGGTGGCTGCGGGCCACGCAACGCCTCCCAGTATTGCTCACAGCAATCGATCAGCGCCGCCTGAAACGCGCGCTGCTCGGCCTCCGGTCTGCGGCCGGCGAGCCGCCGGGCTTCGGCATCGATGGTGGAGAGTTTGGTCATGGCAACCTCGCATGCTTGGCCAGCGGGCCCGGGCCCGGTGATTCAGAACCGGCTTAGTGGCAGCTCTATATATAAGGATGCCGGCGGTTCTGTCTTTGCGCGTGGTCAGATTCAGGCACCTGGAATTTGCTTGGGAAATTGGGCGCCTCAGGTATTTATTGTCTGGGTCCCCGACAATTCGGGGCGACGATCCCGGCATGTTGTCATGCCCGCGAGTTGTTGGCGGGGATCCGGCAATTCAACAACTGTAGCTCGAAGACGGCGGCCTTAAGGTGCTTACTATATGGGTCCCCGCCTAAGGCATGCGGGGACGACAATCCCCCCATGCTGTCATCCCCGCGGTTGTAGGCGGGGATCCAATTATTACCACTGCTGCTCGAAGACGGCGGCCTTAAGGCGCTTACTAATGGGTCCCCGCCTAAAACATGCGGGGACGACAGCCCCCATGCCCGTCATCCCCGTGTGTGTTGACGGGGATACAGTAATTCAACAACTGTTGCTCGAAGACGACAGCCCCCATGCCGTCATCCCCGCGGTTGTAGGCGGGGATCCAGTTATTAAATGCTTTTAATCTGGATCCCCGCCAAAACCATGCGAGGACGACACGGGGTGTCGTCTGGGTCCCCCGCCAGAAGCATCCGGGAACGACGGCGCGGGGAGTGGCAGGGAGACACACAGCTTACTTGATGATGCGGTAACAGGGCTTGTAGGTTTTGCCCGGTAACTTCATACGCTGCTGCGCCACGAACGACGTGAGCAGCGAATCGAGCGGGGTGAGGATGCTGGCGTCGCCGCGGATTTCAAAGTCGCCATGCTGTTCCACGGCGCGGATGCCTTCGTCTTTCACGTTGCCGGCCACGACGCCGGAGAAGGCGCGGCGCAAGTTGGCGGCAAGCAAGTGGCGATCCTGGTTCTGGTTGAGGTTCAGGTTGCGCATGTTGGCGTGCGTGGGGACGAACGGCGCCTGCAGTTCGCGATCGATGGTGAGCGCCCAGTTGAAGTAATAGGCATCACCGCGCGCGGTGCGGAACTCGGCCACGCGCTCCACGCCGGCCAGCACGGCGCGCGCCACCGCCACCGGATCATCGACAATGATCTGGTAAAGCTTGCGCGCCTCCGGCCCGAGGGTGGCGACCACGAAGCGGTCGATCTCGGCGAAGTAGTCCCTGGCCGCGGCCGGACCGGTGAGGATAACCGGCACCGGGATGCCGGCGTTGGCGGGATGCAGCAGCACGCCGAGCAGATACAGCACTTCCTCGGCGGTGCCGACACCGCCCGGGAACACCACGAACGCATGGCCGGTGCGCACGAACGCCTCCAAGCGCTTTTCGATATCCGGCATGATGACCAGGTCGTTGACGATCGGGTTGGGCGATTCGGCGGCGATGATGCCGGGCTCGGAGATGCCGAGGTACTGGCCGCCGCGGATGCGCTGCTTGGCGTGGCCGATGGTGGCGCCCTTCATCGGGCCCTTCATCGCGCCCGGGCCGCAGCCGGTGCAGATGTCGAGGCTGCGCAGGCCGAGCTGGTAGCCGACCAGCTTGGAGTAGTCGTACTCGCCGCGTGAAATGGAATGCCCGCCCCAGCACACCACCAGATTCGGGCCGGTCAGCGGGCGCAGGATGTCGGCGTTGCGCAGGATGTGAAACACCGCGTTGGTGATGCCGGAGGAGGAATCGAGATCGATGGCCGGGTTGCCCTTGATCACATCGCTCACGTACACCAGGTCGCGCAGCACCGCGAACAAATGCTCGCCGATGCCCTTGATCATCTGGCCGTCGACAAACGCGGTGTCCGGCGCGTCCTTCACTTCCAGCTGGATGCCGCGCTCCTCCGGCACCACGCGGATGTCGAACGAGCGGTAGCGCTCCAGCAGTTCCTTGCCGTCGTCCAGCTCGTTGCCGCAGTTGAGCACCGCCAGCGAACAGTTACGAAACAGCTGGTGCAACCCGCCGCGGCTGGTGTCGAGCAGCTTGTTGACCTCCAGGCGCGAGAGCACTTCCAGGCGGCCTTCCGGTACAACGCGGGCATCGACGACATCGTAGGGCATGGGGGCAGTTTAACCGCTTTGGGGTTTCGGGTGGGCACAGGAATTCTGGGTCCCCGCCTGAGGCATGCGGGGATGACGGGAACGGCTTTAATAACTGGATCCCCGCCAAAATCTTGCGGGGATGACGGCATGGGGGGTTGTCGTCTCCGCTCACTGCGCGCTGGGATGACGGCACTGCGGTTGTCGTCCCCGCATGGTTTTGGCGGGGACCCAGATCATAAATGCGTTAATGCGGCGGTCATCCAACAATGGTGTTGTATGAATAGATCCCCGCCTACGGCACGCGGGGATGACGGCATGGAGGGTTGTCGTCCCCGCTCACTGCGCGAGGATGACGGCAGAAGCTACGACCAGCTGTCGTCCCCGCATGCTTTAGGCGGGGACCCATATAGTAAGCGCCTTAAAGCCGCCGTCTTCGAGCAACGGTTGTTAAATTATTGGATCCCCGCCTACGGCACGCGGGGATGACGGCACGAAACGACAACCGCAGCTGTCGTCCCCGCATGCTTGAGGCGGGGACCCAGATCTTAACCCCCCCCCTCAACGCCGCTGCCCCTTGTCCCGCGCCCGCCATAACCGATAATGTCGAGGTTTTGCCGGGCGCTGGGCCCGGCTCGAATACGATGTGACCTGAGAAGCCGATGAAACAGCCTGTATCCAAGTGGGACCCGGTGGCCAACGACAAGGAGCTGCGCGGGCGGGTGAAATTCCTGGGCCGGCTGCTGGGCGATGTGTTGCAAGCCCAGATCGGCGGCCAGGTGTACAAGGCGGTGGAGACCCTGCGCCGCGGCTTCGTGGCCCTGCACAAACAAGAGGACCCGAAGCGGCGCACGCGTCTGATGCGCCTGATCGACAAACTCGAGCCGGAGATGCTCACCCATGTGGTGCGCGCCTTCAGCGTATTTTTCTCGCTGGCCAACCTCGCCGAGGAGCTTTTTCACCACCGCCTGCGGCGGCGTTGGGTGCGCGCCGGCGGGCCGCTGTGGCGCGGTTCGTTCGACGAAACGCTGCGCTGGTTCCACGACCAGGGGGTGCCGGCCGAAGACCTGCAAAAGCTGCTCGACCGGCTGCTGTACATGCCGGTGTTCACCGCCCACCCCACCGAAGCGCGCCGCCGCACGCTGATGCAGAGCCTGCGCCGCATTTTTGTGCTGGGCGAAAAGCTGAACGACCCGCGCCTCGGCAAGGAGCAGACCCGGGAAGTCGCCGACCAACTGACCGGTGAGATTCAGATTCTGTGGAAGACCGACGAGATGCGCCCGCGCCGCCCGGAGGTGCGCACCGAGATTCGCAACGGTCTGTATTACTTCCGCGAGAGTCTGTTCCAGGCGGTGCCGGATACCTATCGCTTCATCGATAAGGCCGCGCGCCGTATATATGGTATGGGCCCGGACGGCCGGCCGGTGCTGAGCGTGCCAAGCTTCCTGCGTTTCGGTTCGTGGATCGGCGGCGACCGCGACGGCAATCCGTTCGTGAAGCCCGAGACCACCGAAATGGCGGTGCGCATGCAGGCCGAGGCGATTCTGGAGGAGTACAGCCGCCGGGTGTTGGAGCTGTCGAAAGTCCTCACCTACTCGGTGCGCCTGGCGCAGCCCTCGGAAAGCCTGCGCGCCAGCCTGCGGCGCGACGAGCGTTTTGCGCGCGAGGTGTTCGTCACCAACCCGGCGCAGTTCCAGCACGAGCCGTACCGGCGCAAGCTGTACCTGATGCGCTTCCGCCTCGAGCAGATGCTGGCGCAGGTCAGCAATCGCAACGTGCGCTATCTGCGCGAGGCAGCCTATGGCGCGCCCACGGAGTTTCTCGACGATCTGTATCTGATTCGCGATTCGCTGATTTCACACGGCGACGGCAACATCGCCGACCGCGAACTGAAGGATTTAATTCGCCTGGCCGAGACCTTCGGCTTCCACTTGGTGAGCCTGGACGTGCGCCAGGAATCCACGGTGCACAGCAACACCGTGGCCGAGATTCTGGCCGCCGCCGGCCAGGGCGACTATCACGCGCTGGAAGAACCGGCGCGCGTCGAACGGCTGGCGCAGCTGATTGACGGCGACGCGCCGGCCTTCGAGCGCGCGACGCTCAGCGAGCGCGCACGTGAAACGCTCGACGTGTTCGTGCTCATGGCGCGCCTGCAGGAAGAGGTGAGCCCCGAGACTTTCGGCGCGTATGTGATTTCCATGACGCACCACGCCAGCCATGTGCTGGAGGTGATGTTGCTCGCGCGCCTCGCCGGGCTGGCGCGGCGCGACGGGCTCGGGCGTTACCACTGCACGATCCGCATCGCGCCGCTGTTCGAAACCATCGGCGATCTGGCAAGCGCCGAAGGCGTGCTCAACACCCTGCTCGACAACCCGGTGTACGGCGCGCTGCTCGCCGCCGCCGGCAATGTGCAGGAGGTGATGCTCGGCTACTCGGATTCGGCCAAGGACGGCGGCGCGCTCGCCTCGGCCTGGTACCTGTACGAGGCGCAGCAGAAGATCACCGCCCTGGCCGCCGCGCGCGGCGTCGGTTGCCGGTTGTTCCATGGGCGCGGCGGCACCATCGGGCGCGGTGGCGGGCCGACGCACGAGTCGATTCTGTCGCAGCCGCCCGGCACCGTGCACGGCGAGATCAAGTTCACCGAACAGGGCGAGGTGTTGTATTACAAGTACTCGAACGCCGAAACCGCTTCCTATGAACTGGCCATGGGCATGACCAGCCTGATGAAGGCGAGCATCAACCTGGTGAAGCCGGTGGCGCCGGACCGCGCCGAGCACCTGAACGTGATGCGCGAGCTGGCGCGCCATGGCGAGGAACATTTCCGTGCCTTGACGGATAAAACCCCGGGCTTCATCGATTACTTCTATGAAGCCACGCCGGTGACTGAGATCGGTCTGCTCAACATCGGCTCGCGCCCCAGCCACCGCAAGAAGGTCGACCGCTCCAAGTCTTCGGTGCGCGCCATTCCCTGGGTGTTCGGCTGGGCGCAGGCGCGCCACACGCTGCCGGCCTGGTACGGCATGGGCGCGGCGCTCGCCACCTGGAGCGGCGGCGATCCGCAACGGCTGGCGCAGCTGCGCAGCATGTATGAGGAATGGCCGTTCTTCCGCATGCTGCTGTCGAACATCCAGATGGCGCTGTTCAAGGCCAACATGGGGATTGCGCGCGAATATGCCGAGCTGTGCGAAGACCGCGCGACCGGCGAGCGCGTGTACGGCATGGTGCAGAGCGAGTTCGAGCGCACCGTGGCGCAAGTGCTGGCCACCAGCGGCGCGCACGAACTGATGGAAGAAACCAAGGCGCTGCAAATGTCGCTGGCGCGCCGCAACCCGTATCTCGATCCGCTCAACCACATCCAGCTCGCGCTGCTCCGGCGCTACCGCGCCGATCCCGGCAGCGACGAGGCGCCGTCGGCGTGGCTCGATCCGCTGCTGCGCTCGATCAACGCGATTGCGGCGGGGATGCGCAATACCGGGTGAGATGGCGGTAGCTGGCGGGTGTTCGTGCGCTTCAGGCGGTGGTTATGATCTGGGTCCCCGCCTAAGGCGTGCGGAGACGACGGCTTTGGATGTTGGGGTGGTGGAGCAAGCGGGGTTATCGGTGATTTATTTCACGCAGGTGCGTGGGGGACGACAGCTGCGGTGTCATTTTCAGGCCGTCATCCCCGCGGTTGTAGGCGGGGATCCATTCATACAACACCATTGTTGGATGACGACCGCTTTAACGCATTAATGCTCTGGGTCCCCGCCTAAGGCATGCGGGGACGACGCTTTACGGCATTAATTATCTTGGTTTCTGTCGGAGGCCGCGGGAATGACGGCGTCCAGTGTTGCACAAGGAGCGTGATGAAACAGCCCGCCGTTTACATACTGGCCAGTCAGCGCCACGGCACCCTGTACACCGGCGTGACCAGCGATTTGCGCCGGCGTGTCTGGCAGCACAAAAATAACTTCGTCGAGGGATTTACCAAAACCTACGGTGTGCACCGGCTGGTCTACTACGAACTGTGCACGGACATAATCTCGGCCATTGCCCGTGAGAAGCAGATCAAGCACTGGAACCGCTCATGGAAACTGCGCATCATCGAAAAAATGAATCCGGAGTGGCAAGACCTGTGGCCGCAGATCCTCTAGCCGTCGTCCCCGCATGCTTCTGGCGGGGACCCATCACGCCTTAATGGCGTTGAACATATGGATCCCCGCCCAAGGCACGCGGGGATGACACCCTGGCCCAAGCGGTCGTCCCCGCAAGGTTTTGGCGGGGACCCATATCATTCACGCCGTTGTCGTACCCAACCAAGCTACCGTCACCGGCCGGCGACAACGGATTACTGCTGCTCGCGCGTGGCGTTAAAGCGGATACCCGGCCAGCGCTCCTGGGTGAGCTGGAGGTTGACGCGTGACGGCGCCAGATAGGTGAGCTCGCCGGCGCCGTCGCGGGCGAGGTTGTCGCGCAGTTTATTCTCGAATTCGATCAGCTTTTTCGGATCTTCGCCGTAGATCCAGCGCGCGGTGGCCACCTGCACCGGTTCGAACACCGCATCCACGCCGTATTCGTGCTGCAGGCGGTGCGCCACCACGTCGAATTGCAGCACGCCGACCGCGCCCAGAATCAGCTCGTTGTTGGCGAGCGGGCGGAACAGCTGGGTGGCGCCCTCTTCGGTCAGCTGCTCCAGGCCCTTTTGCAGCGCCTTCATTTTCATCGGGTTCTTGATCTGGGTGCGGCGGAAGATCTCGGGGGCGAAGTTCGGAACACCGCCGAATTTGAGCGGTTCCTTGAGGGTAAAGGTGTCGCCGATGCGCATGGTGCCGTGGTTGTGCAGGCCGATGATGTCGCCGGCGTAGGCCTCCTCCACCTTCATGCGGTCGCGCGCCATAAAGGTGATGGCGTTCGACACGATCACCTCGCGGCCGATGCGCACATGGAAGATTTTCATACCCGGCTTGTAGCAGCCGGACACGATGCGCACGAAGGCGATGCGGTCGCGGTGGTTCGGGTCCATGTTCGCCTGGATCTTGAACACGAAGCCAGTGAACGCCTCTTCTTCCGCTCGCACCACGCGCGTTTCCGGCCGTTCGGGATCGCCGGCCTCGCGCGCCGACTGGGCATCGACGACCGTGGCCACGCGCGAATGCGGGCCGGGAGCGTTCTCGACAAAGCTGTCGAGCAGTTCCTGCACGCCGAAGTTGTTCACGGCGCTGCCGAAGAACACCGGCGACAGCTTGCCGGCGAGATAGGCGTCTTTGTCGAACGGGTGCGCGGCGCCCTTGACCAGTTCGACCTCGGTGCGCAGTTCCGCCGCCTGTTCGGCCAGCACCTCGTCGAGACGCGGATTGTTCAGGCCCTCGATCACCTCGCCGACGTTGATCTTGCCGCCGTGGTGCGGGGCGTACAGGTGCACGCTGTCATTATATATATGGTAGATGCCGCGAAAGCGCTTCCCCATGCCGATCGGCCAGGTAATGGGCGCGCACTGGATCTTGAGCACGCGCTCGACTTCGTCCAGCACCTCCATCGGGTCGCGGCCTTCGCGGTCCATTTTGTTGATGAAGGTGGTGATCGGGGTGTCGCGTAACCGGCAGACATCCATGAGCTTGATGGTGCGGTCTTCCACGCCCTTGGCGATGTCGATGACCATCAGTGCCGAATCCACGGCCGTGAGCGTGCGATAGGTGTCCTCGGAGAAGTCCTCGTGCCCGGGGGTGTCGAGCAGGTTGACGATCTGGTCCTTGTACGGAAACTGCATGACCGACGAGGTCACGGAGATGCCGCGCTGCTTTTCGAGCTCCATCCAGTCGGAGGTGGCGTGGCGCGCGGCCTTGCGGCCCTTGATGCTGCCGGCGAGCTGGATGGCGCCGCCGAACAGCAGCAGTTTTTCCGTCAAGGTGGTTTTGCCGGCATCCGGGTGGGAGATGATGGCAAAGGTGCGGCGCCGGGCCGCTTCGCGGGCAATTTCGCTGGACATGGGGTGGACTGCGGAAAAGGGCGCAGGATACAGGGTCTGCCACTCTGATGCCAGCCGCGCCGGATGGTTCCCGGACATGCTCATTCCGCGTGCCGGGGGCTATACTTTCGGCTTCTGAACTGCCACCGGACTTCCGTCATGCGCGTTTTCGCCACTGCCAGCCTGATCTTTTTGACCGCCCTGCTCACCGCCTGCGATCGCAGGGCGCCGGCCATCCAGGCCGATTTTCCGCTCGTGAAGCTCACCGACCGGGTGTATGTGATCCACGGGCCGAACGAAATGCCGAACAAGGCCAACCAGGGTTTCATGAACAACCCCGGGTTCGTGCTGACCAGCAAGGGTGTGGTGGTGGTCGACCCGGGCTCGAGCGTGCAAGTTGGCGACATGCTCCTGAAGAAGATCGCGACCGTCACCAAGGATCCGGTCATCGCGGTCTTTAATACACATATCCACGGCGATCACTGGCTCGGCAACGATGCGGTGCAGCGTGCCTACCCCATGGCCGTGATCTACGCCCACCCGAACATGATGGGAAGATCCGCCGTCGAGGGCGAGAGGTGGCTCAAGCTCATGCTGCAGCTGACCGACGGCGGGACCAAGGGCACCAAGGCGGTGATTCCGAAACTGGGCGTCGAGAACGAAGAGGCCCTGGCGCTTGGCGGCTTGCACTTTCGCATTCATCATTCAGGCCAGGCGCACACCGACGGCGACATCATGGTCGAAGTGGTGGAGGAGAAGGTGCTGTTTCTCGGGGACAACGCGGTAGTGGAGCGGGCCGCGCGCCTGGACGACGGCCACTTCCTTGGCAACATCGCGGCCTGCGAGATGGCGCTCAAGACCGATGCCAAGCACTTCGTGCCCGGCCACGGCAAAACCAACGGGCGCGAAGTGGTGACGGCCTATCGCGACTGGCTCAAGGCACTGCACGGATCGGTTAATAAATATTATGCCAAGGGCATGAGCGACTTCGAGATGAAGGACAAAGTGATCGCCGACCTCAAGCCCTATCAGAAGTGGGCGATGTTCGACAACGAGATCGGCAAACTCATCAGCCTCGCCTGGCTGCAGATCGAGCAGGCGTCGTTCTGAGGCATGCATAAACTCTTCCCGCCGCTCAAGGTCAACCGCAGCTTCATGCTGGCGGTGGATGCACCGCATGAAATCTACGTGGAGGAATCCGGCAACCCGCAGGGCCTGCCGGTGCTGTTCGTGCATGGTGGCCCGGGCGCCGGCTGCGAGGAAAAACACCGTTCCTATTTCGACCCCAACCTGTATCGCATCGTGCTCTTCGACCAGCGTGGTGCCGGCCGCTCGCGCCCGCACGCCGCGCTCGAGTGCAACACCACCATGGACCTGGTGGCGGACATGGAGCGCATCCGCACCGAGCTCGGCATCGACAAATGGATGCTGTTCGGCGGCTCCTGGGGCTCGACCTTGAGCCTGGTGTATGCCGAGACCCATCCGCAACGCGTGCTCGGACTGGTGCTGCGCGGTATTTTCCTGTGCCGGCCGCAGGAGATTCACTGGTTTTACCAGGAAGGCGCGAACCGCCTCTTCCCCGATTACTGGCAGGATTTCATTCACCCCATCCCGGAAGCGGAGCGCCACGACCTGTTGCACGCCCATCATCGACGCCTGACCGGCGACGATGAGGTGGCGCGCATGCGCTCGGCCGAGGCCTGGTCCATTTGGGAAGGCCGCACCGCCACGCTTAAGCCGAAGAAAGAAGTGGTCGACTTCTTTTCCGACCCACATGTCGCGCTGAGCCTGGCGCGCATTGAAGCGCACTTCTTCGTCAACCACATTTTCCTGAAGCCGGACCAGATTCTGCGCGACGCCTACCGGCTCAAAGCCATTCCGGGTGTGATCGTACACGGGCGCTACGACGTGGTGTGTCCGCTCGAGAACGCCTGGGACCTGCACCGCGCCTGGCCGGAAGCGAAACTCGAGATTGTCCCGGATGCCGGTCATTCGGCAAGCGAACCCGGGATCGTGCATGGGCTGATCCAGGCCACCATCGACATGCACCGCCACCTGACCGAGGCCTGAAAAGGTGGCGGTGTACGCAATCGGCGACGTGCAAGGCTGCTTCGATGCGCTGCGCGCCCTGCTCGACAAACTCCAATATGACCCGGGTACGGACCGGCTCTGGTTCGCCGGCGACCTGGTGAATCGTGGCACGCAATCGCTGGACGTGCTGCGCTTTGTGAAGTCCCAGCCGCAGGCCGTCACTGTGCTCGGCAACCACGATCTGCATCTGCTCGCCGTTGCCTCCGGGCAGGCGCCGCGCAAAAAACGCGACACCTTCGACGACGTGTTGGAAGCGCCGGATCGGGAGGAGTTGCTCGCCTGGCTGCGCCATCGCCCGCTCCTGCATCACGACGCCGCGGTTGCCAGCACCCTAGTGCACGCCGGTGTCTTGCCGCAATGGGACTTGCCAACGGCGCAGCGCCTGGCGGCTGAAGCAGGCGATTCCATTCGGCGCTCCGACAGCAACGAGTTGTTCACACACATGTACGGTGACACGCCGGACCACTGGCAGGACGATCTGGGCGGCTGGGCCCGGTTGCGCGTCATCATCAACGCCTTCACACGCCTGCGTTATTGCGACGCGCACGGTCGCATGGATTTGCGCCCGAAAAGCCGGCCCGGCAAACAGCCGCCACACCTGCTGCCGTGGTTTCAGGTACCCGGACGTCTGACACGCGCAACGCGTCTGATTTTCGGTCACTGGTCCACATTGGGAATCTGGAACGCCGACGGCGTGCTTGGCCTTGACAGCGGTTGTCTATGGGGCGGGCAGCTTACCGCTGTGCGGTTGGATGTAAATCTGCCACAGTTTACAAACGTGGCTTGTGCGCAACAGCTCGAACCGTTACCGGGCTGAGCTATACCCAGAAGATAATTGGGCTTCAGTGTATGGAACCCAATGGATACAAGGGCGGTCGAAATACGGCATAATGTCGATCAGCCATTGCCTTAGCAAATGCCATGACCAGCAACGACAAACATCACATCGACATCCTGGTTCAGACGGCGTATGTCGACGCGCAGTCGGCACCGGAAGCCAAGCGTTATGTGTTTGCCTACACGGTGACCATCACCAATAGCGGATCGGTGCCGGCAAAGCTGCTGACCCGCCACTGGGTGATCACGGACGGGAATGAACAGGTGCAGGAAGTGCGCGGCGTGGGCGTGGTCGGCGAACAGCCGCACCTGACCCCGGGTACCAGCTTCGAATACACCAGCGGCACGGTGTTGGAGACCCCGATCGGCACCATGCATGGCAGCTACCAGATGCTGGCCGACGACGGCACCCAGTTCGATGCCGATATCCCGCCGTTTCTGCTATCCACCCCGCGCCAGTTGCACTGACGCCCGCCGCGGTCAAACGTCGAGGTTGCTCACCGCGAGCGCGTTTTTCTCGATGAACTCGCGGCGCGGTTCAACCTGGTCACCCATCAACGTGGTAAAGACCTCGTCTGCAGCCACGCCATCTTCGATGTTCACCTTGAGCAGCCGGCGGGCGGTGATGTCCATGGTCGTTTCCCACAGCTGTTCCGGATTCATTTCGCCCAGACCCTTGTAGCGCTGAATGGTCTGGCCGCGACGCGCCTCTTCCATTAGCCACTCGAAGGCCTCGTCGAAGTTCGTCACCGGCTTGGTCTTGTCGCCGCGCGACACGCTCGCGCCTTCTTGAAGCAGGCCCTGCAATTTGCCGCCGAGGCCGCACATGCTGCGATACTCACCGGAGCCCACAAACTCGGCATCGATGCGGCTTGTCGTGATGGCGCCGTGCTCGCTGCGTGTGACCAGAATCTCGTTGCTGCCGCTGATCGCGCTGGTTCCGAGGCTGACTTCGTAGCGCGCGCCGTTGGCGTGGCCGGTCATCCGACCCTGCAGTTCACGCACGAAGCCTTCGAGCTGCTTCGTGTCCTTGAGCGAATCCGCTGTCAGGGCCGGCATGTGCACCATGTTCTTGAGCAGGCGCATGTCGTACCGGCGCGCCAGGCGCTTGATGGTGTTTTCGACCGTGAGGTTGTCCTGGCAGAGCTGGGCGAGCGCATTCCCGGTAAGCGGCGTCTGGCCGGGGGCGCCGCTGAGCGCGGCGCCGTCGAGCGCGGCTTCGAGCAGGTAGCTGTTGAGTTCGCTGTCGTCCTTGAGATAACGCTCGCTCTTGCCGCGCTTCACCTTGTAGAGCGGTGGCTGAGCAATGTAGATGTAGCCGCGGTTGATCAACTCGGGCATTTGCCGGTAGAAGAAGGTCAGCAGCAGGGTGCGAATGTGCGAGCCGTCGACGTCCGCGTCCGTCATGATGATAATGCGATGATATCGTAACTTATTGATATCAAAGTCTTCTTTACCTATACCGGTGCCGAGCGCGGTAATCAGGGTGGCGACTTCGGTGGAAGTGAGCATCTTGTCATAGCGCGCTCGTTCCACGTTCAGGATCTTACCCTTGAGCGGCAGGATCGCCTGGAACTTGCGGTCACGCGCCTGCTTGGCGGAGCCGCCGGCCGAATCGCCCTCGACCAGATACAGTTCGCACTTGGCCGGATCACGCTCCTGACAGTCGGCGAGCTTGCCGGGCAATCCGGCCATGTCGAGCGCGCCCTTGCGGCGCGTCATCTCACGCGCCTTGCGCGCTGCCTCGCGAGCGCGCGCCGCATCCACGATCTTGAGGGCGATGACCTTCGAGTCCTGCGGATTCTCCTGCAAAAACTCGCCGAGCTTTTCATTGACGATCGATTCGACCACGCCCTTCACTTCCGAGGACACCAGCTTGTCTTTGGTCTGGGAAGAGAATTTGGGATCAGGAACCTTGACCGACAGCACGGCTGTCAGGCCCTCGCGCGCATCGTCGCCGCTGATTTCAACCTTCTCCTTCTTGGCAAGGCCGGTGGATTCGATGTAGTGGTTCAGCGTGCGAGTCATGGCGGCGCGCAGGCCGGCAAGGTGTGTGCCGCCGTCTTTTTGCGGGATGTTGTTGGTGTAGCAGAAGATATTTTCCTGATACGAATCATTCCACTGGATGGCCAACTCGACGCTGGTGCGGTCACGCTCCGCGGTCATGTAAATGACTTTTGGATGCAGCGGGGTTTTGTTGCGATTCAAGTGCTGGACGAACGCGGCGATGCCGCCCTGGTACTCGAATACGTCCTCTTTCACATCGCGGTCGTCGCGCAGCACGATGCGCACGCCGGAATTGAGGAACGACAACTCGCGCAACCGTTTGGCGAGCAGGTCGTAGTGCATGACCGTGTCGCTGAATATTTCCGGACTGGGCTTGAAGTGCACACTTGTGCCGGTCTCGCTGGTGTCGCCAATAACCTTGAGCGGAGCAACCGGTACACCGAGCTTAAACGTCTGCTGATGGATTTTGCCGCCGCGCCGAACCGTGACTTCCAGGAATTCAGACAAGGCATTGACGACCGATATACCCACGCCGTGCAGACCACCCGAAACCTTGTAGGAGTTCTGATCGAACTTACCGCCGGCATGCAGTACTGTCATAACCACTTCGACCGCCGACTTGCCCTCCTCCTCAATCATATCGGTCGGAATGCCGCGACCGTTGTCCGCAACGGTAATGGAGTTATCGGTGTGGATATTGACCTGAATTTCGTTGCAATGACCGGCTAGGGCCTCGTCGATGGAGTTATCCACCGCCTCGAAAACCATATGGTGCAGGCCGGTCCCATCGTCCGTGTCGCCGATATACATGCCTGGGCGTTTGCGGACCGCATCCAGACCCTTTAGGACCTGAATACTACTGGAGTCATATGCGGTTTTCTTCTCCATTGCGGGCTCCTGACTGCAAATAAGTTTATGGATTTTAACATCTTCCGTAACAATCTGTGCGGATATTACGGGCTCAGGGCTGCTCTGTTACGACCCCTTGTTCCACGTGAAACTTCTTATGGCTTGGCCAGAATTCCCGCTCGATCTGGGATGCATCTGTCGCCGTGACGAATATCTGGACCGGCAAGGTTTCCAACGCTCTTGTCAAACGAGCTCGGTGGTCACGATCAAGCTCCGCCGCTAAGTCGTCTATCAGGAGGCAACAATGCCGGTTTCTGGTTTCAACCAGAAACCGGATTTGGGCGAGACGCAAGGCGATCACTAAAATCTTGTACTGCCCATGCGACGCACCCAACCTGCTCGCTTGGGCGTCCAGGATGATTTGCAAATCGGCGCGATGCGGGCCGCTGTGGGTAAAGCCGCGAGCGATGTCACGAGCGCGGTCTTGGCGCAGGTTTTGGACTAAATCGTGCTTTTGATCCCAGCCTGGGTCTAAAACCAGGTCGACTTTGTGTCTTGAGTCGAGCAGCTCCTGACAACAGGCCCGATAGTGGGATAGTAGTCGCGCGGTCATGTCCTCCCTCTTAGCATTCAGCGCTTCGCCGACCTGAACTAGGTCGTCATCCCATACATACCGCGCCTTGCTCTGACCGGGGTGTTTCAACGCTGCGTTTCGTTGTTGGAGGATACGTTGGTAGCGACCCCAGAGTTCGGGAAATTCTGGTTCCACGTGGAACAGTCCCCAATCAAGCACACCACGTCGGTGTTTGGCACTGTGTTGAAATTCGTAATGTGTGTCAGGCGAAATCGTTTGCAGGGGCAGATACTGGGCCAAACCTGAAACTTGCCGCTGCTCAAGGCCGTTAATGCTGGCACGCCGGCCTGTTTCTGTGTGGATAAAAGCGAGTCGGACACTAGAAACATCGCCGTTTTGCCGAAGCTGGCCGAGAACCCTCAGATCTGAAGCGGTGTTTCTTTGCAGTTGCTCAACTTGGGTAGTTCGAAAGGAGCGCCCGGTACCGAGCAGGTGTATGGCCTCAAGCAGCGTTGTTTTTCCGCTCGCGTTAGCCCCGGAAATAAGATTCAGGTGGGGATCGGGTGAAAGTTGGGCGCTCTCGTAAATCCTGAGGTTGTGCAGTTCAAGGAACTCGAGCGGCATTTTGTGGTGGGATGATCAGAGGCGCATTGGCATGACCACATACAGGTTCTGAGAGTTGCCGGGAACACGCAACAAACAACTGCTGTTTGGGTCATTGAGGCAAAACTCAATGTCATTGGCATCGAGTGCTCCAACCGCTTCACTGATGTAATTAACGTTGAACCCGATTTCCATCTCTTCGCCGCTATAGTCGATGGCAATCTCCTCTTGGGCCTCCTCCTGCTCGGGGTTGTGGGCGGTAATTGTCATGAGCCCTTGACCCAGACCGAAACGCACGCCGCGATATTTCTCGTTCGAAAGAATTGCTGCGCGGTTGAGAGTTTCGCGAAATGCGGTTCGCGGCACCATTACGCGTTTACTCTGACTGGCCGGAATGACCCGGTTGTAGTCTGGGAAACGCCCATCGATGAGTTTGGATGTGAATGTCAAATCCTTGAGCGTGGCGCGTATATGATTGGCGCCGATCTGCAACTGTACTTCGGCGTCACTGTCTTCCAGAAAACGAATCATTTCCTGTACGCCTTTTCGCGGCAGAATTACGTTTTTTTCACCATTTATCGAAGAAGTTAGCTCAACATCGGCGAGAGATAAGCGGTGCCCATCGGTGGCTACTGCACGTAGCTTTTGGCCTTTTGCCTCGAACAATAGTCCGTTCAGATAGTAGCGCACATCCTGCTGGGCCATGCAGAACATGGTCTTTTCTAAAAGCCAGCGTAGCTTGTTTTGCGGCAAGGTGAATTTCATATCCCACTGCGCCGTTTCAATCGCGGGGAATTCCGAGGCCGGCATGGTAAGCAGCCGAAACCGGCTTTTGCCGGATTTGATCAGCGCCTTTTCCTTCTCAAGACTAATGTCGATAAGCGAGTCGCTTGGAAGCGCGCGACATATGTCATGAAGTTTTCGTGCCGGTACTGTTATCTCTCCATTTTCACCACCCTTCCCCGAAAGCTGTGCGCTGATCTCAACCTCCATGTCGGTGCCGGTAAGAGCAAGCTCTTTACCGTTGTAACGCAACATGATGTTGGAAAGAATCGGCAGTGTCTGCCGGCGTTCGACAACACCCGCAACGATGCCCAGCGGCTTAAGCAGATCTTCGCGTTTGACGGTAATGTGCATGAGGGTTCCGTGCCTGCTGTTATGTTGTTAAGAATTAAGTTTGTAGTAGTGGTGTATTGAGTAAGGCACAACCAGTGGGTAACCGCGTTTGCCATTATGAATCAGGTTTCGAACCGATTCAAAAGACTGTGGATAGCTGTGCGTCAACACCGGTAATCGCTGTGAGTAAGCATGGAAACAATTTTTGTTTTGAGTGTGTTCGGTCGAGTTTCAGCATGTTCCAAATAGTTGTTCAGGAGCTGAGGATGCGCAATAGGTTCACATAATCCTCCTTGACGCGCACATCAGATTGACTGAGTTCAGCAACTTTACGGCAAGCATGTAAAACCGTGGTGTGATCGCGGCCTCCGAACGCATCACCAATCTCCGGAAGGCTGTGTGTAGTCAGCTCTTTCGCCAACGCCATAGCAACTTGCCGGGGTCGCGCTACAACGCGCGAACGATCCTTGGAGTGCAGATCAGACACGCGGATTTTGTAATACTCGGCTACTGTCTTCTGAATATTTTGTATGGTAACCAGGCGCTCGTGAAAGGCGAGCAGGTCTTTGAGACTTTCACCTGCCAACGCCATATCGATCGGCCGACCGGTGAAAGTGGCGCTTGCCATCACCCGTCGCAGCGCGCCTTCGAGTTCGCGAACGTTTGAGCGCACGCGTTTGGCAATAAAGAAAGCGACATCCTCAGGCAGCTCAGCATTTTCGTGTTGCGCCTTTTTCATGAGAATCGCGACACGCGTTTCGAGCTCCGGCGGTTCCAGAGACACCGTCAAACCACTACCGAAACGTGAAATCAACCGTTCCTCGAGGCCAACCAATTCCTTGGGAAACTTGTCGGCGGTGATAATCACCTGCCTGTGTCCTTCAAGTAAGTCATTGAATGTATGAAAGAATTCTTCCTGGGAGCGCTCCTTGCCAACGAAGAACTGGATGTCGTCAATCAGCAGTGCGTCCACACCGCGATAGTAACGCTTGAAATCATTAATCGTGCCGTGCCGCAGCGCCTTGACCATATCGGCAACGAATCGCTCGGAGTGGGCATAAATCACGCGTGCACCAGGGTTATTTTCGAGAATAACATGTCCGGCCGCCTGCATAAGGTGGGTTTTGCCCAACCCCACCCCACCATAAATAAACAAGGGATTGTAGGAACTGCCTGGATTTTCACCGACTTGGCGCGCAGCGGCACGTGCGAGCTGGTTGGATTTTCCCTCCACATGGCTCTCGAAGGTGAAATCCGGATTAAGGCGGCTGCCTGTTTGGTTCGGTCGGCGGACACCGCTGGATGCCTGGTTGTTTTGGGCAGCCGGCGCGGCGATCAATGCGGACTTCTCGGGCAGTGCCGCAGTCGGAGAACCGACTTCAAGGAGAACCTGGAACGACCCACCCGTTTCTTGCACCGCCAAAGCTGAGATGCGGTCGAGAAACCGATCTTTGACCCAATCGAGAACAAAACGGTTCGGGGCATAGAGACGCAATTGCCCAGGCTCCTGCACCGCACGTAACGGTCGCAACCAGGTGTTGAACTGCTGGGAGGACAGCTCATCCTCCAGCCGGTCGAGGCATTTTTTCCATACCGAAGCCTGATCCACGGAAGTGACCTGATGAAAGCGGGGCAGCGAGTCTAACGCGCAAACCAGGAGTTATCCACAGGCATTCAAGACACGAGCAACGATATTTTCGATTGACAAAACCACACCATATCAGTAACTTTCCCGCCCTTTCCCGTGACGATCAATACCGAAGGCACACCGATGAAAAGAACCTTTCAACCCAGCATCATAAAGCGCAAACGCAACCACGGCTT
>Ga0209706_10000757_pt1 | contig 18392 bp, 14 predicted proteins | sample PPLLaktember2015_6_FD_187263 | JGI IMG/M metagenome (GOLD analysis project Ga0209706, IMG submission 187263) | Freshwater sediment microbial communities from Prairie Pothole Lake near Jamestown, North Dakota, USA - PPLs Lake P8 Core (1) Depth... | ecosystem: Environmental > Aquatic > Freshwater...
TTTGCGCGGGTCGGGCCGAAGAGTGGCTGCCGGAGATCCTGGAGCGGGGACCGAAGATCATCATCCTCGACCCGCCCCGCCGGGGCGTCCATCCGGAGATCGTGAGCGCGCTCGTCGATGATCCGGTGCCGCGGATCCTGTACCTGTCCTGCAATCCGACGACGCTCGCCCGGGACCTCAAGGGCCTCGTCGAGGCTTACGACATCTCCAGCGTCAAAGCCTACGATTTCTTCCCCCACACGCCCCACATCGAAGCCCTGGCCGTCCTCGATCACCGCAAGCCGCTGATCATCTCCATATGAGGACGCCGGCGGGGCGGAGCGGGTTCGAGCCCAGGACGATCCTGGCGCCGGGCTCGACGGGGACGGCGAAGGCGCGCGACGAATAGTTGACGGCGACGAAGAAGCCGTCGCGCCACTCGACGTAGACCCCCGGCGGATAGGACTCGGGCCCGGCCCCGGCCCGCTCGTAGACGAGGCGCAGGACGTCCCGTTCGAGCGTCCCGTCGATCGTGTCCGCGCCGATGTAGGTCACGGTGCCCCGGCCGAGCCTGCGGCTCACGACGGCGGCCTTCCCGGCGTAGAACTGGTCGGCATAGACGGCCAGCGTCTCGGTCTCTCCGAGCGGCTTGAGGACGTCGGCCCAGCGGTTCCACGCATGGCCCTCGCCGCCCATCCGGACGATCCCCTGGTCGCTCGCGAGGAGACCGTCGAAGAGCTCGACCTCGGCCCCGATGAGGGGCCTGACGAGACCCGCCCACGGCGCCTCCGGCAGCTGGCCGCTCTTGGACTTCTGCCCGGTCCGGCAGGTCAAGACCAAGTGGCCGCCGTTCTCGACATAGCGCGTCCACTTGTCGACGAGGGCCTCGTCGACCAGCTGATAGGCCGGGGCGACGAGGAAGGGATAGGCCGTGAAGTCGTCGGCCTCGCCGACATAGTCGAGCGGCGCACCGGCCGCCTTGATCGCGGCCATGAGCTTGTTGCGGTGGTCCCAGGTGTCCCAGAGCGCGGTCTGCTTGTGGATCTCGAGGTCCCACATGACCTCGTGGCTCCACAGGAGGGCCGTTCGCCGGGCCGCGACCGCGCCGGGCATCTTCGCCGCCGGGTCGTAGAGCTTGCGGAGATCCTTCATCTCGGCGATGACCCGGGCGAACTCGAGCCCGCCGGGAGACGGGGTGACGCCGTCCGGGCCGACGATCCCGGCGTGATAGAGCTCGCTCCCGTAGAGGGGCTGGCGGAAGCGGTAGGTGCAGGCGAAGGACAGCCCGCCGCCGAACGCGTGCCAGAGCCACATGCGGACGGCTCCCGGCTCGGGCTGGGGGTTCGTCCGGGCCCAATTGACCTGGCCCGGCTGGAGCTCCATGACCCCCGTGACGCCCTTGAAGGACCGGAAGTAGTCGACGGCCATGGCCATGCGGTGCGGGTCGCCCAGCCGGAAGCCGAGCTCGCCGAGGTTCGCCCCGCCGCGGACGGGATACATGGTGAAGCAGATGAAATCGAGCCGGTCGGTCCGCCGCGGGTCGGCCAGTTCGGTGACGTTCATGTAGTTCGTCGTGACCCACTGCTCGGGACGGACGAGGCCGCGGAGGATGTCGTACTGGAGATGAAGGAACTCGGCCTGGGTGTCCGCGGTGAAGCGGCGGAAATCGAGCAGGGCGTGGGGGCTCAAGGCGTCCTCGCCGAAGAGGCCCTCGTTGGGGATGAGGACCTGGGCGAACCGGTCGTATTTCGTGCTCCAGAAAGCCCCTCCCCAGGCCGCGTTCATCCGGTCGATCGTGCCGTACTTGCGCTCGAGCCAGGCCTGGAATTTGCGGCGGGCCGAGGGGCTGTAGTCGGGCGGGCCGTAGGGCTCGTTGTCGAGCTGCCAGCCCCAGACGCGGGGGTCCCGGCCATAACGGCGCCCGAGCTCGGCGACGATCCTCCTGGCGTATCCGATGAAAACGTCGTTCGCGAGCGACCCGTTGGCCCGCGTGCCGTGTTCCATCCGCCGGCCGTCGCCGCCGACGCGGTAGATCTCCGGGTGCTTTTCGCCGAGCCAGGCGGGCGGGCAGGGCGTCGGCGTGCACAGGATGACCTTGAGACCGGCCCGGGCGGCCAGGTCCAAGGCCCGGTCGAGCCAGGCGAAATCGAACTTCCCCTCGGAGGGTTCGAAGAAGGCCCAGGCGAACTCGCCGAAGTGGGTGAATTCGAACCCGAGCTCGGCCATCTTCCGCAGGTCGCGCTCCCACTGCGATTCGGGCCAATGCTCCGGGTAATAATAGGCGCCGATCGTCATCAGGTCGGATTTGGGGAAGAAGCGTTGCGCGCCGGAGGCCGCATCTTGGGCGACCGGCAACGCGGGGGCCGGGACGGACGCGGCGAGGAGGATGAACACCGCCAGACCCAGGACCGGAAGAACGGGACAGGCGGAGGGAACGGCGGTGGAACGGGCGCGATCTCGCTCGATCATGGCTTCCCCTTGGCCGCGGCGGGCGGGCCGGCTTTTTCCAGGAAACGTCCGGCCAGCTGGCCGCACGCGGCGGCGATGTCGGCCCCCTTGGAGAGGCGGACGACCGTATGGACCTTGCGCTCCTCGAGCCAGCGCTTGAAGCGGGCGACATCGGCTTCGGCGGGCGTCTCGAACTCCGGGCCGTCGACGCGGCTGTAGGCGATCAGATTGACCTTGGCCCGGAGCCGCCGGGCGATCGCGGCCAGACCGTCGGCATCGGCGAGCGAATCGTTGAGGCCGCGGATGAGAATGTACTCGAGGGTGATCATCCGCCCGCCCGAGCGGATATAGGATTCGGCGGCCTCGACGAGCTTCTCGAGCGGGAAGCGGCGGTTGATGGGCATGAGCCGGTCCCGGAGCCGGTCAGTGACGGCGTGGAGCGAGATCGAGAGGTTGATCTGGAGGTCGAGGGCTTCGAGCCGCTTGAAGGCGTCCAGGAAACCCGCGGTCGAAACGGTGATCCGCCGGGCGGCGATCCCCAGTCCTTCGGGCGTGTTCATGATACGGATGGCCTTCTCGACGTTGGCCCAGTTGTCGAGGGGCTCGCCCATGCCCATGAAGACGTAATTGGACAGGGTCCGCCCGAGCGCGCGCTCGAGGAACAGGGCCTGGCCGACGATCTCGGACGGGGCCAGGTTCCGCTTGAAGCCGTGACGGCCGCTGGCGCAGAAAGCGCAGGCGAACTTGCAGCCGACCTGGGTCGAGAGGCAGGCCGTCAGGCGCCGGCCGGCCGGGATGAGGACCGACTCGACGTGTTCTCCGTCGGGAAGGCGGAAGAGGAACCGCGTCGTGCCGTCGGCCGAGGCCCGCCGGTCGACGAGCTCGAGCGCCCCGAGGGCGAACCGGACGGCGAGCCGCTCGCGGAGCGGCTTCGACAGGCTCGAGAACTCCTCCAAGCGGCCGGCTTTCTTCTTATAGAGCCAGTCGAAGATCTGGGCCGCCCGGAACGGCCTCTCCCCCATCGCGTCGAGCTCCTTTCGAAGCTCTTCGATCGTCAGGTCGCGGAGATCCGTCACCGGATGTTCACCACGAGCCAGAGCAGGAAGATAATGACCCCGACGATGACCCAGCACCCGGCAAAGCCGAGGATGTCGACGAGCTTCGGCTTCATGATCTCCCAGTTCGACCCGGGCCTGAGCTTGCGGGCCTCGACCTCCTCGTAGTGCTCGACGGCGCGGCGAAGGGCCCGCTCCTCCGCTTCGGGCGTGGGCTGGACGGGCGTGTGGACCCTGGCGAAGAAGCGGTCGAGGTCCGTCTTGGGCACCGGCCTGGTGAACGCGCTCAGCAGGAAGAGCAGGACGAACGGAAAGGCCGCGTCGAAGCCGAAGCGGACGGCGCTCAGCTGGGCCTTGGAGAAGCCCGAAAAATCGATCCCCAGCCAGCTCAGGACCCAGACCTCGGCCTGGAAGCGACCGATGCCGACCTTGGGCGAGCCGGGGTCCTTGGGGTCGCTCAGGGCGACCTTCTCGAAGAAAATGCCCTCCGGGGGGCTCGTGTGCTCCTTGCGGATGACCTCGCCGACGGAAGCCGCGCGCCCGGCCTCGACGTCCTCGGTCACGGCCTGGGTCGTGATGGTCACCGTCCGGGCCCGGGTCTCGCGGAGGAAGCCGGGACGCGTCCGGGCCCACTCGAGCGACTGGAAGACGTTGGGGATGAGCGCGTAAATGGCGAAGCAGACGAAGACCTGGACGATGACGGCGGACTTGGTCACCCGCCGCCACAGGAAGCCCAGCCAGATGGCCCCGCCGAAGATGGCCGGTAGCGAGATGAAGTACTTGAACATGTCGAGAAGATTGCCGATGAACAGGGCCACGCCCACCCCGCCGAGCAGGGTCACGCCGATGGCGACGCGCCCGACGTTGATGAGATGGCGGTCCGACTTGGGCTTGACGAAGGGCTGATAGAGATTGCGGATGAAGAGGGCCGAATAGGAGACGCTTGACCCGGCCAGGCTCGACATCTTGGCCGAGAGGACGCCGGCCATCATCAGGCCGATGGCCCCGGGGAAGAGCAGGTCCATGGTCATGTGGCCCCAGATGAGGTCGGGGTCGTGGAGCTGCCCCGCATAGAGGGCGATGGCCAGAAGGCCCGTCAGGGCCCAGAAGATCATGATGAAGCGCTTGAAGAACATGCCCCCGATCATGCCGACGCGGGCGGTCGTCTCGTTCTTGGCCGAGCCCGCCGTCTGCATGCCCGTGGCCACGGCGATGATGGAGACGAGGTTGGCCAGGACCATGGCCAGGATCGTGTACCAGGCGTACTCGCTCGTCGCCGCCGAGCCGAAGAGCCGGAACATGTAATCGGGCACCGCGGCGTGGAGGCCGGCGAAGCCGCCGACGCGATGCAGGGCGATGGGGATGAGCATCATCGAGAAGGTGGTCAGGAGGAAGCCCTGGATGACGTCGGTGATGGCCGCGGCCAGGAATCCGCCCATCATCGTGTAGATCGCGACGATCACCGTATAGACGAGGTAGATCGAGACCGAATCCGTGTAGGAAATGAAGGCCTTGAGCTCGCCCTTCTTCTGCCGCTCGCCGAGCTCGGCCAGGCGCTCCGCCTCGACCGGCCCGAGGGCGGTCTTGCCCGCCTTCGCCTGGAGCGCCCGGTACTCGTTGAAGAGGTCGACGCTCTGCTTCTCCTGGACCGTATACTTCTCGGCCGGCTTGGGCGTCAGGGCCATCATGGTCTTGGCGGCGACCATGTAGCCGGCGCCGTTGCCCAGCAGGGCCATGAACAGGGTGAAGACGGCGAAGGCCCCGCCCAGGAACCGGCTCTTGAAGCGCTCGGTGAAGAAATCGCCGATCGTGACCAGGCGGACGCGGCGGAAGAAGGCCGTCGTGAACCAGTAGAACGGCGTCAGGAAGAGGACCAGGTACTGGATCCACATCCCGCCGACGCCCTGGCGGTAGACCTCGCGGGAGACGACGATGGCCTGGTCGGCGTTGGTCGACGTTCCGAGGTTGAGGAAGAACTGGTAGACCTTGCCCAGGCGGCGGCCGGCGACGTAGAAGTCCTCGGTCGTCTTGGTCTTGCGCGAGGCCCGCCAGCCGAGATAGAGCACGATCAGGACAAAGACGAGGACGATCGCGAAATCGAGGACGTGCAGGCCGAAGATGGTCAAATCAGAACGTTCCGGAGTATTGGAGCCAAAGATCGTCGCCGAGCTTCCAGTAGGCTGAGACGGCTTTGGCGGCGAGGTCGTGGCAGTAGGTCGTGAGGAGGTCCCTAGCCCTCTTCGGGTCCTTCCGGTAGATCGCCAGGACCTCCTCCTCGAACTTGGCCTGGTCGGCGAAGGCCTTGTCCTCCAGGGGCTTCCAGACCTTGGCGATGTCCTGCGACATCTCCTGGAAGCGGAAGTTGGCCAGCCGGCTGACCGTCCGGAACGCCCACCAGGCGCACTCGCGGCTGAAGGCCCAGCGGCCGTCGACCATATAGGAGTTCGGCATCTGCGAGATGCCGATATAGAAGGGCATGTGCGGGGTCGTGGCCGGGTTGTCGTAGCCGAGCCAGACGACGCCGCCGATGGGCCCGGGCAGCCAGTCGCGCGACTGGGTGATCTGGAGATAGGTCGCCGCGGGCGAGCAGATCGTGCGCTCTCTTTTCAGGCGGAACAGGGCCAGCGTGTCGCCGTTCATGAACGGCGTCGCCACCGGGCTCTTGACGGTCTCCCCTTTCCTGTTGACCGCGATCAGGGTCCGGGTCATGTCGTATTCGGTCCCGGCGTAGGTGTCCCGGAAGATGGCCAGGACGTCGGCGACACCGACCTTCTTCTCGGGCTTGACCGAGAACGGATAGTTCTCGGACTCGGGGTTCAGCCGGAGCGACGGGGCGAGCAGGCTCAGGACGCGCCACTCGCGGCGCCGGCAGTAGAGGCTCGTTCGGGAGTCGGGATCGTAAGCGTAGGTGAACTCGAAGGGCTTGCCGCTCGCTTTCGACCAGTAGCCCATCTCCTCGGCGAGGGTCATGACGTTGGCGGAGGCCATGAAGAAGTCGGGATTCGCGAGGTCGATCTGGCGGATCCGCCCGGCGTTGGCGGAGACGCCGATCTCGTCGTCCGGGACGCGCTGAGCCGCCCAGACGGCGCCTTTCTTGCCCTTGCCCGGGCCGTGGATCTCGAAGTGCCAGACCTCTTTGGGATCGGCGAAGGTGAAGCACTCGCCCCAATCGTTGTACCCGTGGGCTTTGGTCAGCTCGTCGGCGACGCGGATCGCTTCGCGGGCCGTTTTGGCCCTCTCGAGGACGAGCCGGTAAAGCTCGGGCGCGTCGATGATGCCCTCCTCGCTGATGAGCTCCCGCCGGCTGCCGATCGTCGTCTCGCCGATGGCCAGCTGGTGCTCGTTCATGATCGGGTAGGCGGCGTTGAGGAAGGCGTAGGTCTCTGGGACCTGCGGGATCTCGCCCGTTTCCAGGCGGTCCGGGTCCTTGGGCCCCTTGGTCCGCTTGGGTTCGTAGTAGACCTTGGCCGTCTCCCCCGGTTTGTGCTTCATGTTGGGGACGATGGTCATCCAGGTCCGGTCCGTCCCCGAATCGCAGGAATGCGACGTCATCGTCGAACCGTCGACCGAAGCCAGCCGGCCGACCAGGATGCTCGTGCAGGAATCGAACTCGAGCGGCTCGCCGCCCGGGACCGCCGGGGCCTGCGAGGCCGGCAGGACCGAAAGGGCCAGGACGGCCAGGCCAAGGATCAGGAAGGACAGGGATCTCGGTTTTGTCATCGCGCGTCTCCTCACGGCCGTTTATAGCACGCCCCCGCGCGGCCGGTCAATCGGCCGGTGTCCGGACGGGGGACCCTCGGGAGGAGACTCGTCCCGCAGGCGGGCGAACAGGGAGAGACGAACGGGCGCTTAGCCTGGATTATTCACAAAAACGCGGGTCCGGATTAGTCCAGGTTAGGGCTTCTTGCCGAGCTTCTTTCTGGCGAAAAGCCCGAGCGAAACGAGCCCGGCGCCGAGCAGGGCGATCGACGCGGGTTCCGCGACCGAATAGGCCCGCTCATGGTCCGCGCCTTTCCGTCTGTGGCGCGGGCCGAAGTCCGAGGCGTTGGCGGCCGACGTGGCGGCCCAGAGAACGACGGACACCGCCGCGGCCGAGGCTCCGAGAATCCCGGCGAGTTTTTTCATGAGCGGCCTCCCCTCTTGTCGGTCCTTTGGTTCACGGCACTACGATAGGGGACTTCCCTCTCCCCCGACATCACCCCCGGGGGCTATTTTTGGGGTGATATCCCGATGGGTCTCCTCACCCTTAAAGGTGATAGGGGCGCGCGCCGTCGGGCGCGATTGACGCGCCGGGGCGACTTTGTTATAGGATGGCAGCCATGACCGAAGCCGCCTCGACCCCGGGCTCGCTCGGCGAGACCCTCGCCGCCGGCTCGGCGCTCGCCTGGGCCGTGGCCGTCATCCTGTTCCGCGTGAGCGGCCGCAGCGTCCACCCCGTCGGCCTCAACCTGGCCAAGAACATCCTGGCCTTGGTCTTCATCCTGCCCACCTTGCTCATCCTGGGAGAGCCGCTCGCCCCCGCCGTGCCCGCCTCATCCGTCGGCCTGCTCCTCCTCAGCGGCATCCTCGGCATCGCCGTCTCGGACACGCTGTTCTTCTACGCCCTCAACCGGCTCGGCGCCAGCCTGACGGCCATCGTCGACTGTTTCTACAGCCCCTTCGTCATCGCCTTGTCGTTCGTCCTTCTCGGCGAGCGGCTGACCCTCATCCAGCTCGCCGGCGCCGGGCTCGTCGTTTCCGCGGTCCTGACTCTATCGAAGGAAGGAAAGGCCGAGAAGATCGAACGGAAGGACCTCGTTCTCGGGATCCTGTTCGGCATCCTGGCCATGTTCTTCGTGGCCTTCGGCATCGTCATGGTCAAGCCGATCCTGGGCGGGCTGTCCGTGTATTGGGCGACCTTCGTCCGCCTGGCCGGCGGGGCGCTGGCCCTCGGCCTCCTCGTCCCCCTGCTCCGGAACAGGCGCGCGATCCTGGGGCCTCTCTTCGACCCCCGCAATTGGAAGGCCCTCGTCCCGGCGGCTTTTTTCGGCTCCTACCTCTCGCTCATCCTGTGGATGGGCGGCATGAAGTACGCCAAGGCCTCGGTCGCGGCCATCCTCAACCAGCTCAACACGATCTTCATCGTCATCATCGCCGCGATAGTCCTCAAGGAAAAGCTGACCGGGTGGAAGATATTGGCGGTCGCCCTGGCCTTCGTCGGGGCTTATCTCGCCTCGAGCCCGTTTTAGATAATGATCTAGCCTGGATTATTCACGAAAACGCCGTTTTTCTCAGCAAGACATCATGACCCAAGACCGGCGCTATTGCGGATAGTCCAGGCTAGTTCGAAGCCAGCTTGGCGTCGATCCAGAAGGAGTGCTTCTGATACCGGGGGTTGCGGCCCATCTCGCCGACACTGCCGCCCGTGCCGCGGATCTCGCCGCCGCCCTCCCCGCTCTGGTCCCGCCAGCCGTCGCCGGCACCGACCCCCCTATCCGCCGCGGCGACGCTCTGGTCGGCCCGGCCGGCCATCATGTCGCGGAGGATCTGGTTGGTCATGCCGCCCCATTCGAAGCCCAGCTTGACCGTCTGGCCGGGAGTGACGCCGATCCGGCTGAGGGGGATCCTGAACTCGCAGACGGCCAGCGGCCCCTTCTCGATCGTCCGGAAGACCGGCGGCTCCTCGCCGGCAGCGGGTTCGGCCGCGGCCGCCTTTTTCGGCTTGATGAGCTCTTCGGTGAAGACGACGTGGGTCTCTTTCTGGCGGATCTCGGCCTTCTGGGCTTCGGTCAGGGTCCGGCCCTGTTTCTCCATGCTGGCGATGAGGGCCTCGGCCGTGTACATCTTCTTCTGGAACAGGACACCGAAATCCTTGTTCTTCTTCGGACCGGTCGTGAAGAAGACCCTCATGCCCGTGTAGTCGAGCGTGGATTTCGGGAAGACCGCGGCCCGGGTGCCGGGCTGGGGGCTCCGGAAGACCATGATGATGTAGAGATTCTTGCCGTCGTTCCGAAGCGCGTACTCGACCTTCGACCCCTCGTCGATGATGGGGGTCGACTCGTCCCATTCCTGGGCGATCCCGTCGATGGTCATGGGGCCCGAGGCCCACAGGCTCTCGACGGCCTTCTCGGCCGCCGCGGCGGGCACGGAGAGGGCCGCGATCATGGCCAGGGCCGCAATGAGCGTCATCGGTGTTCGTCTCATCTTCTCCTCCTCGAGTCCGTCGATCTCGATCGACGATGAATCTCCAACAGACGGATTATAGCATAATTCCCGGTCAAGCCGGACCGTCCCACGCTTCGAACACGGCGGCGACGTTCTCCGGCCTGGCCCCGATGCCGAACTCGCATTGGGCGATGGCGCCGCCGCGGCGCCAGACGGCCCGCCGGACCGTCCGAACGGCCGCCGCGATCTCGGCCGGGGTGCCGTAGGGAAGGAGGCGCTGGCGGTCGATCTCGCCCCAGAAGGTGAGCTGGCCGGCGAAGCGCCGGCCGATCTCGGCGATATCCATGGTGAAGAGCTGGGCGTTCAGCGCGTCGAGCCCGATCTCGACGAGGTCGGGCAGGATGGCGGCGATGTGCCCGTCGGAGTGCATAAAGGCGTATTTGCCGTGCCGGTGGGCGATCCCGACGTAATCCCGGTAGAGCGGCTTGAACATCTCTCGCCAGAGGGCGGGCGACACGAGGAGGGAGTCCTGGCCGCCCCAGTCGTCGGCGAAGACGAGGGCGTCGACCTCGGTGCCGGCCCAGAGCTCCATCTCCTCCAGATAGAAGGCGTGGATCTTCTCGAGGAGGCGGTCCAGGCCGGCCGGCCGCTCGGCCAGATCGATGTAGAGGTTCTCGGGGCCGCGGAGGAACTGAAGGAGCTCGAAGGGACGGGACCAGGTCTTGGCCAGCACGAAGGCCCGAGACCGCCCGCAGAAATCGTCGACCCGGCCGAGATCGACGGTCAGCCTCTCCGTGGGGACCCGGACGCGATCGAGGCCGGCCCAATCCCGGAGGGCGGGCACCTTGACCTGGCCGATGATGCCCGCTTGCCTGTTCTCGAAGCGGCAACCCCACTCGTCGATGAAGATCCCGGGTTCGTACTCCAGGCCGCTCGTCCTCAACGGCTCGCGCAGGAAACCCGGGCAGGTGACGATGTCGTCGGGGTACCGTTCCCGGATGGCGGCGAGCTCGGCCGGCCAGTTCAATCCGGCCCACGGCAGGGTCCAGAGCTGGCGCGGCACCCTCTCGGGCGACCGGAATTCGAGGCTGTCGAGGACGAGCCCGCGCGAGGTCATCAGGCGGCGATGATGCGGCCGATCTCCTCGACGGCCGAGGCGGCGTCGGGGGCGTAGCCGCGGGCGCGGATCTGGTCGGCGTAGTCGCGCGTGACCGGGGCCCCGCCGATGACGACGGGAACGGCCAGCCCGGCCTTTTCGACGGCTTCGATCACGGCCTTCATCTGGACCATCGTCGTCGTCAGCAGCGCCGACAAGGCGATGATCCCGGCCCCGTTCGCCTTGGCGGCTTCGATGTACTTCTCCGGCGCGACGTCGACGCCAAGATCGATGATCTTGTAGCCGTTGCCGCGCAGCATCATGGCCACGAGGTTCTTGCCGATGTCGTGCAGGTCGCCCTTGACGGTCCCGATGACGACCACGCCGCGCGGCTTGACCCCCGCCATGGCCAGATGAGGCTCGAGCTTGGCCAGCCCGGCGTTCATGGCCCGGGCGGCGACCAGGACCTCGGGGATGAAGACCTCGTTGTTCTTGAACTGGACGCCGAGCCGTTCCATCCCGGGGATGAGCCCCTCGTTCAGGATCGTTCCCGCCGGTCGCCCGGCGGCCAGGGCCTGGTCGACGAGCGCTTCGACCTCGGCCTTCTTTCCGGCGATCAGGGCGTCTTGCATCTCTTTCAGCATCTCGACTCTCCTCACGAAGTATGCGCGGTCCCGGGACCGGATCCTAGTGGACGAACGGAAAGCTCAGATAGATCTGGATGACGGAATTGCGGCCCCGCGGATAGGCCGCGGGGTCTTCGAGGACAGTGTTCCCCCGGACATCGACGAATCCCGCCTGATAACGGAGGTGGACGATGAGCCCCATCCCCCGCCGCGGCTTGGCCACCGTCCAGGCCGCCTCGAAGACGAGCCCGAGGTCGGCCTTCTTGTAGAGGTGGGTGACCTCGCGCGAATAACGCAGGCCCTCCCCGGGCGCGGGCTCGGCCCGGAACCGTTTCTTCGCCTGGGTGAGGAAGCCGGCATAGGGCCCGGCGCCCAGATGAAAGCGGCCCAGACCGTACCTGATGATGACGGGGATATCCGTGTAGGTCAGGGTCAGGGAGGAAGCGGCCGGGGCGGCGAAATACGGGTCGAGCGCCGGGTCTCCCGTCGTGTCGAAGGGGATGGTCGCGACGCCCTTGCGGGAGAACGGGCTGATCTCGGGCGAGACGGACAGCCTGTCGGTCAGCTTGATCGTGGCCGATAGCCCGATGTTGAAGCCGCCGCTGCGCTCCACATCCTCGGCCCCGGTCAGGTAGGCGATATTCATCCCGAAGAGAAGACTGAAATGGAGCTTCTCCGAGGCGGCCTTGTCCCCGGCGATCTGGCCGATGATCGACGATTGGGCGAGGGCCGGGAGCGGGACGAGCCCGATGAGCAGGGCGAGGGACGCGGCCGTCCGTTTCATGAGCGCTAGGATATCCCAAGGTCCCCGCTTTTTCAAGCCGCGAAAACTGTTCAAGCGGCCTCGAAAACTGATAGAATGGGGGCGGCCGGACGGAGCCATGCGCAAGCTCAGGGTCGGAGTCGACAGCTACAGCCTGAAACCCCTCGATCTCACGCCGTTCGAGGCGCTCGAGTGGGCGGTCATGAACGGCGCCGAGGGCGTCCAGTATTCCGAGATCAACGTCCCCCCCGGGACCATCCTCGACAAGACCTTCCTCCGCGAGCTCCGCAGCTTCGCCGGGGAGAACCGGCTGTACATCGAGTGGGGGGGCGGCGAGCACATCCCTCTCGATCTCGCGACCGGCCGGCCCAAGGACATCGCCGCCGGGAACCGCCGGGCGGCCGAGCAGGCCTTGGAGCTCGGCTCGTCGACGATCCGGTCCTGCTCGGGCGGGCTCATGCGCTGGAAGAAAGACTCCCCTTCGACGGAGGAGTTCCTCCGCCTCATGGCCGCCTCCCTTCGCGCCCAGAAGCCGATCCTCCGGGATTTCGGCGTCATCCTGGCCATCGAGACCCACTTCGAGTTCACCTCGTTCGAGCTCCTCCGCCTGTTCGAGATGTGCGGCGCGGTGCCGGGCGAGTATCTGGGGATCTGCCTCGACACGATGAACCTCCTGACCATGCTCGAAGACCCGCTCCTGGCGACCCGCCGGCTCCTGCCCTGGATCGTCACGACCCACATCAAGGACGGCGGCCTGATGCTGACCGCCGACGGCTTCGTCTCGTTCACGGCCGAAGCGGGCAAGGGCGCGATCGACCTCGCGGCCGTCATCGAGACCCTGGCCGCCGTCCACCCGCAGATCACCCTGACCGTCGAGGACCATGGCGGCGATTTCCTCATCCCGACGAGCGATCCGGATTTCCTGGCCCGATTCCCCGACCTCACCGTTCCCGAAATGGCGCGTCTCCAGGCCCTGGTCGTCAGGACCCGGGAGCTCATGGACGCCGGAAAGCTCGCCGTTCTCTCGAGGGACCGCTGGCCCGCCGCCTGCGAGCCGCGGGTCAAGCGGGACATCCAGGCCGTCCGGCGCATCATCGGCGGCGGCCGGGGGTAAGGGACGATGGCTCCGCACGAAAGATACCGGCTCCGCTCGGCCGCCCATCTCCTCGACGAGGCCGGCCGACTGGGGCTCGATATCCCGTACAGCGACGATGTCTCCGTTCTCCTCGAAAAGGCCGCGTTGGGGGGGCGCGAGGTCCCGAACCGCCTGGCCGTGCTTCCCATGGAGGGGGCCGACGCCGGACCGTCGGGGGCGCCCTCCGAATCGACGAGCCGGCGGTACCGGCGCTACGGCGCCGGCGGCGCCGGTCTCATCTGGTGCGAAGCCGCCGCCGTGCGCGCGGACGGCCGCTCGAACCCCCGCCAGCTCATGCTCACCGAAGAGACGCTCGGCGGCTTTTCCCGGCTCGTCGAAAGCATCCGGGACGCCGCCAGGAAGGCGCGGGGAGCCGGCCACTCGCCGCTCCTCGTGCTCCAGCTTACCCACTCGGGCCGCTTCGCCAAGCCCCAAGGGCTCCCCCGCCCCCTCATCGTCCAGAACAACCCTCATCTCGCCCCCCTCCACGACCTGCCGGCCGACGCGACGCTCGTCTCCGACGCCGAGCTGGCCGCGATCCGAGACGACTTCGTGGAAGCCGCGGATCTCGCCGCCTCCGCCGGGTTCGACGGCGTCGACATCAAGGCCTGCCACGGTTACCTCGTCTCGGAAACCCTGGCGGCCCACGGCCGGGAAGACAGCCGCTATGGCGGACCGTTCGAGAACAGGTCGCGCCTCCTCCTCGAGATCGTCCGCCGCGTCCGCGAGGAGGCCCCAGGGCTTCTGGTCACGAGCCGGCTCTCGGCGGCCGATCTCGTCCCCTTTCCCTTCGGCTTCGGCATGGATCCCGACGAACCGGAAAGGATCGACCTCAGGGAGACGAAGGCCCTGGCCGGGCTCCTCGCCAAGGCCGGTGTCCGCGTTCTGGCCCTCTCGCTCGGCATCCCGGCCTGGAAGCCGCATTTCGGGCGTCCCTTCGATCAGCCCGTCCCCGGCGGGACGGTGCCGGACGAGCACCCGCTCGAGGGCGTGGCCCGGCATCTCGCCGTGGCGGCGGAGATCCAGAGGTCGGCGCCCCGGACCGCCGTCATCGGCGCCGGGTATTCCTGGCTCCGCGCTCTCGGCCCCGGCGTCGGCGCGGCCATGGTCGCCGCGGGGCGGAGCGCGGCCTTCGGCCTCGGCCGCGGGGCCCTCGCCTATCCGGACTTCGCCGCCGATCTCCTCGATCACGGCCGGATGGCCGCCCGCAAGATGTGCACGACTTGCTCGCTCTGCTCGCATCTCCTGCGCCGGCAGAGACCCGTCGGCTGCGTCGTCCGGGATCCGGAATACAAGAACGCCGACCGCGAAGGGGGCCCGGGATGAAAAAGCCCGAACGGTCGGGACTGGTCCTGACGACCGCCGCGTTCCTTGTTCTCCTCGCGGCCTTCATGTCTTATACCTTCGCCATCCGTCCCTGGTTCCTCCAATGGGGAGCGTCGGACCGGGACCGGACGCGGCCGCTCCTCGGCGACGACGCCTGGATCGGAGGCGTCGTCACCGGCACCCGCGCCGTCACGATCGAAGCGCCGCCGGAGAAGGTCTGGCCGTGGCTCATCCAGATCGGCCAGGAGCGGGCCGGCTTCTACAGCTACACCTGGCTCGAGAACCTCGTCCTCGCCGATATCCACAACACCCTCGAGATCCGGCCGGAGTGGCAGACCCGGGAGGCGAAGGACGTCGTCCGGGCCGTCAAGCCCGGCTATATGTTCGGGCTCCTCGAGGACAAGGAAGGCCGCACCGGCTGGCGGGTCTCATTCGTCGCTCCGGGCCGGTCGATGACGCTTCGGAACTGGGGCACCTTCGCCCTCGAGCCCGACGGGAGGGACGGTACGCGCTTCTTCGTCCGGAGCCGGGGCGAGCCTCTGCCGGGAGTCCTCGGCAGGCTCCTCGGTTTCTGGGTCCTCGACCCGGCCCACTTCGTCATGGAGAAGACGATGATGCGGGAGATCAAGAGGCTGGCCGAAGGCCGGCCCGGCCCGCCGGGCTGGCTGAGGGCGCTGGCGACGGCCGGGTTCGCGGCCGCCGCGCTCGGCTCGGCCCTGCTCATCGGCTCGAAGAAGCGCCGGGGTTTCTGGCTCCTGGTGCCGGCGGCCTACGCCGTCCTCATCCTGAGGGAGACTGCCGACGTCCCCGCCGCTCTGACCGGCTTCACGGCCCTGGCCCTCGCGATCGCCGGCTTCCTGTTCTTCAAGAAGCGCTGGTGGATCTATTTCGGTTTCCTGGCGATCGCGAGCTACGCGGGGCTCTTCCTGGCCGCGGACGCGTGGATCGTCTTCGGGCTGGTCTTTCTCGCCGTCTCCGCCGGCCTGGCCGCGACGGCCCTGAAAGGGCTGCGGGCGTGATGACCACGGGCCGGGTCCGCGTCGGAGGGCATTCGTTCGTCCTTCATTCCCTGAACACGCTAATCATCGGCAGCGGCGCGGCCGGGCTCAACGCCGCGGTCCGTCTCCACGCGCACGGACAGACCGACATCGCCGTCCTCACCGGGGGCCTGGGGACCGGCACGTCGGCCGAGTCCGGTTCCGACAAACAGACGTACTACAAGCTTTCGCTCGCGGGCGACATTCCCGACTCGACCTTCGACATGGCCCGCGATCTGGCGGCCGGCGGCTCCATGCACGGCGACATCGCCCTGGCCGAGGCCCAGGGCTCGCTCGAGGCCTTCTTTCACCTCGTCGGGCTGGGCGTCCCCTTCCCCCATGACCGCTACGGCGCCTACGTCGGCTATAAGACCGACCACGATCCGCGCCAGCGGGCGACCTCGGCCGGGCCGCTGACGTCCAAGCTCATGTTCGAAGCCCTGGCGGCGGAGGCCCGGCGCCGGGGGATCTTGATCTTCGACGGCCACGAAGCGATCGCCATCCTGACCGCGGGCCGGGGCGCCTCCCGGCGGGTCGTTGGCGCCCTCGCCCTCGACACCGGAAAGCCCGGCGGGCCGGCGCGCGGCTTCGTCCTCTTCAACGCGGTGAACGTCATCGCGGCCACGGGAGGCCCCGGCGGGATGTACGCCCATTCGGTCTATCCCGAAAGCCAGACGGGCTCGCACGGCCTTCTCTTCGAAGCCGGAGCCGCGGCCCACAACCTGACCGAATCCCAATTCGGGCTGGCCTCGGTGAAGTTCCGCTGGAACGTCTCCGGCACCTACCAGCAGGTCGTGCCGCGCTACATCTCGACGGACGCGCGCGGCGGCGGCGAGCGCGAGTTCCTCAATGAGTATTTCCCGGACATGGGGACGCTCGCCACGGCCGTCTTCCTCAAGGGCTATCAGTGGCCGTTCGATCCGCAAAAGGCCCTCGGCGGCGGCTCGTCTCTCATCGACCTCCTGGTCTACAACGAGACGGTGGTCAAGGGCCGGCGCGTCTTCCTCGATTACCGCAGCGATCCCCGCGGCGACGGCCGGCTCGCGCCGTTCGATCCGCGCGATCTCGCTCCCGAAGCCCATGCGTATCTCGCCAGATCGGGCGCCCTGATGGCCAGGCCGCTCGCCCGGCTCCGGAAGATGAACCTCCCGGCCGTCGAGCTCTACAGGTCGCACGGCATCGACCTCCATCGCGAGCCGCTCGAGATCGCCGTCTGCGCCCAGCACAACAACGGCGGCTTCCGGGGCTCGATCTGGTGGGAATCGAACATGCGCGGCCTCTTCCCGGTCGGGGAGGCCTGCGGCACCCACGGCGTCACCCGCCCCGGGGGCTCGGCCCTGAACGCCGGCCAGGTCGGGAGCGCCCGCGCGGCGCTCTTCATCGCCCGCCGCCGGACGGGCCCGCCGCTCGACCGGGCGGCGTTCGTTCGCGCGGCCGGCCGGATCGTTCGGGACAAGTGGGGCCTTGCCGGGGCCATGCTCGGCCGCGATCGACGGGCAGGGATGACCCCGGAGGCCTGTGTCGCCGAAGTACGGCGCCGGATGTCCGCCTGCGGCGCGGTCGTCAGGGACGCCGCGGCGGTCCGGACGGAAAAGGACCGGGCCCGGGCGCTGTGGCTGAGGGCCCGGCGCGAGCTCCGGGTCGCGGCCGTCCGCGACCTCCCCCTCGGCTTCAAGGCCCTCGATCTGGCCCTGACCCACGCCGTGTATCTCGAGGCGATCGCCGAGTATCTCAAGCGCGGCGGAAAGAGCCGGGGTTCCTATCTCGTCCCCGATGCCGCCGGCGAGTCCCCTCACCCCCTCCTCGGCGGGCGGTGGGCCTTCGCTCTCGCCCGTCCGGAGGATTTCGTCTCCGCGAACATCCTCGAGGTGCGGCTGGACGGCCGCGGCCGGGTCCTCAAGACCTGGGTCCCCGTCCGTCCCCAGCCGCGGCCCGAGGGCTGGTTCGAGACCGTTTGGGCCGATTATCGCCGCGACCGGATCGTCACCGAGGAGGACTGAGCGTGCCCAAAAAACCGCATATCTCCAGGCCCGCCGCGGTCGTCACCGGCGCCGGCCGGGGCATCGGCCGGGGGATCGCCCTGGCGTTGATCAAGGAAGGCTTCGATGTCGTCGGGATCGACCTCGTCTTCGAACCCGAGAACGTCAAGACCGGCCTCTTCGAGGTCAAGGCCCGGGCCAAAGAGCTCGGCGGCCGGTTCCTGCCCGTCGCGGGCGACATCTCCCGGATCGAGGACCACGACCGGATGCTCGACGCCGCCGTCGGGGTTTGCGGCCGGATCGACGTCCTCGTCAACAACGCCGGCGTTGCCCCGCTCAAGCGCCTGGACATCCTCGAGACCGGGCCGGAGAGCTACGACCGGCTCCTGTCGATCAACGCCCGGGGGCCGTTCTTCCTGACCCAGAAGGCGGCGCGGCGGATGGCCGGGCAGGAGCCGCGTCCGGACGGCCTCCGTCCCTCGATCGTCTTCATCACCTCCGTCTCGGCCTCGGTGTCCTCGACCTCTCGGCCCGAGTATTGCATCTCCAAGGCGGCCCTGAGCATGACGGCGACGCTCTTCGCCGACGCGCTCGCGGCCAAGGGGATCGGCGTCTTCGAGATCCGGCCCGGCCTCATCGCCACGGACATGACCGCCGGGGTCAAGGCGAAGTACGATCGGCTCATCGCCGGGGGCCTCGTCCCCCAGGGACGCTGGGGCCTTCCCGAGGACGTCGGGAGGGCCGTGGCCGCCCTGGCCCGCGGCGATCTCGGCTACTCGACCGGCGCGGCGATCGAGGTCAGCG
>Ga0209706_10000761_pt1 | contig 18352 bp, 16 predicted proteins | sample PPLLaktember2015_6_FD_187263 | JGI IMG/M metagenome (GOLD analysis project Ga0209706, IMG submission 187263) | Freshwater sediment microbial communities from Prairie Pothole Lake near Jamestown, North Dakota, USA - PPLs Lake P8 Core (1) Depth... | ecosystem: Environmental > Aquatic > Freshwater...
CCCGCAGGTCGCGGTAACTCATCGCAGCACCCTGATGCTGAACCACAAGTCGGCGGCAAGCCCGATGAAGATCACGCAGCCCACCCAGTTGTTGTTGAGGAACGCCTTGAAACAACCCTCGCGTGTCCGCCCGCGAATCAAACGATACTGGTACAGCACCAGCCCGCCCGCGACGGCCAGCCCGCCAAAATAAAACACGTCGCGCAGCTGCCACCAGCCGATCCACGCCATCAGCCCGAGAAACATGGCGTGCGCAGTCATCACGCCGGCCACGTCGTAGCGCCCGAACAGGATGGCGGAGGACTTCACGCCGATTTTGACATCATCATCACGATCGACCATCGCGTACTCGGTGTCGTAGGCAATGGCCCACAACATGGTCGCCAGCAACAGCAGCCAGGCCACTCTGGGCAGCGCGTTCCATTCCGCCGCGTAAGCCATCGGTATGCCGAAGCCGAAGGCGATGCCCAGCCAGGCCTGCGGCAGCGGAAAAACCCGCTTCACGAATGGATAAATGACCGCAATGGCGGCGGCAGCAAATGCCAGCTTGATGGTCAATGCATTGAGGAACAGCACCAGGCCGAAGGCCAGCGCCATCAGCACGGCAGCCAGCGCCAGCGCCTCGGCCGGACCAATGATGCCGGCGGCGATGGGCCGGTCCTTGGTGCGCTCGACATGGGGATCAAAATTGCGGTCGGCGTAATCGTTGATCACGCAGCCCGCAGAGCGCATCAGCACGGTGCCCGTAAAAAAAATCAGCAGCACGTCCGGCTGCGGCAACCCCCCGGCGGCAAACCACAGCCCCCACAGCGTCGGCCACAGCAGCAGCAGGATGCCGATGGGCTTGTCGAGCCGCATCAGCTTCTCGTAGGCAGTCAGCCGGTCTTTGAGCGTGAGCGTCACAGGTCGAATAGCGCGGGCAGAAAAACTTCGCTGACCAGTATAGGCGAATTGCCAGCGGCGAATATCGAACGCCGCGCCCACAGCGGCGGCGGCGCGCGTTTCAACTGGGCAGCGGCGCGCCGGTACAAGGGATGCGTGCGCGGCAGCTTCTTCTGGCGCAGCGGAAACCGCGCAATCCGCGGATCGGCAAACAACGCCGCCCCCAGCGGCCGCGTACCGAGCCCGGCGATGCGGCGCCAGGCGCCGCGCAGGCCGCCGGCCGCGAGCACCGTATGCGCAAACACCAGCGGCGTCGTTCCACGCAGCAACAACACTTCGCGCACCAGCACCCGCGCCGACGGCGACTCGAACAGGAACGCCTCGTCGCAATGCGCACGGCGCAGCCCCTGGAACAATACCTTCACCTGGATCGGCCCGGCATGCCGCTGCAGCCGCGCCGTCAGCGAACCGCGGTCAGTCAGCCAGCGGCGCAGCACGCCGGCGGCAACTGGTGCCGCGCACCACAGGGAATCTCGGGGAATGGGTTTCACGATGAACTGAGTTCTGGGATGCGGGATTATCGCATCAACAATTGCCGATGCCGTATTGACACCGCGATCTTCCCCTTATGATCCACCGATTGGTTCAACGTCGCCGGCAGCAGCCTGGTGGCTTGAACTATTCGGGATTGCTGCAAAAAAAGGAAACCTGCGGTAAGCCTAAACCTTCAGATACTCATTCCGCCCGCCTAACCACCGCGCCAGATGCGCTTTCGCCGCCTCCGGGTGCTCCCGCAACAGCTGCTCCGCCGCAGCCCGCGCCGCATCGAGCAGATCGAGATCAACCGCAAGATCGGCAAAGCGCAGCATCGGCACGCCGCTCTGCCGTGCCCCCAGCAGTTCGCCGGGCCCGCGCAGCTGCAGATCATGGCGGGCAATCTCGAAGCCGTCGGTGTTTTCGTAGATGACTTTCAGCCGTTCGCGCGCATTGGGCGACAACGGTCCCTGATAGAGCAGCACGCAGGTGCTCTCGGCCGCGCCGCGGCCGACGCGCCCGCGCAATTGATGCAGCTGCGACAGGCCCATGCGCTCGGCATGCTCGATCACCATCAGCGATGCATTGGGCACATCGACGCCGACCTCGATCACGGTGGTCGCCACCAGCAATTGCACTTCACCGCGCAGGAACGCCGCCATGACCTGCTGTTTCTCGGCGGATTTCAGCCGCCCGTGAACCAGGCCTACACGCAACTCGGGAAAAGTCTGCTGCACATGGGCATGGGTATCGAGCGCCGTCTGCAGCTGCAGTTTTTCCGATTCCTCGATCAACGGACACACCCAGTACGCCTGGCGCCCGGCCATGCACGCGTCGCGCACCCGCTGCACGACCTCGTCGCGGCGCTCTTCCGCGACCAGCTTGGTCACGACCGGGGTGCGTCCCGGCGGCATTTCGTTGATCACTGACACATCGAGATCGGCGTAATAACTCATCGCCAGCGTGCGCGGAATCGGCGTCGCGCTCATCATCAACTGGTGCGGCTGTGCGGTTCTGTTGGGCTTGCTGCCCTTCATGCGCAACGCGAGGCGCTGATGCACGCCGAAGCGATGCTGCTCGTCGATGATGGCCAGGCCGAGGTTCTTGAACGCGACTTCTTCTTCGAACAGGGCATGGGTGCCGACGACCACGGTCGCCTCCCCTCGCAGGATATTTATAAGTTGTTGTTTTTTATCATTTTTTTTGATCCCTCCTGAAATCCACGCGACGCCGATTCCCAGCGGCTCCAGCCACTCGGCAAACTTGCGGTAATGCTGTTCGGCGAGGATTTCCGTCGGCGCCATCACCGCCGCCTGGTAGCCGTTCTCCACGCATTGCAACGCCGCCAGCGCCGCGACCACGGTCTTGCCGCTGCCGACGTCGCCCTGCAGCAGCCGCTGCATCGGATGCGCCTGCCCGATGTCCTCGCGAATCTGCGCCAGCACGGCGTTCTGCGCGCGGGTCAGTTGAAACGGCAGGCGCGCAAGCAGCGCCTGCACCAACTTGCCGCGCGCTCGCAGCACCGGCGCGCCCGCAGCACGCCGGCGCTGGTAATGCACCCGCATCGACAACTGCTGCGCCAGCAGTTCATCGAACTTCATCCGCCGCCAGGCCGGATGCACGCGCCCCTGCAATGCCGACTGCGCAACGTCGGGGGGGGGATTGTGCAACAGCCGCACCGCGGCTGCGAACGCCGGCAGACCCAGCGCAGCGCACAGCGCGACAGGCAGTGTTTCAGCAAGCGGTTCCTCGGCCAGGGTGCGGGCGATCAAGCGGCGCAATCCCTCCTGACCGAGCCCCGCCGTCGTCGGGTACACCGGCGTCAACGCCTGCGCCACCGGCGCATCGGCGGCCACCACCCGATACCGCGGGTGAACCATCTCGGCGCCGAAATGGCCGTCGCGTACACTGCCGAAGACACGCACGACATTGCCCGGAGCCAGCGTCTTCACCTGGCTGCCGTAGAAATTCAGGAACCGCAGCGTCAGCTCACCGCTGTCGTCGCCGAGCCGGCATACCAGCTGCCGTTTCGGACGGTATTTGATGTCGCAATCGGTGACCGTGCCCTGCACCAGCAGTTCCCGTCCGGGCAGTGCCTCGCGAATCGGGCAGATGCGCGTCTCGTCGTCGTAGCGCAGCGGCAGATGCAGCACCAGGTCAAAACGGCGGCGGATACCGAGCTTGCCGAGCTTTTCGGCAACCGCCTTGCTGATGCCGGGCAGTGCAGCGTGCGCGGTGGGAGGTGGGCCGTCACCGCGGGAGCGGGTCATGCGGTCAATCCTTCACCCTTCACGCATTCGTCCTCACCCCAAATGCATGACGGCATCGACTTCGACCAGCGCATCGCGCGGCAGGCTGGCAACGCCGAGCGCGGCGCGCGCGGGATAGGGCTCGTGAAAGTACGTCGCCATGATTTCGTTGACCCGGGCGAAATGTTTCAGGTCGGTCAGGTAAACATTGACCTTCGCAAAATCGTCGAGGCTGCCACCGGCAGCAACCGCCACTGCCTGCAGGTTGCTGAACACGCGATGGATCTGCGCATCGATACCCTCGACCATCTGCATCGTCGCCGGATCGAGGCCGATCTGTCCGGCGAGATACACCGTATCGCCGCAGCGCACTGCCTGCGAGTACGTGCCGATCGCCTGCGGTGCAGACGGGGTATGTACTGCTTGCTTGCTCATTGCTCGCTCCCGCGTGGACTGTCCGAGATGGGCGTAATCATGACGCGCACCCGGAGAGAACACAACGCAGCCCGCACGGCACCCCGCCGACGCGCGATCTCAGGACGGCAGGTTCAGCACGTACTTGGCAAGAATATTGCGCTGGATTTCGTTGGACCCGCCGTAGATCGTACCCGGCCGCGAGTTATAGAACGGCGACAGCACGTCGATGTTCGCGGTCGCGAAGGCGACCTCGCCGTCGATGACCCCATACTCGCCGGCGGCCTCGATCAGCAGCTCCGACAGGCGCTGATAAGTATCCATCGACCATACCTTGAGCATGGACACATCGGGCCCCAGCGCTTCGCCACGGCGCACCTTGTCGACATAGCGCCGGTACAGCGAGCCGAGGTCCGCCAGATCGAGCTGCAACTGGGTCAGGCGCTCAACAAACGCCGGATCCGCCATCAGGCCGCGGGCTCGTGCCAGCGCCTCGAGTTTTTCCATCGCCTGCAGGGGCCGCCGCGGACTGCCGATATTGAGCCGCTCGAAACCGAGCAGGCCCTTGGCAATGGTCCAGCCCTTGTGCAGTTCACCGACCAGGTTTTCCTTTGGCGTGCGCACATTGTCGAAAAACACCTGGCAGAATTCCTCATGCCCGGCGATGTTGCGGATGGTGCGCAGCGTAATTCCGGGCGTTTTCATGTCGACCAGCAGGAAGCTGATGCCTTCCTGTTTTTTCTTCGCCTGCCTGTCGGTGCGCGCGAGCACATAGACATGTGTCGCGTCATGGGCCATCGAGGTCCAGATCTTGCTGCCGTTGATCACGAAATCGTTGCCGTCCGGCACCGCCTCGGTGCGCAGACTGGCAAGATCCGAACCGGCATTGGGCTCGGAATAGCCCTGACACCAGATCGCCTCACCGGCGATGATTTTCGGCAGAAAGTACCGGCGTTGCGCATCGTTGCCGAAACGGATCAGGGTTGGACCCACCATGGTCAGGCCCTGGTCCGGCATGCGGCCGACACCGGCGCGTTCGGTCTCCTCGTAATAAATCAGCAGCTTCGACGGCGATAGACCCATGCCGCCATGCTCGCGCGGCCAGTTCGGCGCGATCCAGCCCTTGCGTGAGAGTTTCAGATACCACTCGCGGCACTCATGCCAGCGCATCCGCCGCGCCAGAAACTTGTATTGCGCCGGGAATTCGCTCTCGAAAAAAGCCCGCGCCTCGGCGCGAAAAGCCTCATCGCTCATTGCATTCCAGTCGCTCATGCCGCCTCCTGGTGCGGTTGTGCCGCGAGCCGGGCATAGCGCGCGCGGTGGGCCCGGCCGTTGCCGAGCCAGGCCGCGACAGTCATCGCGCGTTTCACATAAAGCCCGACATCGCAATCCTCGGTAAAGCCGATCGCTCCGTGAAACTGGATGGCCGCGCGGGTAATCGCCAGCGCCGCTTCGGCACAGCGTGACTTGGCGCGACTGGCCGCCAGTGCCCGCGTGACAGCATCGGGATCAGCATCGAGCTGCACGACAGCTTCGTGCAGTACCGCATCAGCGAGTTCCTGCTGGATGTAGAGGTCGACCGCACGGTGCTGCAAAGCCTGAAAGCTGCCGATGGCTTTGCCGAACTGCACGCGCGTCTTCATGTAATCCAGGCTCATTTCATGGGTGCGTTTCATCACGCCCACCAGTTCCGCCGACGCGACCACCGCCGCATGATCGAGCGCGCGATCGAGCGCGCCACGCGCAGCATCGCCGGAAGCCAGCACATGGACACCGGGCACCGCCACATCCCGCAGGGTGATGGCGCCATAACTGCGGCCGTCGGCCAGCGGCACTGCGCGCGTGCTACAGCCTGCCGCGTCGCGCGGGACCCACAGCAGCTGCAATCCGGCGGCAGCCTGGGCAGTCACGATATAGCCGTCGGCGCCGGCCGCGCCGATCACGAACTGCTTTTCGCCGCTGACACGGAAGCCGCCTTCAAACGGCGTCGCCGCAGTCGCCAGTTGCAGTCCGGTGAAATCGTCCGCCTGCTCCTGCCAGGCAACGACCGGCACGCGTTCACCCGCGACGAGGCCGGTCAGCAGTTCGTCACGCAGCGCCGTGCCAGCGGAATATTCCAGCACGCGCGCGGCCAGCACCGCCACTGCGGTGTACGGCTCGGGCGTCAGCGCCCGCCCCAGACCTTCGGCGACGATGGCGGCCTCGGCCAGGCCCAGCCCCAGCCCGCCGCAGGATTCCGGCACCAGCACGCCCAGCCAGCCGAATTCGGCAAGTTGCTGCCACTGCGTGCGATCAAATTCCGCGCGGGTTTGCAGCAGTGCCCGTACCCGCGGCAGATTCGCGCCGTGCTGCACGAAATCGCCGACGCTCTGCGCGAGCAGCGCGGTGTGGCTGGTGTCATTGCGTGTGGTCATCGTTTGATATCCATGTCATCGGTCTCAGGCAAACAGGCTGAAGCTCGCCCACCACGCGATCGCCGCGATGGCTGCCGAGCAGGGAATGGTCAGTATCCAGGCCAGCACGATGTTCCCGGCAACGCCCCACCGTACGGCGGATGCGGATTGCGCGGAACCAACGCCGACGATGGCACCGGTGATGGTATGGGTGGTCGACACCGGAATGCCCAGGCCCGTCGCCAGAAACAAGGTCATCGCGCCGCCGGTTTCCGCACAAAACCCGCCCACCGGCTTCAGCTTGGTGATCTTCTGGCCCATGGTCTTGACGATGCGCCAGCCGCCGAACAATGTGCCCAGGGAAATGGCCAGGTAACAGGAAATGACCACCCATGCCGGAATATCATCCTGCGGCGCCACCGAGCCCGCTGCAATCAGCAACATCATGATGATACCCATGGTCTTCTGTGCATCGTTGCCGCCGTGGCCGAGGCTGTACATCGCCGCCGACAGCAGCTGCAACCGCCGGAACCAGCGGTCAACCCGCGCCGGCGTGGTATGCCGGCAGATCCACGACACGGCCACCATCAGTAAACCGGCAAGCAGGAACCCGAGGGTCGGCGAGATCACGATAAAAACCAGAGTCTTGTAGATACCCGCGCTTTGCAGCGCCCAGAAACCGCTTTTGGCGACGGCGGCGCCGATCAGGCCGCCGATCAGCGCGTGCGACGAGCTCGATGGCAGGCCGTAATACCAGGTGATGATGTTCCAGGCGATCGCGCCGACCAACGCACCGAACACGATGTGGTGATCGACCACCGAGCCGTCAATGATGCCCTGGCCTACCGTCGCCGCCACTTTGAGTTTGAACACGAACAACGCGGCAAAATTGAAAAAAGCCGCCCACATCACGGCCTGGTAGGGTTTCAGCACCCGCGTGGACACGACGGTGGCGATCGAATTCGCGGCATCGTGGAAACCGTTCATGTAATCAAACGCCAGCGCCACGGCCACCAGAAAAATGACCACGCCGAGACTGATGCTGACCGTTTCCATGGCGACGCCTTACGAGTGCTCGAGCACGATGCCCTCGATGATGTTCGCCACATCCTCGCAGCGGTCGGTGATTTCCTCGAGCAGCATGTACACGGAGCGCAGTTTGAACACCTGCTTGAGATCGGTTTCCTCCCGGAACAGGCGCGACATCGCCGAACGCATCACGCGATCGGCATCCGACTCGAGGCGATCGATTTCCTCGCAGGTCTTGAGTATGGCCTGTGGCGCGCTGAGGTTGGCAAGCAGCCCGACGGCGGTCTTCACCCGTTCACAGCACATGTGGCAAATCCGCGCCAGCTGTTCGGCTTCCGGAGTAACGCGCTGGATGTCGTACAGTAGCAGCGATTCCGCGACGTCCTGGATCAGGTCGAGGATATCGTCCATGCGGGTAATCAGCTGGTGTATCTGGTCGCGATCAATCGGCGTAATGAAGGTGCTGTGCAGCACCAGCAACGTATCGTGCGTAATCTTGTCGGCGGCGCGCTCGGCTTCATCGATGCGCCGCGTATAGCCTTCAGCCTCGGCCAGATTGGCCATCAGTCCCACCAGTTCCTGGCTGCCTTCGACGATGCGCAGCGCATGGGCATTGAAAAAATCGAAGAAGCGGCCCTCGCGGGGCATCAGCTTGGAAAACAGGGTCGCCATAGCGGTGTGCGCTTTGATGTTGTCGTTGTAAATATTTGTTTTTATTGATATGTTTTTTGCGGCTTGGTCCCAGCTCGAGCCACATCAGCAATATCGGCCGCATCCGCAGCTTACCGAAATACCCGGCAGCAGGCCACGCATCGCTCCAGCATGCGGATGCGGCGAGCCCGGGTTTGGCCGCAACATTGCAGCGCCATCGGCGTTCCGTTACAGTCCGCGCCCTGCATTGAGCCCCCTGATGGACGCCTTCCTCATTTCCACCGGTATCGTCGCGCTCGCCGAAATCGGCGACAAGACCCAGTTGCTGGCGCTGGTGCTGGCCGCGCGCTTCAAAAAGCCGTGGCCGATCATCTGGGGCATCCTGGTCGCCACGCTTGCCAACCACGCGCTCGCCGGCACGGTCGGCGCCTGGGCGGCGGCAACGCTGGGCGCCGAGGTCATGCGCTGGATCCTTGGCGGCTCGTTTCTCGCGATGGCCGTATGGATGCTGATTCCGGACAAACTGGACGCCGGCGCGGTCGATGCGACGCACGCGCCGTTCGGCGTGTTCGGGGTGACAGTCGTCGCTTTCTTCCTTGCCGAGATGGCCGACAAAACCCAGATCGCCACCATTGCGCTCGCGGCGCGTTTCGATGCACTCGCCGGGGTCATCCTCGGCACCACGCTGGGCATGATGATCGCCAACGTGCCGGCCGTGCTGCTGGGCGAAGTCGCCACCCGGAAGATTCCGGCGAAGACCGTGCATGCCATTGCGGCACTGATCTTTCTGGTGCTGGGGATTGCGGTGTTGTGGGGCGCGATGCCGGACTGGATGCCGGGGCGCTGAGCCGCATACCCGTCAAGGTTGCAGCAAACAAAAATGCCACCGCAACGGTGGCATTTTTTTGGTGGAGTGGAGGAGGATCGAACTCCCGACCTCCGCATTGCGAACGCGGCGCTCTCCCAGCTGAGCTACCACCCCGAAAAGAGGGGCGGATTTTACCCGCTTGGCGCGCATGCGGCAAATCGATGGGTCAAACCGGGGCGCCGGCTATAATGGGGCGCGACCGACCTGACGGGGGAATCTGCCTTGGAAATCACGCCGCCCTATGGCTACCAGGAAATTGTCCCGCTGGCCAAAACGCATAAGGTGCTGCTGCCCGGGGAACGCAAGCTGCCGGTGCTGTTCCGCAACCTGACGGCGCTGCCGCTTTCATTCAGCGAATTCGCGCTGGCCGCCCATGACTATCCCATCGCCCTCATTTCGGGAGATGCCGGCAGGACTTTCGTGGCCATGGCCATCCTCGGCGTCGAAGTGCAAAAAAACCTGTTCCTGACCGCCGACGATACCTGGGACCCGCAGGCTTACCTGCCGGCCTACGTGCGCCGTTACCCGTTCTGCATGACACGGGTGACTGTCGACGGCCGGGAGCAGACCGAACGCATTGCCTGCGTGGAAAAGCGCGCGCTGCAGCCAAAAGGCGAAGCCCTCTACGACGGCAAAGGCCAACCACTGCCGGTATGGGAAGGCCGACGCAAGCTGTTGTTCGAATTCGAGGCTGATCTCGCACGCACCGAAGCGATGTGCCACAAGCTGCACGAACTGCAGCTGTTGGAACCGTTCGCCGCCCAGGCCGCGCCGGCGGGAGAGGTGCCGATCACGCTGACCGGCATGCACCGGGTCGCAGAAGAGCGGCTGCACGCATTGCCGGCCAATGTGCTGAAAGAGCTTGCACAAAGCGGCATGCTCTCCCGCATTTATGTACATCTGTTGTCGTTGGGGAATTTCCAGCGCCTGCTCGATCGCCGTGCCGCGCTGCGCGCGCAGGCGAAACCGGCGAAGCGAACCGACCCGAAAAAACTGAACTGATGCCGTTCAGCGCGGCCGCGACCACGCCCAGGCCAGCAGGCCAGCCACGGCGAGTACCATCGGCAGCGACAGCCACTGGCCCATGGTCAATCCCAGCGCCAGAAAACCGAGGAAGCTGTCCGGCTCCCGGGTGTACTCGACCCCGAAACGAAACACACCATAGCCGATCAAGAACACTGCGGACGCCGCGCCACGCGGGCGCGGTTTCGCGGTAAACAGCCACAAAATGATGAACAGTACGACGCCCTCCAGCGCAAACTCATAGAGCTGCGAGGGGTGACGGGCCACGCGGTCAACATTCGGGAACACCATCGCCCACGGCAAATCGGTCGGCCGCCCCCAGAGTTCGGCGTTGATAAAATTGCCCATGCGTCCGGCAGCCAGCCCCAGGGGTACCAGCGGCGCGATGAAGTCGGTGATGCGCAGCCAATCCTGATGACGACTGCGCGCGAACCAGATCATCGCAATAACCACGCCGAGAAACCCGCCGTGAAAGGACATGCCGCCCTCCCAGACATAAAACACTTTCCACGGCGCGGCCAGATAATCGCCGAACTTGTAGAACAGCACGTAACCGAGGCGGCCGCCGAGGATGGTGCCAAGGATACCGTAGAACAGCACATCATCCATGTCATTGCGGGTCCACACGCCGCCCGGGTTGCGGTCGATGCGATAGCGCCCCAGCAACCAGACCAGCGCAAAGGCGAGCAGATACATCAGGCCGTACCAGCGCAGGGCCACCGGCCCGAGTTGCAGCGCCACGGGGTCGAACTGGGGATGTACGAGCATGGGTAGGGGCAGGGCGATACGATAAAATGACGCCTTATTATACGTGCCACTGCCGCAACGGCCGTCGCAGACGCCCTGTCGTTGCCGGCCATACTGGAGAACATGCATGCCGCTCAATAAACGCAGCCACCTGATTACCGCCGGCGTCGCGCGCGCCCCGAACCGCGCCATGCTGCGCGCCGTGGGCTTCGGCGACCGCGACTTCGACAAGCCCATCGTCGGCGTCGCCAACGGCCACTCGACGATGAACCCCTGCAATGCCGGCATCCAGCCGCTGGTCGACCGTGCGCTTGCCGCGCTGCATGACGCGGGGGCGATGCCGCAGGTGTTCGGCGTGCCGACCGTCACCGACGGCATCGGCATGGGCACCGAGGCAATGAAATACTCGCTGGTATCGCGCGAGGTCATCGCCGATTGCATCGAGACAGCGGTCAACGGCCAGGCCATGGACGGCGTGCTGGTCTGCGGCGGCTGCGACAAGAACATGCCGGGCGGCATGATCGCGATGCTGCGCATGAACGTGCCGGGGATTTACGTCTATGCCGGTACGATCAAGCCGGGCAAGTGGAAGGGCCAGGACCTGACCGTGGTCAGCGCCTTCGAGGCCGTGGGCAGCTATACCGCCGGCAGGATGAGCGACGAGGATTTCATCGGCATCGAAAAAAATGCCTGCCCGTCGGTGGGCGCGTGCGGCGGCATGTTCACTGCAAATACCATGTCATCGTCGTTCGAGGCGCTGGGCATGAGTGTGCTGGGCTCCAGCCAGATGGCCTCGCCGGATCCGGAGAAAGCCGATTCTGCAGCGCAATCGGCGCTGGTGCTGGTCAACGCCATCAAACAGGACATCAAGCCGCGCGACATCGTCACGCGCAAGTCGATCGAGAACGCCGTGGCGCTGATCATGGCCACCGGCGGCTCCACCAACGCCGTACTGCATTATCTCGCCATCGCGCACGCGGCCAAGGTCAAATGGACCATCGATGACTTCGAGCGGGTACGCAGAAAAGTGCCGGTGCTGTGCGACCTGAAACCCTCGGGCCGTTATGTCGCGGTGGATTTCCATCGCGCCGGCGGTGTGCCGCAGGTATTAAAGATGCTGCTCAAGCACGGCCTGCTGCATGGCGACTGCATCACCATCACCGGGCGCACCATGGCGCAGGCGTTGAAAGACGTGCCGGACGCACCGCGCCCCGACCAGGACGTCATCCGCCCGTGGGCGAACCCGCTGTACAAACATGGCCACCTCGCCATCCTCAAGGGCAATCTCGCACCGGAAGGCTGCGTTGCCAAGATTACCGGCCTGAAATCGCCGAAGATTACCGGTCCCGCGCGGGTGTTCGATTCCGAGAACGCCTGCATGAAAGCCATCATGGCGAAAAGAATCAAGGCCGGCGACGTGGTGGTCATCCGTTACGAAGGCCCGAAGGGCGGTCCCGGCATGCAGGAGATGCTCGCCCCCACGGGTGCGCTGACGGGCCAGGGCCTGGGCGAATCCGTCGGCCTGATCACCGATGGCCGGTTCTCCGGCGGCACCTGGGGCATGGTCGTCGGCCATGTCGCACCGGAGGCGTTCGAGGGCGGTCCGATCGCGCTGGTAAAGGAAGGCGATTCGATCACCATCGACGCAGACAAACGCCTGATCCAGCTGAATGTCGCGGCCAAGGAAATCGCCGCGCGCAAAAAGAAATGGCAACAGCCGAAACCGCGCTACACCCGCGGCGCGCTGGCCAAATTCGCGCGTCTGGTGTCCAGCGCCAGCAAAGGCGCCGTTACCGACTGACGCGAAGGACCTCGCCCGGCAGCCTCACGCGGCCTGCAGTGCCTGCTCGAGATCGGCGACGATGTCGTCGACATGCTCGATGCCGATCGACAGGCGCACCATGTCCGCACTGACACCGGCGCTTGCCAGTTCCGTGGCTGACAGTTGCCGGTGCGTGGTCGTTGCCGGATGGCAGGCCAGCGATTTGGCATCGCCGATGTTGACCAGCCGGGTGACCAGATGCAGCGCATCGATGAACCGGGCGCCGGCCGCGGCGCCACCTTTGATGCCGAAGCTGAGGATGCCGGAAGCCCGCCCGCCCATGTACCGGTCGACCAGCGGTTTGTCCTGATGGTCGGGGAGGCCGGCATACCGCACCCAGCCGACCTTGGCGTGACCCTGCAGGCAGCGCGCGACGGCGAGCGCATTGTCGCATATGCGGTCCATGCGCACTGCCAGCGTTTCGATGCCCTGCAGGATCAGGAACGCATTGAACGGCGACAGCGCCGCACCCATGTTGCGCAGCGGTACCACGCGCGCGCGGCCGATGTACGCCGCGGCACCCAGTGCCTCCGTATAGACCACGCCGTGATAGGACACGTCGGGTTCGTTCAGGCGACGGAATTTCTGCTTGTGCTCGGCCCACGGGAAATTGCCCGAATCGACGATCACGCCGCCGATGGAGTTGCCGTGACCGCCGAGATACTTGGTCAGCGAATGCACGACAATATCGGCGTCGTGTTCGAACGGCCGGCACAGGTAGGGCGTAGGCACCGTGTTGTCGACGATCACCGGCACGCCGCGCGCGTGCGCGATTTTCGCCAGCGCACCGAAGTCGACGACATTGCCCAGCGGATTGCCCACGGATTCGCAGAACACCGCCTTGGTCTTGCCGTCGATCAGTTTTTCCCAGGCCTTGGGCTCGCGGTAATCGGCGAAACGCACTTCGATGCCGTACTGCGGCAAGGTGTGCGCGAACAGGTTGTAGGTGCCGCCATAGAGCGCGGTCGAGGTGACGATGTTGTCGCCGGCCTCGGCAATGGTCATGATGGCGGCCGTAATTGCCGCCATGCCTGAAGCCAGCGCCAGTCCCGCGATGCCGCCCTCGAGCTCGGCCACCCGTTTCTCCAGCACGTCGGTCGTCGGATTCATGATCCGGGTGTAGATGTTTCCTTGCACCTTCAGGTCGAACAGGTCGGCCCCGTGCTGGGTGCTGTCGAAGGCGTACGAAGTCGTCTGGTAAATCGGCACCGCGACCGCTTTGGTCGTCGGGTCCGGCTTGTAACCACCGTGCACGGCAATGGTATCGATTTTCATGAGGCATCCTCCGCAGTTGGCCTGAAGCAGTCGGGCTCAGTATAGGCATGCACCCGACCGAATACCAACGGGCTGCCCGCGGTTATTGCGGGCGGCGTTGTGTGAAACAATCGCAATGATCTCTCGATCGTTGCCGCCGCCCATGCCCAATCTTCTTGCCGCCGAAACTTCCCCCTATCTGCTGCAGCATGCGGACAACCCGGTGGACTGGCACCCGTGGAATGCGGAAGCGCTGGCCCTGGCGCGCGCGACGGACAAACCGATCCTGCTTTCGGTCGGCTATTCGGCATGCCACTGGTGCCACGTAATGGCGCACGAATCCTTTGAGGATGCCGCAGTGGCCGCCGCAATGAATCGTCATTTCGTGAACATCAAAGTCGACCGCGAGGAGCGCCCCGACCTCGACCAGATTTACCAGGCCGCGCACCAGATGCTGACCGGGCGCAGCGGTGGCTGGCCGCTGACCATGTTTCTGATGCCCGACGGCATGCCGTTTTTCGGCGGCACCTATTTTCCGAAAACGCCGCGCTACGGCATGCCCGGCTTCACGGATCTGTTGCCGCGCATCGCGTCAGCCTATCGTGAGCAGCGCGCCGACATCCTGCGACAGAACGCGGCGCTGCGCGAGGCGCTGGGCCGCACGGTGCCGGCACCTGCAGGTGCACGGGAACCGGATCGTGCACCGCTCGACGATGCGGTGCGCGAACTGGCCGCAGCATTTGACGCGGTACATGGCGGCATCGGCCAGGCCCCGAAGTTTCCGCATCCCTGCGAACTCGCTTTTTGCCTGCGCCGCCATGCGCTGGACGGCAGCGACGTCACCCGCAACATTGCAGTCCAGACACTGACGAAAATGGCCGAAGGCGGCATCTACGACCATCTCGGTGGCGGATTCTGCCGCTACAGCGTCGACGCTACGTGGACCATCCCGCATTTCGAGAAAATGCTCTGCGACAACGGGCTGCTGCTCGCGCTGTACAGCGACGCCTGGCGGGTCACGCAGGCGCCGCGCTTTGCCCAGGTCGCTGCGGAGACCGCAGCCTGGGTGATGCGCGAAATGCAGTCCCCCGCAGGCGGTTATTACTCGTCTTTCGATGCCGACTCGGAGCACGAAGAAGGCAAGTTCTACGTCTGGACGCCGCACCAGGTCCGCGACTTGTTGAGCACCGAAGAATACGCGGTCGTCGCACCGCACTACGGGCTCGACCGCGCGCCGAATTTCGAAGGCCACGCCTGGCATCTGCGCGTAATGCAGCCGCTGGACTCCGTTGCGGCCGCGCTGGACCTGCCACCGGACCTCTGCGTTGCACGAGTGGAATCCGCCCGTACCAAGCTGTTCGCTGCCCGCGCCCTGCGCGTGCCGCCGGGGCGCGATGACAAGCTCCTCGCCAGCTGGAACGCATTGACGATCACCGGCATGGCGCGCGCGGCGCGCGTGTTCGGAGAGCCGGCGTGGCTGCAATCGGCACAGCGCGCCTTCGAGTTCGTGCGCACGGTGTTGTGGCGCGACGGCCGGCTGCTGGCAACGTGCAAGGACGGCAAGGCCCATCTCAATGCGTATCTCGATGACCACGCCTTCCTGCTGGATGCTGCGCTGGAACTGTTGCAGGCAGAGTTTCGTGCAGCCGATGTCGATTTCGCACGCGCGCTGGCCGACGCGTTGCTCACGCGCTTCGCAGACCGCGATCACGGCGGATTTTTTTTCACCAGCCACGACCACGAACCATTGATCCATCGCACCAAGCCCGGCCACGACCATGCCACGCCTTCGGGCAACGGCATTGCCGCATATGCATTGCAGCGCCTGGGACACCTGCTGGGCGAGCCGCGTTATCTCGCCGCAGCGGCGCGCGCGCTGCAGCTGTTCTACCCGGAACTCGAGCGCCACCCCAGCGCCTGTGTCAGCCTGTGTACAGCCCTGGACGAATACCTTACGCCGCCACGCACCGTCGTCCTGCGCGGGATGGCACCGGCGCTGCAGGCCTGGCAGCAGCAACTGGACCGGCGTTATCGGCCGGATCTGCTGATCCTGACAATACCCAATGAATACAATGGCCTATGTGGACCGCTCGATAAACCGCCAGCACCGGCCGGGAGCATCGCCTGGGTTTGTCGCGGGGTCAGCTGCCTGCCGGCGATTACCGATGCCGGGGAGTTGGCGCGGGTACTGGACGCACCGCCTTAGCGGCTTTCGGGCCGCGAACCGCTTCGGCTACAATCGCGGCTCGTTCAGTCAAGTCACTCAAGGAGCTTTCATGAAATTCGTGTTCGCGGTGCTGTTTGCCCTCGGCGCAATGGCCGCCGGCAATGCAGCGGCATCGGAGAAACTCGCGCAGTCCAGCGGCTGCATGACCTGTCATGCCGTGGATCGCAAGATCGTCGGCCCCGGCTACAAGGAAATTGCCGCCAAGTACCGCAACGACAAAGCGGCGGGGGCGAACCTGGCGAAGAAGGTCAAAGCCGGCGGCTCCGGCGTTTGGGGCCCGACCCCGATGCCGCCGAATGCCCATGTCAAGGAAGACGACATCAAGGCCATCGTGAAGTGGATACTCACGCTCAAGTAAGTCATCCCTGCAAACGCAAAAAAAGCCGGTGCATGCCGGCTTTTTTTGTTGCCGGTCACCCCCCGATACCGAAATTGACATTGCAACGCCCCCCCCGGATAATCGGTAAATCTCTTTCAGTAACAATAAGTTAAATCATGGTTCCATCGCCGGCAGCAAGCCGGGATGGTCTGCCCAACTGACTCATCACACTGGAGCCCACATGCATATCCATACCGTACGCCACTTCGCCGCTGCGCTGATCGCCGCGGCCCTGCTGGCCGCCTGCGGCAAGGAAGCCCCGCCGCCCGCCCCCAAGACCGAAGCGCCGAAGCCGCCGGAAACACTAACCGTCAAGATCGGCTCGGCGTCGCCGCTGACCGGACCGCAGGCACATATCGGCATCGACATCCGCAACGGCGTGCAACTGGCGATCGAGGATGCAAATGCCGCCAATATCGATATCGGCGGCAAGAGAGTGAAGTTCGAAATGGTGGCCGAGGACGACGAAGCCAATCCGACCAAGGCAACGACCGTGGCGCAGAAACTCGCCGACGCCAAGGTCGCCGCGGTCGTCGGGCATTTCAATTCGGGCGCTTCGATTCCCGCCTCGAAAATTTATTCAGACGCCGGCATCCCGCAGATCTCACCGTCATCCACCAATCCCAAGTACACCCAGCAGGGATTCAAAACCACTTTTCGCGTGGTTGCCCATGACGACCAGCAGGGCCCGACGCTGGCGCGTTTCGCGGCGAGGACGCTGCAGGTCAAAAGCGTTGCGGTGATCGATGACAGTACGGCCTACGGACAGGGGCTCGCTGATGCCTTCGAAAACACCATCAAGACCATGGACGTAAAAATCGCCGCCCGCGAGCACACGACGGACAAAGACACCGATTTCAAGGCGATCCTGACCAAGATCAAGGGCCGCAAGCCCGACCTGATCATGTTCGGCGGCATCGATCCGCAGGCGGGACCGATGGTCAAACAGATGAAGGAACTCGGCATCCAGGCGAAGTTCATCGGCGGCGACGGTATGCAGACGCCCAATTTCATCAAGCTTGCCGGTGATGCCTCCGACGGCGCGATGGCCTCCATCCCGGGGCTGCCCAAGGACCAGATGCCCGGCGGCAAGGCCTTCCTCGAGAAATACAAGGCAAAATTCAATCAGGAAGTCGAACTCTTCGCGCCCATGGGCTACGACGCAGTCATGGTATTCATCGACGCGATGAAGCGTGCCGGCTCAGCCGATCCCGCGAAATTCCTGCCGGAGATCGGCAAGACCAATTATCAGGGCGTCATTGGTCCAATCGCATTTGACGACAAGGGCGACCTGAAGAACGGTCCGATTACCATTTATGTGGTCAAAGGCGGCGCATGGGCGCCGCTCGAAACCGTCAAGCCGGAAGCGGGCGGCAGCGCAGCAGCCGGCAAGTAAGCGACAGCGACCGACGGCAACGGCACCCTCCAGGGTGCCGTTGCCGTCTCTACCAATGGAAATTTTCGCTCAACAAATCGTCAATGGCCTCGTGCTGGGCAGCATCTATGCGCTGGTCGCATTGGGCTACACCATGGTCTACGGCATCCTTGGGCTGATCAATTTCGCCCACGGTGACATCACCATGATCGGCGCGCTGGTGTCGCTGACCATCATCCAGCTGCTGGCCGCCGCCGGGGTGCCGGTACCGCTGGTGCTGATGCTGGCCGTCAGCGGGGCGATCATCGTCTGCACGATCCTCGGCATCTCGATCGAACGGGTCGCTTACCGCCCGTTGCGGCGCGCACCACGGCTGGCGCCGCTGATCACCGCCATCGGCGTGTCGATCCTGCTGCAGTATTCCGCAGCGCTGATCTGGGGCAAGCAGTACATCTCGATGCCGGAAATCATGGCGCCCGCCAGCGTCACCCTCTTCGGCGCGCAG
>Ga0209706_10000763_pt1 | contig 18341 bp, 19 predicted proteins | sample PPLLaktember2015_6_FD_187263 | JGI IMG/M metagenome (GOLD analysis project Ga0209706, IMG submission 187263) | Freshwater sediment microbial communities from Prairie Pothole Lake near Jamestown, North Dakota, USA - PPLs Lake P8 Core (1) Depth... | ecosystem: Environmental > Aquatic > Freshwater...
CTGCGCATGTCCGTGCACCACCGGCATGCCCTCCGGCAGCGCATCGAGCGGATGGTGCACGGACATGCGCAGCACTTCGCCGCCCAGGCACACCAGCAGGTCGTGGGCCGCGAGCGCGGCACGCACCTGGGTTTGGCTGCGGGTGAGGGTGCCCAGGAAAGCCGGATGCTCCGAGATGAAGTTCGCCGAATAGGGGATGGTCTCCTGCCACACCCCGGCGCCGATCAGCTCGGCGAGCTCCGCCGCTTCGGCGAGCGCGTCGCGGCTGGAAAGCTCGTGAGCTGCGATCAGTACCGGGTTGCGTGCCTGCAGCAAGCGCTCGGCCAGGCGCTCCAGGGCGGCGTCTGTCGGACGTACCGCCGTGTCGATGCGCGTCGGATGCCCGAACTCGATCGGCGCCTCGGCATCCAGGATATCGCCCGGCAAGCTGATGAACACCGGTCCGGTCGGCGGCGTGAGCGCCACCTTGGCGGCACGATGGACGATGCGCGGCAGATCCTCGGCGCGGTTGACGTCCACCGCCCACTTCACCATCGGCTGTGCGATCGGCACGAGCGGCGCGTAGAGCATCGGCTCGGTGAGGCCATGGCCCTGCTCCTGCTGGCCGGCGGTCAGCAGGAGCGGCGAACCGTAGAACTTCGCATTGAACAGCGCGCCCATGGCGTTGCCGAGGCCGGGGGCCACATGCACGTTCGCCGCGGCGAGCCTGCCGGAAGCGCGCGCATAGCCGTCGGCCATGGCCACCACCACGCCTTCCTGCAGCCCGAGCACGTACTCGATGTCGGCCTGCTTGGACATCGCTTCCATGATCGCCAGTTCCGTGGTGCCGGGATTGCCGAACAGGTGCGTCACACCTTCGGCGGCGAGCAACTTCAGGAAGGCTGCGTGGCCGCTGACGGTGGGGGGCAGGGGAGCGCGGTCCATGGGGTTCCGGGTCGATGGCTCAGGTGGAGCGCCTGATATTATCAAGCGAGCGAATGGACGACGAACACTACATGCGGCACGCGCTCGGGCTCGCGGCGCGCGCTGGGGACGAGGTTCCGGTCGGCGCGGTAGTGGTGCTCGACGGCAAGGTCGCAGGCGAGGGCTGGAATCGGCCGCTCGCCACGCACGACCCGACCTCGCACGCCGAGATCGAGGCGATCCGGGCGGCGGGCAAGGCCACGGGCAACTACCGCCTGACCGGCGCGACGCTTTACGTGACCGTCGAGCCCTGCACGATGTGCGTGGGCGCCATCTTCAACGCGCGCATTGCCCGCGTGGTCTACGGCGCCGCCGAACCCAAGACGGGTGCCGCCGACCTATTCATGTCCCGCCACAACCATCACGCGAAGGTGCAGGGCGGGCTGCTGGCTGAGGAGTGCGGCGCACTGCTCAAGCGCTTCTTCGAAGCCAGGCGATGACGATCGAGATCGACGTCGGCAAGCAGGAGCTGCGCCTGCCGAGCGGCAAGCGTTACGCCATCTCCACGGCGAAGAACGGTCTGGGCGAGCAGAACGGCAGCTTTTGCACGCCGCGCGGCCGCCACCTGGTGCGCGCGAAGATCGGCACCGGGCAGCCGCTCGGCGCGGTGTTCGTGCGGCGCCGCCCGACGGGCGAGGTGTGGTCGCCGGAGCTGCACGCGAAGTATCCGGGACGCGACTGGATGCTGACGCGCATCCTATGGCTGTCAGGCCGCGAAGTCGGCAGAAACCGCCTGGGCGTCGTGGACACCATGCGACGCATGATCTACATCCACGGCGCACCGGACAGCGCCGAGATGGGCAAGCCCGGCTCGCACGGCTGCATCCGCATGCGCAACGCGGACGTGGCCGAACTGTTCGAGCTCGTGCCGCCCTACACGGAAGTCGACATCAGGGGCTGAAGGCGCTCCCGGCTGGGGGCCTCCACGATGCCCTTTTCGCAGATGATGGCGGTGATCAGCTCCGCCGGCGTCACGTCGAACGCGGGATTCCTCACGGCGATGCCCTCGGGCGCCCAGCGCCGGCCACGGTAGCCGGTCATTTCGTCGGCCGGACGTTCCTCGATCGGAATGCTCGAGCCGTCGGCGATCTTCGCGTCGAAGGTGGAGCGCGGCGCCGCGACGTAGAACGGCAGGCCGTGATGCCGCGCCAGCACCGCGAGCATGTAGGTGCCGATCTTGTTCGCCGTATCCCCATTGGCTGCAATGCGGTCCGCGCCGACGATGACCAAGTCGATTTCCTTGCGCTGCATGAGGTATCCGGCCATGTTGTCCGCGATCAAGGTGCAGGCGATTCCTTCCTGCAGGCATTCCCAGGCAGTGAGCCGGGCGCCCTGGAGATACGGCCGGGTCTCGCAGGCGAACACGGAGATGCCCTTGTCCCTGGCGGAGCGGATCACACCCAGTGCCGTGCCGTGTCCGGCCGTGGCCAGAGCACCCGTGTTGCAGTAAGTCAGCACACGGGCCCCCTGCGGAATCAGCTTCGCGCCATGCGCCCCGAGGGCGCGGTTCACGGCGAGATCCTCCGCGAAGATGGCTTCGGCTTCCGCGCGCTTGTCCTTGGCCTTGCGCATGCGCTCCAGCGCCCAGAACAGGTTGACCGCCGTGGGACGGCTCTTCGCCAGGATGTCGTAGGAGGACGCCGCGGGGTCCAGCGCGATGCCGAAGGCCGCTGCGCAACCGATGGCCGGCGCGCCGCGCACCACCATGTCGCGGATCGCCCCCGCCACTTCGGCGGCCGTACGGCAGGTCACATAGGCGACCTGGTCAGGCAGCAGGCGCTGGTCGAGCAGCTCTAGCGCATCGCCGGTCCAGCGCAGGGCTGCTACGCTCACACCAGCTTCTCGGTGCCGCCGTCCACCGGCACCTGCGCCGCGGTGGTCTTGGCGAAGAGCGGACCGCACATCTCCGCGGCCATCTCGGCCACATCCTTGGAGCTCACCTCGGTCTGCAGCAGGTTGTTCTTCTTGTACTGCTCGACCGTCAGGTTGTACGCCTTGGCGCGGGAGGCGAGGACCTCCTCGGTCCAGAGCGCCGTGTCGTACACCGCGTTCGGGTGGATGGTGTTGATGCGGATGCCGTCCTTCGCCCACTCGAGCGCCGCCACGCGCGCGAGCTGGTTGAGCGCCGCCTTCGACGCAGAGTAGGCGCCGGCGCCCATGCCGGGAGCGGGCACGTTCTTCGAGCCGATCACCACCACGCGGCCGCCGCGCGGCGCACGCCTGAGCAGGGCGTGGCAGGCCTGCATCACGAGCAGGTTCGCTTCCACGTTGACCGTCATCGCGCTCTTCCACATGCCGGGGTCGATGTCCTTCACGGCCTGGGAGGAAGGAAAGATGCCGGCGTTCAGCACCAGCATGTCCACGCCGCCGAAGCGTTTGACGGCTGCATCCATCGCAGCCTGCACGGCCTTCACGTCCGTCAAGTCGCAGGGCAGACCCAGGAAATCAGGCCGCTTGAACAACTCGCCGATCGCGGGGTTGCGGTCCAGGCCGACCACGGCGGCGCCGCGCTTGAGGAAGGATTCGGCGCAGGCCTTGCCGATGCCGGAGGCTGCTCCCGTCACCATCGCGATCTCTCCGGCGAATGGCGGTGGACTGCCCGACTTCCTCAGCTTGGCCTGCTCCAGGTCCCAGTACTCGATGTCGAAGGTGTGCCGGTCCTCCAGCGCGCGCCAGGCGCCGAGCGCCTCGGCGCGCAGGATCACGTCGATGGTGTGCTCGTAGAGCTCCTCGATGATGCGGGTGTCCTTCGCGCTGCGGCCGAACGCGGCGAAGCCCAGGTCTGGATCAAGCGCCATGCGCGGCGCCGGATCGAGCATCGTCTTGGGTTCCTTCGCCAGCTTCGCATTGGCGGCGAAATACTCGCGATAGGCGACGCCAAACGCGCCCGTGTCACGCCCGAGCATCGGCCGCGGCTTGGTGCGAATCACGTGGTCCGGCGTCGCCGGCCCGCCCTGCGAGATGCGCGCCACGTCCGGATGGCGCGCGAAGCCGAGGAAACGGGGCGAGTCATTGCACCGGCAGAGCATGGGAAAGCCCGCGGCATTCGACACGTCCTGGCGCAGCTTCGCCGCCTCCTCGCGCTTGAAATCCGCGGGCGATGCCGGCGGCAGTCCGATGCTCCACGCCTTCTGCGCGGCGAGATACTTTTCGGCCATGCTGACCAGCTCGATCATCAATTCGTACGCTTCGCGGGCATCCTCGGCGAAAGAGAACACGCCGTGGGACAACAGCATCATGCCGACCGTGCGCCGGGTCGCCTGCTTCGGATACTCCCGCGCGCAGTAGGACGCCAGGTCGAAGCCGGCCATGATGTACGGGATCACCACCACCCGGTCGCCGTAGATGTCGCGCACGCGCTTTTCGCCGTCAGGCGCATTGGAGATGGATAGCATCGCATCGGCATGCGTATGGTCGACGTACTTGTGCGGCAGCAGGGCGTGCAGCAGCGTTTCCACCGATGGCGCCGGCGCGCCCGCGCGCAGGGAATGCGTGCCGAGCTCGCTCACCATCTGCGGGTCGGACAGGCGCTCGAGCGTCGTCAGGCGCCGCATGTAGGCGAGTGGCAGCGGCGTGAAACCCTGCGGCTCGATGGTCTCGAGATCCCAGCCGCTGCCCTTCACATAGAGGATGTCCTCCTGTTCGCCAAACAGGTTCTTCTCGCGCAGCTTCACCGACGTATTGCCGCCGCCGTGCAGCACCAGTGACTTGTCCCGCCCAAGCAGGCGAGAGGTGTAGACGCGCGGGCCCAGCGGGCCGGAAAATTTCGCTGCCTCGGCGTCATCCCACAGGCTTTTCATGGGGCGAATTATACTTTTGCGCAATGACCAGAATCGAGCTCATGGGCTGGGACGAGGCGCGCGTGGCAGCAAGCCGCATCCGGGTGCAGGTATTCGTCGACGAGCAACGCGTGCCGCGGGAGATCGAGATGGACGACCTGGATGGCGCATGCGTGCACGCGCTCGCCTATGTGCAGGGCAGGGCGGTGGGCACGGGCCGGCTGCTCCCCGACGGGCATATCGGCCGCATGGCCGTGCTCAGGGAATGCCGTTCCCTGGGCGTAGGCGGCGCGATCCTCGAGCGTCTGATCGAGGAGGCGCGACTGAGGGGAATGCGGAACGTGGTCCTGTCAGCGCAGACGCACGCGCTGGGCTTTTACCGCAGGCATGGGTTCAAGGAGGAGGGGCCGGTGTTCGAGGAGGCGGGGATTGCGCATCAGGCCATGCGGCGCGTGCTGAACTCGTAGCGCAGCGTCGGTTCCTCGGCGCCGCCGGCACCGAACGCGCGCTCGGCGAAGCGCACCTCGTCGCCCATCAGGACCACGCTCGAGCAGCGAGTCCCGTAGCGTTCATTGACGATCTTCGCCTGCGACAGCACGCCGAACATCGGTTCCAGCGACACCGGGCAGTGCCGGAAACGCTGCTTGTGTTCCTTCACGTCGACCGTATCGAGCAGCAGGTTGCCCAGGCCGTACCAGCCGGGCTCCAGGCGCCGCGGGCCGCCATCGCGATTCGAGAGCCACCAGAGGTCCTCGCCATCGGCGGCGAGGAGATTGAAGCCGCTGTACTCGAAGGCGCGCGCCGCCAACTCCGGCACGGGGATGCCGTCCAGAAAGCGGGTGACGAGCGCGCCGCGCGACTCCGCCGCACCCGGCTCCGTCCCGCCGCGGTAATTGGTGACCGCGGCGAAGCGTCCGCCGCGGGACACGCCCATCCACGTCCCGCCGGCCTGCAGGTCTCGGCCGCCCAGGATGTCCGGGCGATCCTCCCAGAACGCAGCGCGCACGGCGGGCCGCCCATGAAACTCATCGCGATTGGCGGCAACGACGAGGCGGTACTGTGCGTGCACCTTCCATGCAACGAGGATCAGGCACATACGAATCGCTCGACTTGGCGCTCCAGGCCGAGCCCAGCCGCTTCGCGGTCGAGCAGCGCCTCGAATGCCGCGCCATCGGCGATGTTCTCGTAGATCTCCATGTACGTGCCGGGGTCGTCGCGGCGCCGCATCCAGCGTCCGCGAACGCCGGTCGACGCTTCGACGAGGTCGAACAACCGCTCGACGTCCTTTCGCAGCCCCACCGCCCGATCCGGTGCGATCCGGTAGTAAACGTAGTAGCTGGTCACGCGTAGGGCAGGGGCAGCAACTCCAGATGCGGGCCATCAGGCGCGCGCAGCCGGATCGGCTGGCCGCCCTCCAGGGCGCTGATCTGCACGACAGCGAGCAGTTCGCTGCCACCGCCCGGAACAGCGGCTGCAGCCACCACCTTCCCGCTCGCCTGCCCGGCGAACTCATCCGCGTAAAGCTCGTCGCCGGCGGCCGCCGCCGGCGCAGACACGCGCGCGCGCGCCATGCGGCGCTTGAGCACACCCCGATATTGCGTACGCGCCACAACCTCCTGTCCCGGATAGCAGCCTTTCTTGAAATCCACCGCGCCCAGGCGCTCTAGATTCACCATCTGCGGCACGAACTCTTCCTGCGTGGCCTGCACCACTTGCGGCAGGCCAGACCGGATCTCCTGCAATACCCACGACGCCTCGCCCTGCTCGAGCGCCAGGCTGGAAAAGCGCCCACGCTGCGCCGCAGGCGCCAGGATCAGGAACCGCTGCGCGCCCACCCGCACCACGGCGATTCCTTCCGAACGCGCGGCCTGCAGTTCTCCTTGCGGTACAGCGAGGCCGAGTTGCGCTAGGCGCGTCTCGGCGGTTTCACCCCAGAGGCCGTACTGCATCCATGCGTCGCTGACATCGGCAACCTTGGCCTTGGCACGGAGCACGAACATCGAGAGGCGCTTGGCGATGGCGGGCGCGATATCCCTTGAGACCTGCAGGAGTAAGCCACCCTGTTGCGGCACCACCAGGAACAGCGCCAGCAAACGGCCTTTTGCCGAACACCATCCGGCGCGTCGCGCTTCGCCCTCTGCGAGGTCCTCGATGCCGTTGGTCAGCTGCGCCTGCAGGAAAGTGCGCGCGTCGTCGCCCGTGCACGACAGCAATCCGAGGTGCTGCAACTCCGCGGCAAGGTGAGTGACTTTGGTGTCCATCGTAGAATGACCCTCGGAATTCTATTCCGTTTCCCCCATGAAATCGTTGCGCAAACTACTTGCCATCGCCCTTCTGGGGCTCGCCGCCTTGGCGGGCTACGCGGCGTGGTACGTCAGCACCGCGGTGCGCATACAGGCTGTGCCGGTCGGATTCGAGATTCCGGCCGGTAGCGGATTGCGTGCAGCGATCCGGCAGATGGAGCGGGCCGGCGTCGAGCCCGGGCGTTTGCGTTTCGAACTGCTGGCTCGCGCCGCCGGGAGAGCCGGCGCCATCAAGGCCGGAAACTACGAAATTTCGTCGGGCGTCACGCCGCTGGAGCTGCTCGACCAGATCACGCGCGGACTGGTCACCCAGGCGGAGATCACGTTCATCGAGGGCTGGACCTTTCTCCAGTTGCGCGCAGCGCTGGACCAGAGCCTGGACCTGCGCCACGACAGCCGGGGCATGAGCGACGCGGCACTGCTCGAGCGGATCGGGGCGAGCGAAAGCCATCCCGAGGGCCTTTTCTTCCCGGACACCTACCTATTCGCGCGCCATTCCAGCGATCTGGCGGTACTGCGCCGCGCCTACCGCGCCATGCAGCGACACTTGGTGGAGGAATGGCGGCAGCGCGCAGCCGATCTGCCGTACAAGACGCCTTATGATGCCCTCATACTCGCGTCGATCGTGGAGAAGGAAACCGGCCGGGGCGCCGATCGCGGCGAGATCGCCGGCGTACTGGTGAACCGGTTGCGCATCGGCATGGCCCTGCAGACGGATCCTGCGGTGATCTACGGGTTGGGCGAGCGATTCGACGGCAATTTGAAGCGCGTGCACCTGACCACGGACGGTCCCTACAACACCTACACGCGGCGGGGCTTGCCCCCGACGCCCATCTCGCTGCCAGGCCTGGCAGCTATGCGCGCCACGTTGCAGCCGGCCCGGACCAAGGCGCTGTACTTCGTGTCCCGCGGCGACGGCACCACCCAGTTCTCGCGCAGCCTCGAGGAGCACAATCGCGCGGTGTCAAAACACCAGTTGCAACCGAGGAAAAAATGACTCGCGGACGCTTCGTCACGCTGGAGGGCGTCGATGGCGCCGGCAAGTCCACCCACGTGGCGTGGATCGCGGAGCGCCTGCGCGCCTCGGGGCATAGGCTGCTGGTGACGCGCGAGCCGGGCGGCACGCCGCTTGCTGAGCGACTGCGCGAGCTGGTGCTCACCGAGCCGATGGAGCCGCTCGCCGAGACCATGCTGCTGTTCGCGGCGCGGGCGGACCATGTGAGGCGCGAGATCGAACCGGCGCTGGCGGCGGGGACCTGGGTGCTGTGCGATCGGTTCACCGATGCCACCTTCGCGTATCAGGGCGGCGGGAAGGGCGTCCCGGCGGAGCTGATCGCGCACCTCGCCCAGGTGTCGCATAACGGGTTGTTGCCCGACCTGACATTGGTGTTCGACTGCCCCTACGAGATCAGCCGCGAGCGCCTGCGACGGGCTGCCCGGGAGCCCGATCGCTTCGAACGGGAGGACCGGCCATTCTTCGAGCGGGTACGCCAGGCGTATCTCGCATTGGCGCACACGGATCCCGAGCGCATCAGGGTGATCGACGCAGGCGGGCCTGAGGACAAAGTTAAGAAATTGATAGAAGATGAGATCTCAGGGCTATGAATAATAGTATCTTTCCGTGGAACAAAGCGCTCTGGGAGGATCTTCGGGAGAAGCAAGAACGAACGCCTCACGCGATCCTGCTGCATGGTCCGCAGGGGATTGGAAAGCTCGCGCTGGCAGAGCAGTTTGCGCAAAGCCTGCTCTGCGAGGAACAGGACCGGGCGCGAGTCCCGTGCGGGAAATGCGACGGCTGTCGCTGGTACCTGGCCGGGACGCATCCGGATTTCCGCAGGGTCGAGCCGGAATCGATGGCGCGCAGGCCCGAAACCGAAGAGCCGGACGATGCCGCAAAGCCGTCGACAAGGACCGCGAAGCCCAGCACCGAGATCAAGGTCGAGCAGATCCGTGCGCTGGACGATTTCCTGAACCTGCGGTCGCACCGCGATGGCCGCAGGGTCACGCTGGTGCATCCGGCCGAGGCCATGAACCCGAATGCAGCCAATGCGCTCCTCAAAGACCTGGAGGAGCCGCCGGGACGTGCTTTGTTCCTGCTGGTGTCGCACCGGCCAGCGTTGCTCCTCGCCACCATCCGCAGTCGCTGCGTCGCGGTCCCGGTGCCGTTACCCGAGCCTCAAGCAGCGCAGGCGTGGCTCGAATCGCAAGGCGTGCAGGATGCCCGGACCTGGCTTGCGTTCGCCAGCGGCGCACCTTTGCGGGCGCTGAGCTATTCCCAGGAATCCGGCGGGTCCCTCATGCGGCTCCGTGAGGCACTTGGGTCGGGTTCCCTTGAGGCGCTGGCCGCCGTCAATGACAGGACGCAACTCGAGGAGCTTGCCGAATCCTTGCAGAAGTTCGCTCTGGACAAGGCCATTGCAACTTACTGCGGTGTTACGCGGTTCGGACCCGCGAAGCCGTCGCGCCAGGGCTTGGCGTGGTTGCGATATGCGAGGCAGATGGGGCGGAACAGGGCTCTAGCCAGCCATCCGCTGAATCCCCGGTTATTTGCCGCGGAGATGCTTAGGGAGATGCCGAAGGAGTGAGCGGGAGGCCGGGCATCGATCCAGCCGGCCAACATTTAACATAATACACAATGTACAACAATGATTCGGCGCAACCCCATCAATTCCAACGCTTGGCAGGAGGAACCGGAAGCCTCGCCACCGAGATGCCTTCATCCACCAGCGCGTCATGCTCTTCGTCACTTGCCTGCCCGCGGATCATGCGCGCCGGGGACTCCTGGTAGTAGATGCGGCGCGCTTCCTCCGGAAACGCGGTCCCCACGTCCTCAGAACGCGTCAGGATCTCGTCCAGCAGCCTGGAGTAGAGCTTTTGCGCCACGGCCAGGGGGTCCTGCCCGGCTTCGGGCTTGTCGGCCGGGCGAGCCGCCCCGGTATTGAAGCGGGTGGCTGACGGGACGCGCGCCACTTCGTGCCCACCGCAGGACGGGCAGCCGACGAGGCCCTTGGACTGCTGCACGGCGAACTCGTCGGCCGAGGCAAACCAGCCCTCGAACCGATGTCCCGCGCCGCATTGCAGGTCGAAGATCTTCACGCCGAAGATTCTATTACGATTGCGAAATCATGCCGTCCGACCGCATCGAAGGTAAATGGATCGACTTGTTCGCGGACGTCTTCGCGCGCTGCAAGGTGGCGCCCGGCGACGCCTGCGCCATCTTGTCGGAGTCGCAATCCCGCGAGCTGAATGTCCGCCTTGCCGAACTGGCCCTGCACAAGCTCGCCGCGCGGCCGTTCCACATTGTCGTTCCCACCCCGCGCCAGCAGGCACCTGTGCCGATTCGCTCCACCGGCGCTTCGGTGGCGCTGCAGGGTCTAGCGCCGGCCCTGCAGGCTCTGGCTGCCTCCACGTTCGTCGCCGACTGCACGCTCGAAGGCCTGATGCATGCCGCGGAGTTGCCGGCGATCCTCAAAGGCGGCGCCCGCGTTCTGTACATCTCCAACGAGCACCCGGAGGTGCTCGAGCGGCTGGCGCCCTCCTCCGCCGACGAGCAGAAGGTGAGGGCGGGCATGCGCCTGCTGAAACAGGCCCGGCTCATGAAGGTGACTTCCACCGCCGGTACCGATCTCTCGATCGGCGTCGAGGGCGCGCGGGTCGGCGGCGTCTGGGGCTATACGGAAAAGCCGGGAACGCTGTCCCACTGGCCGGGCGGGCTGTGCCTGTGCTTCCCGCGAGCCGGCAGCGTGAACGGAACCTTGGTGATGGCGCCCGGCGACCTGAACCTCACTTTCAAGCGCTACGCCGAATCGGCGGTACGCCTCGACATCGAGAACGACTATGTCACGCACATATCGGGCAATGGGCTGGACGCCGAACTGATGCGCGAATACTTCGCCGCCTGGGGCGACCGCGAGGCCTACGCCGTATCGCACGTCGGCTGGGGCATGAATGAGCGCGCGCGCTGGGACGCACTCGTCATGTACGACCGTGCCGACGTGAACGGCACCGAGCAGCGCGCGTTCGCCGGCAACTTTCTCTACTCCACGGGGGCCAATGAGGTCGCCGGGCGGCACACGTTGGGGCACTTTGACCTGCCCTTTCGCCGTTGCACCGTCGAACTGGACGGCAAAGCCGTCGTGCGCGAGGGGCAGCTCGCCGCGTGAGCACGTTGTTGTTCCTGCACGGCGTCGGCGGCGGGCACGCCGCCTGGGACCGGCAGATCCCCTACTTCACCGCGCGCGGCCATCGGGCCCTCGCCTGGGACCAACCGGGATATGGCGGTGCACCCCTGGTGGAGCCTTACGACCTGGACCAGGTCGCCGCGGCGCTCAAGCGCCAGATCGGGAACGAACCCGTGGTGCTGGTCGGCCACAGCATGGGAGGCTTTGTCGCGCAGGAGGCGTACGCGCGGTTTCCCGCACTCATCGGAGGCCTCGCGCTGTGCTTTACCAGCGCCGCGTTCGGCGGCGCCGGCAGCGACTTCGCGCGCCAGTTCGTGGCCGCACGCGTCGCCCCGCTGGAGCAGGGAAAGTCCATGGCCGAGATCGCCGCGCGCTTGATGCCGTCGATGCGCGGCAGCCGCTCGGATCCGGCGGGACTGGCACTCGCCGAGCGCATCATGGCGGGCATCCCCCCCGAGACTTACCGCAAAGCCGTGCACCTGCTCACCACCTTCGATCGGCGTGCGGAACTGGCCGCCATCCGGGTTCCCACGCTGCTCATCGCCGGAAGCGACGACCGGGTGGCCCCGGCCGCGGTCATGGAGCGGATGGCACAGAAGGTACCCGACGCCGAATACGTGCTGCTCGAGGGCTGCGGCCACCTCGGTCCGATGGACCAGCCCGATCTGTTCAACGAGACGCTCGCGGGATTCCTCGAGCGCCACCAGTTGTAAGGACACCGATGGACACCAGGCTGCCGCAGACCGATCCGCGTTACGCTGTCGCCGGCTCGAACTTCCCTTTGAACGGCAAGCAGAAGGCCCTGCTCGCGCTGGCGGAGGAACTGGGCCCGCGCTTCGCCGAGCGGGCGGAGCGCTATGACCGTGAGGCGAGCTTTCCCTTCGAGAACTACGCGGACCTGCGCGCGGCAGGCCTGCTCGGCTTGTGCGTGCCGGAGAAATTCGGCGGCCAAGGCGCGGACCTGAAGACCTATGCCCTGGTGTCCGCCACGCTGGGCAAGTACTGCGGCGCCACCGCCCTCACCTTCAACATGCACGCCTGCTCCACCCTCTGGCCCGGGATCCTCGCCGACGACCTGGACATGACGAACGAGCAGCGGGCCGGGCACGAGAAGCGCCGCGCGGTGCATTTCGAGCGGGTGGTCAAACAGGGCGCGGTGTACGCGCAGCCGTTTTCGGAAGGCAGCGCGGCGGCCGCCGGCAAGGCGCCGTTCGGCACCACGGCAGCGAAGGTCGAGGGCGGCTGGCGGGTGAACGGCAAGAAGATCTTCGCCTCGCTCGCCGGCGCCGCCCATTACTACGGCGTGCTGTGCACGGAGAACAAGCCCGAGCTCTCCATGCGCGATACGCTCTATCTGGCCGTGCCCGGCGACGCGCCAGGGCTGACCGTGACCGGTGACTGGGACCCGCTCGGCATGCGCGGCACGGTGTCGCGCAACCTCCTGTTCAAGGACGTGTTCGTGCCCGACGACGGCGCGATGATGCCGCGCGGCGTGTATTTTCAGGCCGCCAGCCGCTGGCCGCACATGTTCACCACGCTCTCGCCCACGTACATGGGCATCGCCATCGCCGCCTACGAGTTCACTGTCAAGTATCTGCGCGGCGAGGTGTCCGGGATGCCGCCGGTGAAGCGGCGCATGTATCCGACCAAGCAGATCGCCGTGGCCGAGATGTGGGTAAAGCTCGAGCAGACGCGCGCCTTGTTCCTGCGCATGCTGGAGGACGCGCGCGTCGATCCGCCCAAGGACGCGCGCCTGCGCGCCTACGCCGCGCAGTACACGATCATGGAGAACGCGAACGATATCTGCCGGCTCGCCATCCGCACCTGCGGCGGCCAGTCGATGCTCAAGTCCCTGCCCCTCGAGCGGCTGTACCGCGACTCGCGCTGCGGCGCGCTGATGCTTCCCTGGACCGCCGAGCTGTGCCTCGATCGCATCGGGCGCGAGGCCCTGTACGAGCCCGGCGAAGACGACTGAGTTGAATCTTTCCCGGATCATCGAGCACTGGGCCGGGCAAAGCCCGGGCAAGGTCGCCCTGCGCTTCGAGGGCGCCGACTGGTCCTACGCCGAGCTGTGGGGACGCATCGTCGCGGCATCGCGCGCCCTGGATGTCGCCAAGGGCGATCGCATCGCCTGGCTGGGCTACAACCACCCTGACATGCTGGTGCTGATGTTCGCGGCGGCGCGCCTGGGCGCGATCCTGGTCCCCCTCAACTGGCGCCTGACCGCTGCCGAGCACCGGGAGGTCCTGCGCGACTGCGAGCCTATCGGGTTGTTCAGCGACGCGCATTTTGCGGATGCGGCGCGCGCGCTGGGTGTCCCCATGGGGCGCCTCGATGAAATCATCGACGCGCCAGTGGCCGGCACCGACGACGACGAGTTGCTCATCGTCTACACCTCCGGCACCACGGGCCGGCCCAAGGGCGCGGTGCTGACGCAGTCCGCGCTGCTCTGGAACGGCTACAACGCCATTCACGCCCACGATCTCGGGCAGGCAGACCATGTCCTCAGCCCGTTGCCGATGTTCCATGTCGGGGGATTGAACAACCAGACTGTCCCTGCCTTGCTCGCCGGCGCGACGGTCACGCTGCACCGGAGGTTCGAACCGGGACTCTGGCTGTCGGACGTGCAAGCCGCAAAGCCGACGTTGTCGCTGCTCGTGCCCGCCGCGATGCAGGCCGTCATCGGACACGCGGCCTGGGGCGGAACCGATCTGAGCTCTCTGAAGTTGCTCAATACGGGATCCATGGTGGTGCCCGAATCCCTGATTCGCGCGTTCCACGCGCGCGGCGTGCCCGTGGGGCAGATCTACGGCTCGACGGAAACCTCGCCCGTCGCAGTGGTGCTCCTCAGGCAGGATGCGGCACGCAAGATCGGCAGCGCGGGCAAGCCCGCGTTGCATTGCGAGGTAAAGCTCGTGGACGGAGAGATTCTTGTGCGCGGCCCGAACGTCATGCGTCGGTACTGGAACGACCCGGTAGCCACCACGCAGGTGCTCGACGCGACAGGCTGGTTTCGCACCGGCGACCTGGCGCGCATCGACGAAGAGGGCTTCTACTGGATCATGGGCCGCTCGAAGGATGTGATCATCTCAGGCGGCGAGAATATTTATCCCGCGGAGCTCGAGAACGTCCTTGCGGACTGTCCCGCTATCGCCGAGTCGGCGGTCATCGGCGTGCCCGATCCGAAGTGGGGCGAAGCGGCCTGCGCCATCGTCGTGCGCAAGCCGGGCGTCAAGCTCGACGAGGCAGCGGTGCTGGCCTTGTTCCAGGAACGCCTCGCGCGCTACAAGCATCCACGACGCGTCGTATTCTCGGAGTCACTGCCAAAGAATGCCCTCGGCAAGGTGCAAAAGCACGAGCTGAAAAGGCGGCTATAGCGTCAGCCTCAAGTCACTCGCAGCTCGACGGCGCCGAGCCCTTGCGCCTCGAAGCGCAGTCGGTCGCCCGGTTGCGGAAACTTGGAGATCACCAGGCTGCCGGTGATGACGATGTCCCCGCGACGCAGGGCGCTTGCACGGTGCGCCAGATGGTTCGCAACCCAGGCGAGCGCCGCGAAAGGGTGGCCCATGCTGTCCGCGCCGCGCCCCTCGCCGACCGCATCGCCGTTGATCGACGCCACGCCGCGCACTGCGGCAAGGTCGAGGTAGCGCCAATCGGTGACAGGCTCTCCGAGGACGACACCTTCGTTCCATGCGTTGTCAGCCGCCAGCTCGAGCCCTCGCGTCGCGAGCGTCGCGTAGTCCGCGCCCCGGTCGTCGGCCAGCTCGAACGCGGGCATGACCGCGCCCACGGCGGCGGCGGCCTGTTCGATCGAGTACGGGGCCTGCCCGACCGGCAGATCTGCCGCCAGCCGTACGGCAAGCTCGAACTCCACCAGCAGCCGGCCGTAGTCGGCTGCCCGGACCGACGCGGGCCCACGCACCACCTGGCGCGCGTGCAGGCGGCCGGCAATCGGTTCGCCCAATCCCACCAAGGCCCGCATCTGCGGCGTCGTCAGCGCGATCTTGTGGCCTGCCACAGCGCCGCAAGCTTGCGCCTTGATCGACACGAACGCATCCTGCACCGCGTAGGCTTCGTCGATGTCGCGCGGCACGAACGCGGCGGGCATGGCCACGGAGGGGACTCGGTCCGCGTGCTGCCGGACGAGCCAGCGCGCGGCCCGGCGCACTCGGCTTGCAGTGTCAGGCCGCATCGGGCGCATTCTAGCTGTTGCCGACCGTGCCCGCTTTGCCGACAATACGTCCCCGGAGAACGATAACAAATGCCCCTTACCCACAGCCTTTACGAAAACGCCCTGGTGCTGGCGCCGACTGGCCGCCTGGACCATGACAACTGCGAGGCCTTCAGGGAAGACCTGGCGCCCCACCTCGAGGGCGCGGCCAAGGACGGCACGTCGATCGTTCTCGATCTGTCCCGGCTCGAGTACGTGTCCAGCGCCGGCCTGCGCTGCTTCATGCTGGCCGCGAAGCAGGCCAAGGCACAGAACAGCCGCATCGTGATCGCTGCAATGCAGCCGGTCGTGTCCGAGATATTCCAGATCGCGCGTTTCAACCTGGTTTTCGAGGCCTACCCGAAGGTGCGCGACGCCCTCGCCGCGCTCTCGCCCGCCGCCGTCGCCGCGTTCGACCGGGGATAGCGCGGGTGCGCGTCCGATTCTGGGGCACGCGGGGCTCGATCCCCGTAGCGCTGACGTCCGCGGACATTCGCGACAAGGTCGCCCAAGCCCTGTTTCGCGCCGACGGCCGGCGCTTTGCATCCGTAGGCGAGGCCTATGCGTTCGCCGTGAACGAGCTCGACTTCTCGCTGTCGCATACCTTCGGCGGCCACTCGCCCTGCGTCGAGCTGGAGATCGGCACCGACGAGTACTTCGTCTGCGACATGGGCAGCGGCGCACGGCCCTTCGGCGCGCATGTCCTCGCGCGCCAGTCGGGCCGACCGACCAGGATCAACGTGTTCATGTCGCACGTGCACTGGGACCACATCATGGGATTCCCGTTCTTCGGCCCCGCCTACGTTCCCGGCACGCATATCCGCATCCACGGCTGCCACGACGTCGTCGAGCACGCCTTCCGCCTGCAACAGGCGCCCCCGTGTTTCCCGGTCGAGTTCTCGCAGCTGGCCGCGGACATCGAGTTCGTGACGCTCGCGCCGGGGCGCACGCACGAGATTTCGGGTGTCCGGGTGACCCCGGCGCAGCAGATGCACTCCGGCGACTCCTTCGGCTACCGCTTCGAAGTCGGCGGCAAGTCGGTGGTGTACACGACCGACTCCGAGCACAAGCTGGAGAATCGTGCGCAGACCGAGCGCTTCGTGCGATTCTTCCACGAAGCCGATCTCGTGGTGTTCGACGCCATGTACTCCCTGGCGGATGCGATCTCGGTGAAGGCCGACTGGGGACACTCCAGCAACATCATCGGCGTGGAGCTGTGCCAGATGGCGCGCGCCAAGCACCTGGTTCTGTTCCACCATGAGCCGGCCTACGACGACGACGCCATCGAGGGCATCCTGCGCGAAACACGGCGCTTCGAGGAACTGACGCGCGGCACGCAGCCGCTGCAGGTCTCCGCCGCCTACGACGGCCTGGAGGTCGACGTCTGAGCGCCGTCCAGTCCAAGCGCGCTGGATTGCTCGGGCTGGTCATCGCATTGCTGTTGCTCCTCGCCGCCGAGCCGCCGTTCGTGCAGGCCTTGCGCCACGCGCTGTTCGATGCGTACCAGAAGCTCTCGCCGCGTGAGCGACGCAGCGCACCGGTCTTGATCGTGGCGATCGACGAACGCGCGCTGGAGCGGCACGGTCAATGGCCGTGGCCGCGTACGCGCGTGGCGCAACTGCTGGACGGTATTGCGGCGGCGCGTCCGGCGGCCATCGGCGTGGACCTGCTGTTTCCGGAGCCGGACCGGTTCTCGCCCGCCGAAGTGGCGCGCGAGGTCCAGGATCTTTCCGCGGATGTAGCGCGGCGTCTGCGCAAGCTGGCGTCCAACGACGCCGCACTGGCCACCGCGGTGCACGGGCGCAACGTCGTTCTCGGCATCGCCGGCCTGGAGACGCGCGATCCGCGCTTCGCGCAACCGCCGTCGGCCGCCCCCGTGCGCATTGTCAATGCGCCCGCTCTGGCGCTGCGCCGTTTCGCCGGACACTTGCAGAGTCTTCCCGGCATCGACAAGGCCGCGGACGGGCGGGGCCTGTTGAGTGTCGACCCGGAAAGCAACGTCATTCGCCGGGCGCTGGCGGCGGCACGCATCGACGAGGTCATCGTGCCCGCCTTGAGCGTGGAAATGTTGCGCGTCGCGACGGGTGCGCCGCTCGTCCTGGTGGGGCGCGGACAAGACCAGCTCGAAGTACGCCTCGGTGATATCGCCATCCCCGCACACGCGGACGGGCGCTTCTGGATCCGCTACGGCCCGCATGATCCCGCGCGCTTCGTGTCCGCGGCGGATGTGCTCGACGGGAGCGTTCCGCCCCAGGCGCTCGAGGGCAAGCTGGTGCTGATCGGCGTGACGGGCCTGGGCCTGCTCGACGACCAGACGACGGCGCTCGGCGAGCGGATCCCCGGCGTGGAAATTCATGCGCAGATCCTCGAGCAGATCTTCGATGGCGACTTCCTGCGGCGTCCTTCGACGCTTCATGCGCTCGAGCTCGGCCTGCTTGCCTCGGCGGCGTTGATGTTCGCATTCGTCGTGCCGACCCTCGGGGTCGGCGCCTCCATCGGGCTGTACGTAGCGGTGGTTGCGCTGCTCGCCGTACTGGGCATCGAGGGCTTCATGCTCGAGGGGCTGCTCCTCGATGTCGCGTGGCCGGCGATTGGCGCCACGGTCGTCTTCGGCATCGTACTCGCCGAAGCCCTCAGCGAAGCCGACGAGCAGCGCCGGCGCCTGCGGGAACAGGCGGCACGGGTGACCGGCGAGCTGGAGTCGGCGCGACGCATCCAGATGGGGCTGCTGCCCGCGCCCCTCGAGCTCTTTGCGCACGAGGCGCGCTTCGATGTCGACGCGCTGCTCGAGCCGGCGCGTACCGTGGGCGGGGATTTTTACGACTGCTTCATGGTGGACGCCAATCGCCTGTTCTTCATCGTGGCCGACGTGTCTGGCAAAGGACTCCCGGCAAGCCTGTTCATG
>Ga0209706_10000764_pt1 | contig 18341 bp, 16 predicted proteins | sample PPLLaktember2015_6_FD_187263 | JGI IMG/M metagenome (GOLD analysis project Ga0209706, IMG submission 187263) | Freshwater sediment microbial communities from Prairie Pothole Lake near Jamestown, North Dakota, USA - PPLs Lake P8 Core (1) Depth... | ecosystem: Environmental > Aquatic > Freshwater...
GGAACGGACATCCATTCTATCATCTCCGCCTGAGCCATTGCAAGGGATCGAGGGCTTTGGTCTTGTAGCGGACCTCGAAATAGAGGCATTCGCCCTTGAGGGAGCCGGTGTCGCCGACGACGGCCACGGGCTGGCCGGCCCGGACCATATCGCCGACGGGCGTCAGGAACTCCGAGCAGTGGCCGTAAAGGGTGTAGTAGGTCATGCCGTGATCGACGATGAGGAGATTGCCGTAACCCTGGAAATAATCGGCGTAGACGACCTTGCCCGGGTGGACGGACAGGATGAGCGACTTGTCCTTGCCCGGCGAGATCTCGACCCCCTTGTTCATGACGACGGTCTTGAAGTCGGGGTGCTTCTCGAAGCCGAAGGGGGTGATGATCCTCCCCTCGAGCGGCCAGGCCAGCTTGCCCTTCCGCTCGTAGAGGGGCACCCAGGCGGCCGGCAGGACCCACTCCTGGCTGATGATCTTGTTCATCAGCTTCTGGAGCTCCTCGGCGCTCTCCGAAAGCTCCTTCAGGGTCTGCTGGTATGTCGTCCGGTTCCTGCGGATCTCCTGGACCAAGGTCGCGCTCTTGCGGGCCTCCGTGTCGAGCTCGCGCCTCTTGAGGTTGGCGGCCCGGGCCATCTCGGCCAGGTCCGTCTGCTTGCTTTCGAGGGCGGACTCGGCCGCGCGGAGCTCCTCGAGCGAAGCCATATATCCCGCGACGAGGTCGTCCTGGCCGCGGGCCAGGAGCGCCAGGTGCTTGCTCTCGGAGGCGTAGGTCTCGATGTCCCGGGCCTGGAGCAGGAACTGGAAGAAGTCGACCCGGCCGAACTTGTAGAGCGTCACCAGCGTACGTTCGATGGACTCCCGCTCCCGGTCGATCCCGGCCCGGATCGTGCGGATGTTCGTTTGGATGACCGCCAGGTCGGCCCGGCCCCGTTCGAGCTCGACATTCCGGGCGGCCAGCTCCCGCTCGACGATGCTCTTGTTGAGGTTGATCTTGGCCAGCGAGGTGAGGATCGAGGACTCCTTGCGGGCCTCGGAGTCCAGCCGGGCCTTGAGGTCCTTGATCTGGCCGTTGATGCGGGTGAGCCGCTGTTCGAAATCGGAGACGCTCTGGGATTGGGGAGCCGCCTCAGGGGAGAGGAGCAGGACGGCCAGAACGAAAGCCGCCGCGCGAACGCTTCGCATCCCTTATTTTATAACACAAAACGGTTCGTCTTGAGAGAATCTTGACAAAGCCTTGACCGAAGGTTGACAAGTCGGGCGGCTGCGCCGGCGATTATGTGACCGTCAGATCCGAGAGAAGGAGGGAGCCCCATGCACAACAAGGTCATCGCCGTCGCCATGACGGTCGTTTTCCTGGCCTCACTCAACTCCTGCATTCAGGTCAAGTGGAACGCCGAGACTCTACCCGCCAAGGTCGGTCGGGCTGTGCCCGGCTCGCTGGTCATCGTCGCCGTCCAGAAGAAATCGGGAGAGCGGCTGGACTTTCCCCGCCATGACCGCGCGACGGTCGTCGGGGATAAGGTTGTCGCCGGCAAACCGACATCCGCCTTCTCGGGCAGACTGGCCTGGAGCGAGATCAAGGACTACCAAGAGGGCGCGGGCGGGAACATCACGGAGATCATGACGAATGACGGCCGCTTCTTCAGGGTCGGCCGGGCCACCAAGGACGAGCAGGGCATCGCCTTCGAGGGCGCGCTCCCGTATCGATTCGTCGCCCTCCTCTCCGATCTCGATCTCCTCTGGGTCCGCAAGACAAATTGGCCGGTGTCGGCCCTTCTTTCGTCGGTCGCCACGGGGGCCGCCGCAGTGGCCGTGGTGGGTATCGCCTGGCTCATCGATCCCCCCGAGTCGTCCTGCCCCCTGATCTATTCCTTCGACGGCGGCGAGTACGTCCTCGACGCCGAACCCTACGGCGCCGCGATCTGCCGCGGCCTCGAGCGCACCGAATGGATCGGCCTCGACAGCCTCAAGGCCGTCGGAGGCCGCTGCAAGCTCCGGTTGGCCAACGAGCTCGACGAGAACGACCATACGGACGAGTTCAGGCTCGTCGTCGTCGACCATCCGAAAGGCACGTCGATTGCCGCCGGTATCCATGGCCGGATATCGGCGTTCTCGCGGATCGTCCCGCCCGCCCGGGCGATCGACCGCGAGGGGCGCGATATTCTCCCGCTCGTCGGGACGAAGGACGGAACGTTCTGGCTCAGCCGGCTCGAAGGCCTCGATCCCGATAATGATGCCGACCTCAAGGACGAGCTCATTCTCGAGTTCCGCAAGCCCGCCGGGGCCAGGCTGGCCAAGCTCGTCGTCAACGCCTGGAATACCGCATGGGGAACGCGGGCGGCCCATGCCTTCCTCGAGGCCCGGGGCAGTTCCCTGGGCTCCTGGTACGAGGAAGTCGCGGCACGCGGGCCCGCCTACTGGTCGACCCTGAGCTGGTTCGTGCGGGAGGAGATGTTCAACCTTCCGGTCCGGGTGGAGACCCCCGCGGGGTGGGTCGTGAAGAGCCTTCTTTATGGCAGCGGGTCCTTCATCGCCAAGGACAAGGCCTATGACCTCGACCTCGGCGACGTCCCTGGGGAGACGGTCCGCATCAAGCTGACGCCCGCCGCGGGATTCTGGATGATCGACCATCTCGGGCTCGATTTTTCCGAAGGGACACCCGTTCAGGTGGCCGAGCTCGAGCCGGTGGCGGCCCTGGATTCGAGCGGTCGGGACGTGCGCGCGGAATTGGCCTCGCGCGACGGCCGGTATTACGATCTGCCCGCGGCGGGCCATTTCGCCGATGTCGAATTCGCCGTTCCCCCGCAGGACCCCTCCCTCGACCGCAGCTTCTTCATCAAGGCGACCGGCTATTACGACGTCCGCGTCGACGCCACAGGCGAGCCGCGACGCGATGTGCTCGAGACGCTCGACGTCCCCGGCGAGAGCCTCCGCTACCTTCTGCGCCAGCATCCGGCCGTCGCCAAGCCGGGGCCCCGGGCCCACGAGCCCGGGATGCGCATGCCCTGACGCCGCGAAAGGACGATGCGGCCGTGACCGTCTCCGATCTCAGCCCGGGCCTGGGGGCGACGTTGCTGAAATATCCCGCCCGGGACGTTCCGCACATCACCCTGGAGATCAACCGGACCTGCAACATGCACTGCCGCTGCTGCTACAACGTCGACAAGACCTGGGTGAAGTCCTTCGATGAGGTCAGGCAGGATCTCTCGCGGGGGATGACCCTGCGGCGGATCCAGGCCGTGACCATCCTGGGCGGCGAGCCGACGCTTCATCCCGATCTTCCCCGGATCGTCGCCCTGGTCAAGAGTCGCGGCCTTCACTGTCAGCTCCTGACGAACGGCCTCCGCTTCCTCGAGTCCGATGGTCCCGCCCTCCTCCGCGCCATCAAGAGCGCGGGTATCGACAAGATCCTCCTCCATGTCGACGGCGGGCAAGCCCACGTCCATAGCGACATCGAGGCCGCCCGTGAAAAGCTCTTCACGCTCATGGAGGCGGAGCGCATCGAGTTCGCCCTGTCCGTCACGGTCTATAACGAGGACAGGGGGCGCATGTCCGCGATCGTGCGGCGCTATTCCCGGTTCCGGTATTTCGACGGCATCTTGGCCGTCCTCGCCCGCGACGCCGGGGGCCCCGTGGCTCAGACCGTCGAGCTCCGGGAGGAGTACGAGGGCCTCAAGGCCGGCCTCGGTCTCGAGCCCACGTCTTACGTGCCCAGCAACGTCAGCGACAGGGACGCCCGCTGGCTCGTCTATTTCTATCTCGCGGATGCCGCGGGGACCAGCTTTTACCCGTTCTCGCCGCGGCTCGACCGGGCGTTCCGGCGGGTCTTCCGGCTGGGCACCGGGCGGCATCTGTACGGCACGAATCACGGCCCGGCCGAGCTGAAGCGGGTCATCGTCCCCTTCGCCCTCTTCGAGGCGCTGACCTCGCCGCGCCGGGTCGCGTCATTGGTCAGGCTCTTTCGCCCGGCGGGCTCCTTGAAGAACGTACGCCTCCATTTCATCGCCATCCAGGTCCCGCCGGAGCTGGGCCCCCATGGGGGGATCGCCGTCATCTGCCAGGGCTGTCCGGACGCCACCGTCCGCAACGGCCGGCTCGTCCCCGTTTGCGTCGCCGATCTCGTCAGCCCCTATCGCCCGTCGGCCGGGCCGGCGGCGGCCTGTCCTTCGATCTGATTAGACGGAGTGGCAAGGACGGAGTATCATCCTCTCATGGCCGCTCGGTCGCGCCGGAGCTTCCAGGTCTTCGTCAAGCCGGCGGGGGCGGCCTGCAATCTGGCCTGCCGCTACTGCTACTACCTCGACAAAGGCCCGGGTCCGCCCGGCGCCGCGCCGTCGCGCCTGCCCGAAGACCTCCTCGGATCCTATATCGCCCAGCATATCGCCGCCTCCCCCGACGAGGTCATCCGCTTCTCCTGGCACGGCGGCGAGCCGACCGTCCTCGGCCTCGAATACTTCCGGAGGATCGTCGAGATCGAGCGCCGGCTCTGCCCGCCGGGACGGACGATCGTCAATGGCCTGCAGACGAACGGCACGCTTCTCGACGAGGCATGGGGCCGGTTCCTCGCGGCCGAGGGGTTCTCGGTCGGGCTCAGCCTCGACGGGCCCCGCGAGATCCACGACTGTTGCCGGGTCGCTCGTGACGGCCGCTCGTCCTTCGAGGACGCGATGCGCGGCCACGACATCCTGCGGCGGCACGGCGTCGCCACGGACATCCTTTGCGTCGTCGGCGCCCACAACGCCGGCCGGCCGCTCGAGGTCACCGGCTTTTTTATGGAGATCGGCGCCTCCTTCCTGACATTCCTTCCGCTCGTCGAGAGACGGCCGGGTGCGGCGGGAGACGTCACTCCCGAGACCGTCCGGCCCGGGGCCTGGGGCGAATTCCTCTGCGCCGTTTTCGACGAATGGGTCGAACGCGATATCGGCCGCGTCAAGATCCAGATCGTCGAGGAAGCCGCGCGGACGGCCTTCGGCCAGGAGCACTCGCTCTGCGTCTTCCGGCCCGTCTGCGGCGACATCCCGGTCCTCGAACGGAACGGGGATCTCTTCTCCTGCGACCATTACGTGGATCCGGCCCACCGGCTGGGGAATGTCGATGAGACCCCTCTCATCGATCTCCTCGAGGGCCCGGCCCAGCGCGCCTTCGGCCTGTCCAAGCTTGAGTCGCTGCCGTGGGCCTGCCGGACCTGCGAGGTCCTGGAGATGTGCCACGGCGAGTGCCCGAAGAACCGGTTCGTGCCCGCCCCTGACGGCGGACCTGACCTGAACTATCTCTGCGCCGGATACAGGGCGTTCTTCGGCCACGTCCGGCCTTTCGTCGACGCGGTCGCGGCCGAGTGGCGCCGTCAGAACGCAGGCTGACGTCAGCCCTTGAGCTTGGCCTTGAGGAATTCGACCGTGCGCTTCCAGGCGAGCTCGGCCGCTTCCTTGTTGTAGCGCTGGCCGGTGTCGTTCATGAAGGCGTGCCCGGCGCCCTCGTACATATGGACCGTGAACTCGACGCCGGCCTTTTCGAGCGCTTCCTTGAAGGCCGGGATGCCGGCGTTGATGCGCTCGTCGTCGCCCGCGTACTGGAGGAGCATGGCCGCCTTGATCTTCGGGACGTCCTCGGGGGCCGGCTGCGCGCCGTAGAAGGGCACGGCCGCCGCGAGGTCGGGCGCGTTGACGGCAACCTGGTTCGTCACCCCGCCGCCCCAGCAAAAGCCCATGCTGGCGACCTTGCCCGTCGCTTGGGGCCCCGTCTTGAGATAGGCGACGGCGGCGACGAAGCACTTGATGTTGGCCTCGCGGTCGAGCTTCTGGAAGAGCGGCCGAGCCGCCTCGGGGTCCGCCGGAGTTCCGCCGAAGGGCGATAGAGCGTCGGGTGCGATGGCGTGATAGCCCTCGAGCGCCACGCGCCGGGCGATGTCCTCGGTGTGGGGATTGAGGCCGCGGTTCTCGTGGATGACGATGACGCCCGGAAGCTTCGCGGCGCCCTTCGGCTTGGCCGAGTAGGCGCGCATTTTTCCCGTCTCGCACGGATACTCGATGGTGCCGGTCTCGAGACGCGGGTCGTCTTTCGGGACGACCTGGCCGCCGACGCCTCCGCCCTCCAAGGCGGGCAGGAGCGCTGCCGCTGCGGCCGTGCCGCCGGCGATCGCGGCCAGCCGGCCAAGGAATTCGCGGCGGTCCATCCCGCCGCGCGCGTACGCGCCGTAGAGGTCCTTGATCTCAGGGCTCATGGTCCTTCCTCCCTTTTCGATTTGTGTTTCCCCCGAACGCTTCCATCGTAGTCGGCGGCGCCGGACCTGTCAAGAAAGCGGGGGAGTCTGGGGACACGTACCCGAGGTACATGTCCCCGCCCTAGCCCTGCATGTCCCCACATGAACCCTCCCGCCCGGACTGGCGGCCCGGCCCCGATTTGAGTATATTGGGAGCATGATCGATCGAGCGAGGGGAAAAGGCGGGTTTCCCGACGACGCCGAAGCCATCTGGCGGGCCGCCCTCGGGGCCGTCGAACCTTGGAGCCTCGTCCGCGAGAGCGTCGAGCGCCGGGGCGGCGTCGTGCGGATCAAGGGGAAGGAGTTCGACCTCGCCGCGCACGAACGCGTCTTCATCGTCTCCTTCGGCAAGGCCGCGGCGGCCATGGGCGAAGCGCTGGCGGAGGTGCTCGACGAGCGGCTGACCTCCGGGCTTGTCGTCGTGCCCTGGCCCGTCGGAAAGGAGACCTCCCGGCTCGAGTACATCGAGGCCGCCCACCCCGTCCCCGACGCGCGGAGCGTCGAAGCGGGCCGGCGGGTCCTCGAGATCGCCTCCCAGGCCGGGGAGAAGGATCTTTTCTTCGTCTGCATCTCAGGCGGCGGCTCGTCCCTTTTGGCGCTCCCGGCCGACGGGATCACGCTCGAGAAGAAGCGCCGGCTCACGGAGGACCTGCTCCGCGCCGGCGCGACCATCCAGGAGCTCAACGTCGTCCGCAAGCACCTGTCGGGGATCAAGGGCGGGCAGCTGGCCCGGGCGGCCTCACCGGCTACCGTGGTAACCCTCGTCATCTCCGACGTCGTCGCCGACGACCTCGGGACGATCGCCTCCGGGCCGGCGTATTGGGACGGCTCGACCTTCGCCGACGCCAGGGCCATCCTCGAGTGCTATGGGCTCTGGGACGCGTCGCCGGCCATGGTCCGGGCCCGCATCGAGGACGGCGAGCGCGGCCGGGTGCCGGAGACGCTCAAGGAAGGCGACCCCGTCTTCGAGCGTGTCTCGACCTTCATCATCGGAGACAACATGACGGCCCTGCGCGCCGCGAAGCACGAAGCGGAGAGGCGGGGCTTCGAGTCCATCTTCCTGTCCTCGTCCGACGGCGGGGAAGCGCGGAGGACGGCGGCCGGCTACGCCGCTTTCCTGACCGAGCTGGCCTGCTCCGCCTCCGCCTTGCCGCGGCCCCTCTGCCTTCTCGCCGGGGGCGAGCTGACGGTCACGGTCAAGGGGCGGGGCATGGGAGGCCGCAACACCGAGTTCGTCCTGGCCTCGCTCGTCGACATGGAGAAGGCCGAGGCCGAGGGTCTCGATTGGCTCATCCTGAGCATCGGGACGGACGGCATCGACGGGCCGACCGACGCGGCCGGCGCCTGGGCCGACCCCCGCACGATCAAGACGGCCCGGGCCCTCGCCCTGAACGCCGCGGAATACCTCGACGACAACGATTCCTACAGCTTCTTCAAGCAGACGGGGAACCTGATCGTGACCGGGCCGACCGGCACGAACGTCATGGACCTCCGCGTCTTCCTGCTCCGCGCCGCCTGACCGGCTATTCATAAAAACGCCGGTTTCTCGATAAGACAAAAAGACTAAAGATCGGCGTTTTTACCCTTCGGGCAAGCCGATCCGGCCGCATCTGCTTCGTTGCAATGGGTTCGCAGTACTCGGAGTACAGCTTCACCCTTTGACGCCTTGCATCTGCAGCCGCCTCGGCTCGTGAATAGTCCAGGCTATTTATATTTGTACACGCCGGCCAGGTCCCACTTGGCGATCGTGTCGAGGACCAGCTCCGCGACGCGGTCGTTGACCTTGCGGAAATATTCTTTGGCCTGCGCGGCGTCGAAGCTCGGATAACCCTGGCCTTTTTCATAGAGCAGGATCGTCGACGCCACCGGCACGGTGTAATAGGCCCCGGCCGGCGCGTTGGGCGCGGCCATCTCGGGCCTGTACCGCTCGGGGTGGACATGCTCGGGCAGGAAGGCCTGGATGTAGGCCGTCTCGTTGTTGCCCGCGTGCCCGCCGTTCTGCTTGAAGACGGACTTGGTGATGTCGTCGGCCAGCGTCCACCAGTTGACGACGAGGAGCCGGACGCGGCGGGCGTTGGCGACCCGCGTCGCCGCGGCGTTGAGCGCCGCGGTGTTGCCGCCGTGCCCGTTGAGGACGATGAGGTTCCTGAAGCCGTTCGCGGCCAGGTTGTCGAGGACGGCCTCGGCCAACGGCGCGTACGTCTCCGCGGGGATCGAGACCGCGCCCGGGTAGGCCTTCATGGCGTCGGTCATGCCGTAGTTCAGGACCGGAGCGATGAGGGCGTCGACCCGGACGGCGATATCGCGGGCCATGGCCTCGGGCGCCAGGCTGTCCGTGCCGTTGGGGATGACGCCGTGCGGCTCGAGCGAGCCGAACGGGACGAGGACGGTGTCGATCTTCGCCGGAACGAGCTCGCCGAGCTCCTGCCAGCAGAGCAGGGCCATCTCGCGCGTCGCCGGCGGCTTGGCCGCCCCCTTGGCCGCGCCCGTCTGCGCCCCGGCCGTCCGAGGAAACTCGCCCGCCGCGGCAGCGGCCGCGCCAAAAGCTATCGCCGCCAGGACCGTCAGGATCTTTTTCATGCGCAGGACCTCCTCGCTCGTCCTATCTTAAGCCATCCCGGCTCCTTTGGGAATGGCCGCCGGAGCGAACGTCCCCCGAAATTTCCGCTTGCTTTTTAGGGCCGCGCTTCTATAAGATGATAGCGGCTCTCTTTCGCCGGCTGGAGAGGGCTCCCTCAATATTTCCAATCATCACCCCCCTTTTGCTGACCTCAGCCGGCACTTCGCCGCCCCTTTCCGCGCCCCGGCGATTGTGCTATCATACCCGGCAAGCCGGAATACGGAGTCCATGATTGGGCAAGGTCGACTGGAAAAAAGAGCTGGCCAACCACTTCGAGAACGTTCGCGTCATCGAGCTCTGCCAGGCCGAGACCGTCGGGCAGTTCGACCAGTTCTGCGAGTTCATCGCCGAGCCCGCCTTCGAAGGCCTCACGGAAGAGCTGAACCAGTACCGGATCAAATCCGAGCAGGTGAAGGCCAAGGGGCGCAGCATCCGCTTCGTCATCTGCTTCCCGGGCCTGAAGGAAGAGCAGTTCCACTACCGCATCTCCCTGCCCAAGAACGCCGTGGAGCTCCGGTTGAAGCTCCAGATCAAGGCCCGCCGCACGCCCAAGGCGGAATACCAGACGACCGACGAGGACTTCATGCCCGGATTGTTCCCCTTCAAGGTGCTGCGGATGGACAAGGACGAGGTCGTGGCCGACGTCGTCAAGCACTACACCGGCTTCTGCTACACGGCGCTGACCGCGCCGGACTGAGCGCCCCCTAGCCGGCGGCTTTCGGGCCCCCCTCCCTTTTCCCCGCGACCGGCGATTCGCCGAGGACCGTGGCCAGAACGGCGGCGCCGGCGACAAGCGCCGCCAGGATGAGGATAGGCGTCGTCATCGAGCCCGTCGACTTGTCCTTCATGGCGTCCATGGCCACGATGAAGATGATGCCCGAGACCTGGCCCATCAGGATGAGCAGGCTGTTCGACGTGCCTTCGGGAGCCGGGTGGGTGATCTCGGCCCCGAATTGAAAGGCGATGGGGCCGGCGCTCAGCAGGAAGAACCCGAAGACGAACCCCGACAGGAACAACAGCCAGGCCGCCGTGGCGTAGGTCATGCCGATGAGCCCGGGGAGGAGGCCCGCGAGGGCCAGGATGATGAACGGCTTCCTGCGCCGGGCCCTATCGGAGAAAAGAGGGATGACGATCGCTCCGGCGATGCCCCCCGCGAGCATCAGGGCGCCGAGGGTGCCGGCCTGGGAGATCGTGAAGCCGCGCGGCCGGATGATGGCCTCGACCCACGTCGAGACGCTGTTGAACAGGCCCAGCCCGATGAAGAAGATGACGAGCAGCAGCAGGAAATCGCGCTGGCGGAGCATCGACTTGAGCCCGTCGAACATCAGGACCCGCTCGTCCTTGCCGGCCGGCGTCGGCGGATGCTCGCGGGCGACGGCCAGGAACAGCACCGCCGCGGCGGCCATGGCCGCGCCGTAGATCAGGAGCATCCCCTTCATCCCCGACCGCAGGAAAAGATAGGGCGAGAGGAGCATGGCGGCCAGGGGGCCCACGTAGAGCGCCAGGGTTCCCAGCCCCGAGGCCGTCGCCCGCTCCCGGACAGGGAACCAGCGGACCGCGACCTTGGTGATGGCGCCGATCACAAGGGGCTGCCCGATGGCGATCCCGATCTGGGCCACAAGGACGATCGTGTAGTTCGAGGGGAAGAGGCCGCGCATGAGGGCGAAGCCGGCCGAAAGCACGGCGCCGAGGCCGGCCGCGGCCTTGAAGCCCCAGGTGTCGATGGCCCATGCGGCGGGGATGGCGAGGACGATGTAGACGATCATGAAGACCATGGACAGAAGCCCGATCATGAAGTCGGACTTGCCGTAGAAGTTCGCGGCGGGGCCGGAGATGGCCGCGAACGAGAGCCATAGGACCTGGGTCAGCGAGGCCATGATCCCGAATACGGCGAGCATGAGCCAGCGGGCGGGGTAGACCTTGATCGGATCATTGTCCATAGGGCGAACCTCCTTTAGCGATGGGCATCATTACGCCGTCGCGCGGAGGGCCGCGAGGTGGGTTTCGAGCAAGCGGCGCGCGATCCCGATGACGGACGGCATCAGCCGGCCGGCCGGGAGATCGCTTTCCGAGACCGGGGCCGCGAAGGTCAGATGGATGCGGGGTTTGACCTGCCGCGGGACCATCATCTGCCAGCTGACCTGCAGGAACTCGGCCAGCTTCTGGCGCCGGGCCGGGCTCCGGCGAACCCTGACGAGAGGGCTGTCGATGAACCGCGGCAACAGGATGCCGCTGGCGATGGCCACCTGCAGGCGCGCCCGGGGAACCCGGCGGAGCATGATCTCGACGCTGCGCGACCACTCGCCGAGGGCCTCATCCGCGCCGGCGCCGGTCTCCGGGTCGGGCTCGACCTCCGTGTGCGGATAGATGAGCAGGGCGCCGCCGCCGGCGAGATGCCGCAGCGACATCCGGAGGGCCTGCGCGCGACCGGCCGGGGTGTTCCGCGCGTACACGAAGTGCCGGCCGGCCGCCGCGAGCGCCCGTGTGAAGCCCACGTCCGAGATGACGACCTTGAGGTCGGCCCGGGGGACGGAGGCCATGATGGCCAGGGAATCGTAAGCGCCCGGGTGGTTAGAGGCGATGATGAGAGGCCCCTCCTTGGGGATGGACCCGGCCCCCCAAACGACCGGTTCGAGCCCGAAGTCGCGCAGGATGCTGCGGGCCCCGCCGGGGAGCCCGGCCAGACGGATCTCCTTATCGGCGCGGGCCATGATCCGGGCAAAGCGGGCGGCGGGGAACCGGAAAAGCGGGCCGAGGATGAGTCGCGGCGCGCCCGACGGAGAACCGGTCAGGGCGCGCACAACCTCATCGATGATCCTTTCCCTGTAGGCCGGGAGGTCCTGCCGGTCGTTTGCGGAAGTCATGGCGACGGTGCGAGGCGTACGCGGCTCCGACTATAGGGCCGGCGGCTAGCGGATGTCAATAAGGGGCGGGGTTCCCGTTACTTGGCTTTTTCGGCCTTTTTGGCCGCCTTCTTTGCTTTCTTGGCCAGGGACTCCGGGGTCTCGATCTTCTTCCAGGCGGCGCGTTTCCAGACCCAGCGGTTGCCCACCTGTTCCCACGTTCCGGGGACCCATTCCCTGTTCTTCTTGGCCTTGATCCAGCGGCCGTCGACCCATTCGTAATTGACGCCCGACCACTTCCAGTAGCCTTGGGCCCAGACGTGGTTCAGGCTCGGTTGAAGGGTCGGTGCCTCGGTCCGGAGCGGGGGAGGGCCGACCCGGGGGTCCTCGCCGGCCAGCCCGGACAGGGCGAGGAGGAGAAGGGCGGCCATGACGGCCCATGCGGTCTTTCTCATCGCTTCCTCCACCTGTTTTAGTCGGCGGAGGGGAGGGAAAGTGGTCACTTCTTCGAGTTGATGACCTCGAGGACCTTCATCAGGTAGTCGTATCCGGGCCGGTCGATGGTATTCTGGCCGAGGTACTTGAACTGGAGGATGCCTTCGGCGTCGACGATGTAGACGCTGGGGATGTTCTGGTCGACCTTGCTGCCGTTCCATTCGTTCCGGAAAAGATCGAGCTTCTTGGAGAGCGTCCGTTCGCCGTCGACGAGGATCGGGAAGGGAGCCAGGATCGTGCCCTTCTCGAGGGAGTAATCGTTGGGGTAGATCTGGCGTGACCGCTCCATGCGGGCCTTCCCCCGCTCGTCGAGCTTGGACGGGTCGGCGGGGTTCTTGTTGTCCCGGATCGTCTCGAGCTGGCCGGGCAGGGCCTCGAGCCATATCTTGACGACGTCCGGCGTGTAGGGGAAGACGACCAGGACCTTGACGTTGTATTTTTCCTGGATCTTCCGGGCCTTCTCGAGCTCGGTCAGCTCGACGTAGCGGTAGTTGCAGATCGTGCACCAGTAGTTCTCGGCCGCGTAGCCGCGGGGGAAGAGGATGAGGACGTTCTGGCCTCTGAGCGATGACAGCGTCAGCGACCCGCCCTGGTAGACGGGCAGGGTGAAATCGGCCATGGGCTGGCCGACGATGGCCGGCTGTGGCCGGGGCTCGGGATTCTGGGGCTGGGCGGCGGGCTGTGCTTGCTGGGCCTGCTGGACCGCCGTGAGCGGTTTGGGCTTAATGACGATCTGCGCCCCGGCCTGGCCCCTGAACAGGATGATCATCGCGGCGATGGCCAAAATGGTCAGGACGCCGACGAAAATGGCGGCCTTCTTTTTGTTGATCATGGGCGGGTCTCCTTCAGGCAGATGCCTCTATTAGAGACGACCCGCGCCGCCGAGTCAAGCGAACGGGCCGAGCCCCGCTGGCCCGGCCCCAGTGCCGCCGGTTGCGCGATGTGCGGATACTGGATTCAGAACCGGATGCGGAATCCCGCCTGAAGGCTGAAACCGCTAAGGTCGATCTTCGGTTCACGGAAGGTGGCTTCGACGTCGTCGACGGGAGGGGTCTCCTCGACCGTGAACACGCTGAAAGTGAAATCGGGGTCGGTTGTCGTGGCGATGTAGAGCTTCCCGTCGGTGGTGTCCGAGCCTCCGCCGCTGTCGTTCATGATCCCGGTGACTTCCTCGAAGTTCTTGAGTTTGGCATATCGGCCCGCGGCCTCAACGAAGAAGCCCATCTTCGGCGAGATCATATATTCGAGCCCGAGGCTGCCGTGGAAGCCCAGGGGGGAGGAACCCGCCGTCAGGCTGGCGACGGACATTTCTGACCAGTTTATTGGGGAGAACTGGAGCCACTGGGTGGCGTCGAGCTTGAGACCGGCGTAATAGGTCCCGCCAAGGTCCGCGGTCAGGTTGACCTGGCCGGCGACGGGGACTGTGAAGAACAACCCCAAGCGGATGGGGATGGCCGATACCGTCGGCTGGGCCGCGACCTCGATCTGGTTCTCCCCCTCAGTGATGGTCGCTGTCGACGTTTTAGTGTTGCGCATGTAACCGGCGCCTACGCCCACCCCGATAGTCGGCGTGATCTGGTAGATAAGGTCGGCCCCGAAATCGTACCCCCCATGCAGGGGCTTGTAGCCACCCGTCAAGGTCCCGATTCCCGAGGCCGCGTAGAGGTCGAGGATCTCGAAGAAACCGTCGGAGCCCTCGTTGATGTCCCCGGCCAGGATGTGGCTGTATCCGCCGTAGAGCTTGAGGCTGAGCCGCGAGAACTTCGTCGTTTCGGCGATCCCGGTCTGGACGCCCGGGGCGGCGAAGGCGTCCTTATCGAAGCGGAATTCGAGTCCGCGCGGCGCGATCCTGCTGCCGTCGCCCTCAGGGGTCGCCGCGGCCATCGCGGCCGGCCAAGCGAGCAGGCAGACGGCCGCTATCGCGAAAAGGCGGGTTAAGGACAGTTTGATCCGATCTTTCATAGTCGACCTCCAAATAGAATGCTTACACTCTTTTTAGTCGGTCGACTCGTTCATTAATGGCCAATCCATCGAGGAAGATCATAGGAAACGACGATATCAGCCTTTGATGCGGAACTCCCTGAACTGCGTGCCGCGGAACTTGTCCATGAGGAAAAGCCGGTCGCCGTAGATGAAGATGCCGTCGACGAAGGAATCGAGCGGGAGCGAGCCGAGCAGCGCGCCGTCGGCGTCGAAGACCTCGAGCTTGTACGCGTCGGTCGTCCTGAGCTCCGTCCCGTCGCCCTGGACCTGGTAGCCGATCGTCCGCCCACCGCTCCCGTCCATGGTCATGCTGACCGAGGTCCCGACCTGCTCCTCCTTCTTGAGCTGGCGAGTCAATGTCACGACCCAGACGCGGCCCTTGGCATCGACGGCGATCCCGCTCGCGCAACGGTTCAGCTGGGGGCCGCGGACCGTGACATTGTTGCCGGTCCGCTTCATCTCGCCCTTGTCTTTGATTTCCATGGAGTAGGGGAGCTCGCGGTCGGCGCGCCAGAGGAGGCGTCCGTCCGCGGCGTACTTTTCGACCTTGTTCTGGGCCGGGAACACGAGATAGACCTGGCCGGCCCCGTCGAGGGTCATGATGACCTCGTTGGCGCCGCTATTCACGAGATCGTTCTTGAAATCGGTGGGCTCGCCGAATTCCCTGAGGGTTTTGCCCTCCGCGTCGATGACCTTGACCAGCTTCGGCAGGGCCGAGGGCTTCTCCTCCTCCCTGTTCATCACGAAGCGCATGCGGGGCGCGCCGGTCACGAGCTCCCCGGGCTTGCCCATGAAAACGGGACCCGCGCCCTGCTCGAGCCCCTTGATCGTCTTGTGGTCTTTGCCGTCCGGGGTGAGGACCTGGATGCGCTGGTTGTTCGGGTCGGAGACATAAAGGAAGCCTTTGTCATCGAGGGCCAGCCAGGCGGGGTAATAGAACTCGCCGGGCCCCTGGCCCTTGCGGCCGTAGGTGGCCAAGTATTTCCCGTCGGGCCCGAACTTCTGGACGCGGTGGTTGCCGGTATCGAGGACGAAGAGACCGCCGGCGCCGTCGACGACTATGGTCGAGGGCATGTAGAAGGCCAGGTTCTCGTCGGCCGTCTCGACGTCGCCGAGCGTTCGGACGGGCTCGAGCGCCACCTTGGGGGACTTGCCCCAGGCGCCCGGGCCGGAGTTGTGGACGAGATTGACGCCGTCCACGGTCTCGACCTTCTGGCCGGCGAAGGCAGGCATCGCGGCCAGGACGGCCGCGGCGACGATCAGGATGGTCTTTGTTCTCATGCGCTTTTCTCCTTGTCTCGTTAACCGATTATAGGAGAAAAGCGTTGCAGGTCCTAGCCCGGACATTCATGATAACGTCCTATTCCTCCGTCAAACAAGAAGAACCAAGAGCGACGTTTTCACCCTTCGGGCAAGCCGATCCGGCCGCATCTGCATCGTTCATCTGCAACCGCCTCGGCTCGTGAATATCCAGGCTAGTTTGAACGCCGCCGCCGAATTCACTATAGTGTCGGCGAACGCGCGACTCAGGGAGGAGTGCATGGACGACCGGGAGACGCTCGAGCTGCTGCAGGACATGGTCAGGGCGCAAAGCCACCCCGCCGTCCCCAGACAGGAAGAGGGCACGGCCCTCGCCCTTCAGGCTTACCTTCGACGCCACGGCATCCCGGGCGAGCTCATCGAGGTCCGCGAGGGACGGCCGAACCTGATCGCGACGCTCGAGGGGAAAAAGCCCGGGCGGCATCTTCTCCTTTGCGGCCACACGGACACGGTCCCTCCCAACGCCGGGTCCGCCGCCGATTTCTTCTCCGCCGCGGTCGAGAACGGCCGGATCTTCGGGCGGGGGACCGTGGACATGAAAGGCGCGCTGGCGGCCATGGCGGCCGCCCTCGTCGACATCCTGGAGTCTGGCGGCCTCGATTCCGGCTTGGTCACGCTGGCCGCGGTCATCGACGAGGAGCTGGAGAGCTTCGGCGCCGAAGCGCTGATCACGAGCGGCTTCAAGTCCGACGGCGCCATCATCGGCGAGCCGACAGGGAACCGCGTCGCCATCGGCCACAAGGGCCTGGAGTGGCTCGAGGCCCGGTTCTTCGGCAAGGCCGTCCACGGCAGCGTCCGCGAGGAGGGCGTCGACGCCATCGGCGCGGCGGCCCATTTCATCTCCCTCATCGAGCACGAGCTCATTCCCGGGTTCGAGCGGCGCCCCGATCCGGTCCTCGGTCCTTCGGCCATCAACATCGGCACGATCCACGGCGGCCAGCAGCCGAGCTTCGTCGCCGACGAGTGCCGCGTCCAGGTCGACCGGCGCTGGGTGACGAACGAGACGGTCGAGCAGGTCTTCGACGGCCTCGAGGAGCTTCTCACCAAGGTCCGCGCCGCCCGCCCGGGGCTCAGGACCGAATTGGCGAGGATGCCCGAAGGCATGGCCATGATGCTTCACGGCCCGCTCGTCATCGACCCTGGCCACCCGCTCGTCCTCGCCGCCCGGGGGGCGCTCGCCGACGCCGGTCTCGACAGCGTCCCCACCGTGTTCCCGGCCTGGACCGACGGCGCCCTCATCTCCCGCGAGGCGGGCATCCCGACGCTCATCTGGGGGCCCGGCGAGATCAAGCTGGCCCACTCCGCGGAGGAGAGCGTCCCTGTCGAGGACATCTTCCTCGCGGCGCGCCTCTACGCCGCCGCGGCCCGGCGCTTCACGCCCCCCTTTTAGAGTCCGTTCACCCCCTTGACAGCGGACGAGGGACCGCATATCCTTCCTAATAGATGCTCCCGGAAGGGAGCAAAGAGTTGATGGATCAGGGAGAGAACACATGAAAAAGACGGTACTCGTCTGCGCAGCGGTCCTTTTTATGGCGACTCTTGTCGCGGCGACCACGTTCGATTTCGGGGTCAAGGCCGGCGGGTCGTTCTTCAAGAACGACTGGAGCGATAATGACGGCTCGGAGAAGACCCTGACCAGGGCGACGATCGGCGCTTTCGCCCTGGCCAATATCACCCCGATGATCGGCATCCAGGCGGAGATCAATTACCTGACCACGGGCATTTGGTGGGATGACGACGGCTTAAAGGTCACCGAAGCTTACGGCTATCTCCACATCCCCGTCCTCGTCAGGGCCCGGCTCATGAGAGAGGGCACGTTCGTGCCGGTCGTGTTCGCGGGACCGGCCGTGGGCATCCTCCTGAGCGCCAAATGGGATGGAGACGACGAAAAGGACTCCTTCAAGTCCACGGACTTCGGAGCGGACCTGGGCGTGGGAGCGGAGATCGCACTCAGCGGGATGAAGTTCCTCATCGACCTGCGCTACTACCTGGGCCTGACCGACGTGTACAAGAGCACGGAATTCAGCATGAAGAACAGGGGTTTCATGCTCACGGCCGGGCTCATTTTCTGATCCGGTCGCTTCGGGGCCGGCCGGCTCGCTGGCGCTAGAGCGTCCAGTCCGGGCGGAATGGCGGGCGGATGAGCGTCTCGGCCTCAGGGACGTTCGTACTCGGACGTTCGCGCCGCGCGGGCGGGTTTAAGGGTCCAGAGCTGGAGCTTGGTGAACTCGACGATGCGTGACATGTCGAGGTCCGGCTTGTGCACCGGCCAGGTCTTGTAGCCCTCGACCTCCGCGATGATCTCCTGTTCGTTCGTCTTGGGATACGGCTCGAATGCGGGGACGTCGTAGGCCGCTCTCACACTGCCGGTATCGAGGTCGAGATAGACGGCGCCGAACAGGGCCAAAAGCGACCCGGTCCCGATCCGGGCGTTCCCGATTCGGAGAGCCGCGGGCAACGCGCCGGTCCGGCCGATGTGTTCTTCGGCCGCACGGGCCAGGGCCCAGATGTCCGCCAGCCACACCTGCCCGACCTCGGGCTCCGAGAGCGGCATCTCCAACGGGCCGAGGGGGTGGACCGTCGCCAGCTCCTCGCGCCACACCCGGTCTTCTGCAAATCCGGCGATTGCCCCGGCCAGCCCGGCGAAGGCCTCGGCCGGCGAGAAATCGGCGGTCGGGGCGAGGCTTTTGAGCTCGAGGGTCTTTCGCGCGATCTCCCGCAGTTCGTCGCGCGTCGTTGTCTCCTTCTGGCCGCCGTAGATCTCCATGAGTCTGCGATAGGTCGTGATCTCGATGTCGTCCCGGCCCATGAGCCAGCGCATCATGC
>Ga0209706_10000765_pt1 | contig 18337 bp, 15 predicted proteins | sample PPLLaktember2015_6_FD_187263 | JGI IMG/M metagenome (GOLD analysis project Ga0209706, IMG submission 187263) | Freshwater sediment microbial communities from Prairie Pothole Lake near Jamestown, North Dakota, USA - PPLs Lake P8 Core (1) Depth... | ecosystem: Environmental > Aquatic > Freshwater...
CCACCTCCATCCTTCTCTATTACTGGGGCATGGAGATGGCCGGACCCCCGGCGGTCTTCTTCAGCTTCGTCTTCCTGACGGCCGGGGTCCTCCGCCTGGCCCGCTACAACGTCCGCAGCCGCGTCCCCTCGGACCGGAAGCACTACCAGGGCCTGACCGTGCCGTCGGCGGCCATGTTCATGGCCGCGATCGTGAATTTCCATCCCGTCCCGCTGGCGACGCGGGAGTCCGGCTTTCTCGTCGCCGTTCTGACGCTCGTCATCTCCCTGTTCATGGTCAGCTCGTTCCCCTACCGGAACTTCATCAAGGCCTTCATGGGCCGCCGGGTCGACATCCGGACCGCCCTGTTCGTGGCCGTTTCCCTGTTCGGCGTGCTCTTCTACACGCGCTATATCCTCCTGCTCTTCTTCGGCCTGAACGTCCTCTCCGGTCCGGTGACGGCCCTCCTCCGGGTCCTCAAGAAGCATCCGCGCAAGAAGCCCGAGCCCAAGGTCATCCCCTCATGATGTCCGGCCCGGCCAGGCCCCGGGCCCGGCTCAACAAGCGGCGCGTCGCCGCCGCGCTCGCGGCGCTCGCCGTCGTCATCACGGTCATCGTCCTCCTGGCCCGGGTCCTCTTCCCGCCGGCCCCGCCGGAGCCGTTCCGGCCGGAGCCCGCCGCGGCGACGACGATCGCCCCGCCTCCGCCCCCTCCGCCGCTCGAGGAGGAGAAGATCGTCATCCCGGCGCGGTCGACCCTGGCCGACATCCTCAAGCGGCGCGGCTTCACCGACCGCGAGGTCCACGACCTCGGTGCGGCCGTGAAGCCGGTCTATGACCTGGGCCGGATCCGGGCCGGCCAGGAGCTGCGGCTGGCCTCGCTCCCCGACGGCCCGTGGCAGCGGCTGGAATACGACATCGACGAGACGCGCTACCTCGTGGTCCGCAACGACGGCGACGGCGTCCGCGCCGAAATGAAGTACGTGCCCATCGAGTTCAAGCCAGCCTTCGTCTCCGGGATCATCGAGGACAGCCTCGTCGCCGCCCTGAACAAGGCCGGCGAGCAGGACAGCCTGGCCATCGACATCGTCGAGCGCTGCTTCGGCTGGGACGTCGACTTCAACACCGACCTGCGCAAGGGCGATTCCTTCCGCGTCTTCGTCGAGAAGAGGTATCTCGACGGCAAGTTCTCCGGCTATCGCGACATCCTGGCCGCGGAGTTCATCAACGACGGACAGGTCTTCCGGGCCTTCCGCTACACCTACGCCGATACCAAGGCCACGGATTATTTCGACGAGAACGGCGGGTCGAGGCGGAAAGACTTTCTCCGCTCGCCGATCAAGTTCTCGCGGATCACCTCGAGGTTCTCGGCCAGCCGCTTTCACCCGATCCACAAGATCTACCGGCCCCACTACGGCGTCGACTATGCCGCGCCGATCGGGACGCCCGTCCAGGCCACGGCCGACGGCGAAGTGACCTTCGCCGGCCGGGAGGCGGGTTCGGGCAACGTGGTCAAGATGCGCCACAAGAACTCGTACCAGACGGCCTATCTCCACCTGAGCCGGTTCGGGCCGGGCGTCCGCCGCGGCGCCGTCCTCAAGGGCGGCGACGTCGTCGGGTATGTCGGATCGACGGGCGACTCGACCGGGCCCCACCTGGACTACCGCATCTACTACCACGGCAGCCCGGTCAATCCGCTCGGCCACAAGTTCAAACCGGCCGACCCCCTGCGCAGGGAATTCCTGGAAGACTTCAAGAGGGAGGTCGCCAGGCTCCGGGCCGCTCTGCGGATCCCCGAGATCCTGCGGACGGTGACCGTCGCGCCCGGCCTCAGTTTTTGATCTTCCCGGCTTCGCCGCCGCCCTTGGCTTCCCGGCTCCCCGCAGAGGTCGAGGTCCGGTCGGAGTGGCCCCGGCTCGACGACGCCGGCGACGCGCCCGTCGCGCCGGAAGACCCCGAAGGGCCCGAGCCTCCGGCGTATTCGCCTCCGACGGAGACGGCCGGCCCGAAGCTGACGCCTTCGGACGTCATCCGGGGCGTCCTCGCCCCGGCCCTTTCTCTGTCCCTCGACGTGATCCGCAGCTCCGGGCAGCGGATCTCGTTCCCGCCGCCCGCGTACTCGATGTGGACGCCGAGCTCACGGGCGACGCGGACGTCGGGGTTCCAATCGCGGAAGCGGGCCGGCGTGACAGCGCGCCCGGGCGTCGTGACGGGGACGTCCGCGCGGACGGCCGGCCCGGCCGGGGCCGCGGAGTCGCGCAGGGCAGGCCACGCGCCGGGCGCCGGGACGCGCCGGGGCGCCGCGGCCGGGCCGTCGACGCCTCTGAAGATGCGGGCGGCCTCCCGCCGGGGATCGGCCACGCGCGGGGCCGCGGCGGCTTCGCCGGCCGATGGCGCGCCCGGCTTCACGACCTTGTCCCAGGTCAGGGCCTTCTCGTGGATCGCCCGGGCCGTGAGGTCCCCCTTCGGGACGAAGACGAGCTGACGCGGCACGGCCGCCGCACCTTCCCGGACCCGGGCGTCGCCGTTCTCATAGGCCGCAGCCACCCTCTTGACGGTCCCCTTGAGCCCGGCGGGGATGGGCAGTGAGCCGGCCGCCGGCTGCTTCAGCGAGCCCTTGCGAACGACGGTCCTCGAATCGGCAAAGGCCGGAAGATCCGCCGTCCCTTCGACCCCATAGGGCCAGTAATAGCCCCAGGCGTTCTGCATGTAGCGGAAGGCGGATATCCAGCCCGGGTCCGAACCGTACATGTAAGGGTCGCCGTATATCCAATCGAACACGCTCCACGGCCGCCAGCAGGCATAGCCGAAATAGAAGTCCCAGGTCACCCAGGCCGGGGCGAACATCGAGCCGGGCATCCAGAACCAGCCGCGCTTCTTGTCCCATTGCCAGATGCCGAGGTGATAGGGCACCCAGCCCCAGGGCTCGTCGGGCACCCAGAACATCTGGCCGCCGACGTGAGACCAGCGGCCATAAAAATAGGGACTCCAGCCCCAAGGATAGGCGCCGTTGTCGATGAACGGACGCCAGACATAGCCGTAGAGCTCGTCCCAGAGCCATTCGCCGTAGCGGTTGCCGTAGGCCTGGGCGAAATAGAAGACCGCCGGCGGCAGCTTCTGGATGGGCTTGGGAATGGCGGTCAGGCCTTCGTGGAGCTCTTCGAAATGGGCGTTGATCTCCTTGTTCCAGAGCTCGAAGGCGGTGTCCTCGATGGCCGCGGCGAGCTCGGACTGATGGTCCGCGAGGACGATCAGGCGCTCGCCTTTTTTCACCGTCCGATCCTCGAGCCTCTGCTCGGCAGGCCCGAAGAGCACCTGGGCCCGGCCGTATTTCACCTGCGCGTCGGTCGTCCCGTCGGGAGAGGCGGCGACGACGGCGACGGAATTGTGCTTCATCTTGACCGCGGCGTTCGGCGTCAGCACCTGGAACATCTCCTTGCGGTCGTATTCCTTGTACATGACGTAGACGCGGCCCCGTTCGAGGGTCAGCACCGACATCGCTTCGAGGCTGCTCAAGCTGCGGGCCATGATCGTCTCGACGCGGACTTCGGTCGAGAAATCGAGACGGAGGATCGTCCCCGTGTCGAACTGGATCTCGCACCGCCTGTCCCCCGACGTCCTAATCGTATCGCCCGGCCCGATGGGCAGGTTGACGACCGCCGTCTCGGGTATCGCGCTGCCCGACCTCAGGACGACCGGGTCGAAGCCCTCGGGCGTCCTTTCGATGTAGCTGATGTGGCCGAAGTAGAGGTCCTTCGGTCCGTTGACGACCCGGTAATTCTCGGCCGCCGCCAGACCGGCCGCCGCGGCGAGAAGGACCGCCCCGAAAACCGCTCTTCTCATGCCCCCGTTTTTCATGGCCTTTCTCCGATCCGAGGACGATTGACAACCATTTTATAGCACTATTCGTGCCAACGGTCCCGCCTGGAAAACCGGGCCCGTCGGTCAGAAACTGTCCCCGAATGGGGACTCTTTACAAATTAGCGTCCCCAATTTGCTACCTGATTTATTCACGAAAACGCCATATTCCTTCTCCATCTCTTCCCCAGGGCGTTTTCGCCCTCCGGGCGAACCGATCCGGCCCCATCTGCTTCGTTCTCGGGGTTCGCAGTAGAATGAGTCAGGTTAAATTGACAAGGCCGGGGGACGGCCCCTACAATGGCCCCGGAAGATCGAAGCGCGCCATGGCCCGACACAAGTACCGAAACCCGTTCCCGACCGTCGACATCATCATCGAGATCATGGACGGCGGGCGGCGGAGGGGCGTCGTCCTGATCGAGCGGAAGAACCCGCCCCCCGGCTGGGCCCTCCCCGGCGGCTTCGTCGACTACGGCGAGACGCTCGAAGCGGCGGCCGTCCGGGAAGCCCGCGAAGAGACCTCGCTCGAGGTCGAGCTCGTCGGCCAGCTCGGCGCCTACTCCGACCCGTCGCGGGACCCGCGTTTCCACACCATCTCGACGGTCTTTTTGGCCCGGGCGACGGGCCGGCCCAAGGGGGCCGACGACGCCCGGTCGGCCATCGTCGTCGACCCCCGCGACCGGACGCTCGCTCTCGCCTTCGACCATCGTAAGATCCTCGACGACTATCTCGGATCCAGGAAAGGGCTCCACACATGTCCGAAAACGACGACCGCAGCCTCCCCAAGGACAACGAGGACCTCGTCGAGCTCACGCGGGTCTACGGCCCGTTCGAAGCGGACCTGATCAGGAACTTCCTCGGAAGCCACGGCGTCGGCGCGATCGTCAGCGGCCGCACCGCGCCGTTCGTCTATCCCCTCACCGTCGATGGGATGGCCGAGTTCAAGGTCATGGTCCAGAAAGCGGACCTCGAAAAGGCCCGCGATCTCATCGCCGCGATGCCCGCTCCGGACGACGACGAAGGGCCCGAAAAGCCGGCCTAAACCGTCCCGCGGCGACCACCCCAAGCGCTGGTATCCGACCCCCTTTTTCGGCCCATTCGTAGGGCCGTCGATATTTCGAGTTTCCTGGGCTTTTTTTGCTTGACAAACCCTGTTGTTATCCATATATTTGGGACGAAACGGGACAAATCGGGACGACAGGAAGATGGCGAACGTTCTCATCGGCAGCTACACGGCCAAGCTCGACGCGAGCGGGCGCATCAAGATCCCGGAAAAATTCCGTGAAGTCATCGAGCAGGTTTACGGCAAAGACCTCTTCGTCACCTCCCTCTCCGACGACTCCATCAAGATCTATCCGCTCAGCGTATGGCTGGCCATGACCGACCTCGCCTCCGAGGGCGCTCTGCACCTCCGGCCCGACGTCCGCAAGTTCATGCTCCGCGTCAACCGCAACGGCTCGCGCCACGAGCTCGATTCCAAGGGCCGGGTCCTGATCAGCCAGGCTCTGCGGGACAAAGCGAAGCTCCGCGACGAGGTCGAGGTCCTCGGTCTGTCCAATCATCTGGAGATCTGGAACAAGGACGTACTCGACGGGACTCTCGAGGAGAAACCGCTCTCGGACGAGGATTTCGAGAGCATCGCCCGCCTCATCCCTCGAGGAAAGCCGGAATGAGGGAGAACGGACACCTTCCTGTCCTGCCCACCGAAGTCATTGAATTCCTTGACGCGGGGCGGCAGGGCCTCTACATCGACTGCACCCTGGGGCTGGCCGGTCACGCGGTGGCCATCCTGGAGAGGAATCCCCGTGCCCGCCTGATCGGCCTCGACCGCGACGGCCAGTCCCTCGAGGTCGCCCGCGAAAGGCTGAAGCCCTACGCGAAGCGGGTCACCCTCTACCAGGCCGATTTCAGGGAGCTCACCGGTCTCGACGTCCCCTTCGAGGAGGTCCGCGGCGTCCTCGCGGACCTGGGCATCTCCTCCTTCCAACTCGATGCTCCGGAACGCGGCTTCAGCTACATGCACGAGGGGCCGCTCGACATGCGCATCGACCGGCGCTCGAAGACGACGGCCGCGAAGATCCTCCACACCTACCCGGAACAGAAGCTCGCCGACATGTTCGCCGCGTACGGCGAGCTCGGCCAGACCCGGCGCCTGGCCCGCGAGATCGTCCACCTGCGCAAGCTCGGCCGGCTCGAGACGACCGGCGACCTCAGGGTTCTCATCGAGCGCCTGTACCAGTGGCGGCCGCAGAGGGGCCGCATCCATCCGGCAGCCAAGGCCTTCCAGGCCCTCCGCATCGAGGTCAACGGCGAGCTCGAGGGGCTCGGCGGTTTCCTCGACGCCGCGGTCCGCCGCTCCGTGAAGGGCACGCGGTTCGTCGTCATCTCCTTCCACTCGCTCGAGGACCGCATCGTCAAGCGGGCCTTCCACGCCCTGGCCTGCCCGGAGGACGGCGCGCCCCTGGTCCGCGTCCTGACCAAGAAGCCCGTCATGGCCTCCGCGGCCGAGGTCGAGGCGAATTTCCGGGCCCGCTCGGCCAAGCTGCGGGCCGCGGAGAGGATCTGATGGTCCGCCGCCGCTGGAGCCTGAAGGGGATCGCGCTCGCCGCGGCCCTGGCCGTCACCATCATCGGCATCCTGACCTCCTACGTCTGGTACCAGACCGAAGCGGTCAAGCTCGGGCTCGATATCGGCCGGAGCGACAGCGAGATCCGGGAACTCGAGGAATCGATCGAGGCCCTCGAGCTCCGCAAGGCCGGGCTCCTTGCCCCCGGCCGGGTCGACGGGATCGCCCGGGACAAGCTCGGGCTCGTCGAGCCCTCCGACGAGGACATCATCTACCGGGAGCCGGGCGCACCCCGCTGAGGCATCGACCGTGAGGACCTTCCACGAAAGCGACATCCGCAAGCGGGTCAAGGTCCTGGCCTTCAGCCTGGCCGCCTGGAGCCTCATCGTCGCCGCCAGGCTCGTCCAGCTGCAGGTCTTCGGCCACGCGAGGGCCAAGGCGACCGTGCTCGATCAGGCCCGGAACCGGGTCACCGTCGAGCCCCGCCGCGGCGACATCCTCGACCGCAACGGCCAGATCCTGGCCTCCAGTCTCCCCGCGCCCTCGGTCGTGGTCCGCAACGTGGAGGCCGAGACCCCGGCCCAGGAACAGCTGAAAGTCCGCAGGCTCCAGCAGGAGCTCGGCCTGTCGCCGAAGGAGGCCGCGTACGTCCTCGGCCGCCTCAAGGAGGACCGGGGCTACACCTACGTGAAGAGGAGGGTCTTGGAGGCCGATGCCGCCCGGGTCATGGCCCTCAAGCTCGCCGGCGTCGACCTCGAGGCCGGGACGCGCCGGCACTACCCGCTCGGGTCACTGGCCAGCCACGTCATCGGCGGAATGAACCCCGCCAACGGGGATATGAACGGCGTCGAGCTCCGCTACAACGCCATCCTCAAGGGCGAGGAAGGCGAGCGGGTCGACTACCGGGTCCGGGGGGGCCGCGGCTACGAGACCCGGATCATCAAGCCGCCCGTCCCGGGCCGCGACGTCGTCCTGACGATCGATGCGACGATCCAGTACGTCGTCGAGAAGGAGCTGGCCCGGGCGATCGATGAGCACAGGGCCTCGTGGGGGACGGTCATCGTCATGGACCCCGCCTCCGGCGAGATCCTGGCCCTGGCCAGCTGGCCCCCCTACGACGTCAACAAGTACCCGGGACCGGAAGAGGCCTGGATGAACCGGGCCGTCCAAGCGAGCTACGAGCCGGGCTCGACCTTCAAGATCGTGACCGCCGCGGCGGCGAGGGAGAGGAACCGGGTCGGCTATACCGAGGTTTTCGACTGCTCGGCCGGATCCATCCGGGTGGGCGGCACGACCATCTCCGACCACCATCGCGTCGGGATCCTCCCCTTTTCCAGGGTCATCCAGGAGTCCTCCAACGTCGGCACGGTGCTCTTCGCCCAACGGCTCTCCATCCCCGAATACTACGAGACGATCCGGGCCTTCGGCTTCGGCACGAAGACCGGCGTCGATCTCCCGGGCGAAGTCAACGGGCTCGTCCGCCCGGCGGACAAGTGGAACAAGAAGAACTCCCTGCCCCACATCGCCATCGGCTACGAGATCAGGGTCAACGCGCTCCAGATGCTGAGGGCCATGAACGCCTTCGCCACGGGCGGGCTGCTCGTCCGGCCTCATGTCGTCAAGGACGGCCTCTCGACGGGCGGCGGGCGCGCCGGCGAGGACGGCGACGGCCCGGCCCGGGCCGTCAGCGAAAAGATCGCCCGTGAGCTCGTTGAGCGCGTCTTCGCCGGCGTCGTCGAGGAAGGCACGGGCAAGAAGGGACGGCTCGAAGGCTTCGGAGCCGCCGGCAAGACCGGGACATCCCAGAAGTGGGACGATGCCCTCAGGGCCTACACCAGGACTTACACGGCTTCATTCGTCGGCTTCACCCCGCTCAAAGAGCCGCGCCTGTCCATGGTCGTCGTCCTCGACGAACCGAAAGAGCTCTATTACGGCGGCGAGGCCTGCGCCCCCGTGTTCAAGGACATCGCCCGCCAGGTCCTGCGCTATCTCCGCGTCCCGCCCGAACGCCCCCTGCCCCCGCGCGTCATGACGGCCGAGCTCAAGAAAGGGAAAAAGCCATGAGGCTCGATGACGTGCTTCGCGGCATCCCCGTCCTCGCCCGCTCCGGCTCCGGCGGCGAAGAGATCGCGGGCATCGCCTACAACTCGAAAGCGGTCAAGCCGGGCTTTCTCTTCGCCGCGCTCCCCGGGGCGGCCCGCAACGGCATGGACTTCGTGGCCGAGGCGGTCGCGAACCGCGCCGCGGCCGTGCTGTCCGCTTGGCCGAAGCCCCCGGCCGCGGACGCGATATGGGTCCAGGTCGCCGACGCCCGCGAGGCCCTGGCCCTGGCCGCGGCCAACTTCTACGGCCATCCGTCCGACCGGATGAAGGTCGTCGGGATCACCGGGACCAAGGGCAAGACCACCACGACCTTCATCCTCGAAGAGATCCTGCGCGCGGCCGGCGCGGCCCCCGGCCTCATCGGGACGATCGAGTACCGCCGACCCGGCTGGAGGACGGCCGCGCCGCGGACGACGCCCGAATCCTCCGACCTCCAGGCCCTGCTACGCGACTTCCTCGACGCCGGCGTGAGCCACTGCGTCATGGAGGTCTCCTCGCACGCTCTGGAGCAGAAACGGGTCTGGGGCGTGAGCTACGACGTCACCGTCTTCACCAACCTCAGCGGCGAGCACCTCGACTATCACCCGACCATGGAAGCCTACTTCGACGCGAAGAAGAAGCTCTTCTTCCTCAACCACAAGCGCAGCGCGGCCGTGGTCAACTGGGACGACCCGTGGGGCCGGAAGCTCGTCTCCGAGCTGCCGATGACGACCGTCACCTTCGGGCTCGAGCCCGCGGCCATCGTCCGGGCCCTCAAGTATGTCCCCTCCGAGACCGGCATCGACACCCAGATCACCTACCCGGGCGGGGTGATGCGCATCCAGTCGGCCCTCGTCGGCCGGCACAATCTCTACAACCTTCTGGCCGCCGTGGGCGCCGCGCTGACGCTGGGCGTCGCCCCGGCCGACATCGTCAAAGGCATCGCCGCCCTCAAGGGCGTCCCGGGCCGGTTCGAGCGCGTCCCCAACGGCCGCGGCCTCCAGATCGTCGTCGACTACGCCCACACGGACACGGCCCTCGAAAGCCTGCTGATGACGGCCCGCGAATTCAAGCCGCGCCGGGTCATCCTCGTCTTCGGGGCCGGGGGCGACCGCGACCGGGACAAGCGCGTGCGGATGGGCCGGGTGGCCGCCCGGCTGGCCGACTGGACCGTGCTGACCTCCGACAATCCGCGCTCCGAGGACCCCGCGGCGATCATCGCCGCGATCGAACAAGGCTTCGCCAAGGAAGCCGTCCGGACCTACGAGGTCGAGCCCGACCGCCGCAAGGCCATCGTCCGGGCCATGGCCACGGCCAACAAGGGCGACATCGTCCTCATCGCCGGCAAGGGCCACGAGGATTACCAGATCTTCAAGGACCGGACCGTTCATTTCAGCGACATCGAGGTCGTCGAAGAGACCCTCCGCGGGATGGAGGCCCAGTGACCATGGCCCGGCTGAGGCTCGACGAGATCGCCCGGGTCGCCGGGGGAACGGTGCTGCAGGGCGCCCCGGCCCTGAGCTTCGCCAGCTACGGCATCGATTCGCGGCTCGCGGCTCCGGGCGGCCTCTTCTTCGCCGTCCCGGGCCGGCGCGACGGCCACGACTTCGTCGCCGACGCCGCCGCGAGGGGCGCCGCGGGCGCGGTCGTGCGGAGACCGGTCCCCGGCCTTCCGCCCGGCTTCGGTCTCGTCCTCGTCCCGGACACGGTCGCCGCCCTGCAGGCCCTGGCCCACGATGTCCTCGTCCGCAGGCCGGCCCGGGTCGTCGGCATCACCGGCAGCGTCGGCAAGACGACGACCAAGGAGTTCGCGGCCGCGCTCCTGGCGCCGCACTTCCGCGTCCTCAAGTCCGAGGGCAACTACAACAACTACCTCGGCCTGGCCCTGACCCTTCTCCGGCTCGAGTGCGGCGACGACGCCGCCGTCCTGGAGATGGGCATGAGCGCCCCCGGCGAGATCCTGGCCCTCACCCGGATCGCCCCGCCCGACGTGGCCGTGATCACCAACGTCAGCCCGGTCCATCTGCAGTTCTTCGCCGGCCTGGAGCAGATCGCCCAGGCCAAGGGCGAGATCCTCCAGGGGGCCAAGCCGGACGCGACGGCCGTCCTCAACGGCGACGATCCGCTGGTCCTGGCCGCCGCGGCCGCCTTCGACGGCCCGCGGATCACCTTCGGCCGGGGCCCCGGGTGCGACGTCCGGGCCGAGGCGCTCGAGTCGAAGGGCTACGCCGGCTTCGAATTCACTCTGCGCTACGGGCGGGAATCCGGCCGGGTCGCGTTCTTCTGCGTCAACGAGGCGGCGGTGGCGAACCTGCTCGCCGCCGCGGGCGTCGGCAAGGCGTTCGGCCTGTCGTTCGGCGAGATCCGGCCGGCGATCCAGGGCTTGAAGGCGTCCGCGATGCGGGGCGCCATCGTCGAAACGGGACGCGGGATCCGGGTCTACGACGATTCCTACAATTCGAACCCCCGCGCCCTCGAGACCGCGCTGGCGAGCCTGGCCGGCCTGCCCGCCGGTCGCAAGGTCGCCGTTCTGGCCGACATGCTCGAGCTCGGCGAAGGCGCGAGAGACTTCCACCGCCGGGCCGGCGAGACGGTGGCCAAAACCGGCTGGGACGTCCTCGTCGCGGTCGGCCCGCTCGCGGCCGAGATCGCGGACGGCGCGGCCGCCGCGGGGATGAGCGCCGCCGCCATCCATCGCTTCGCCGATTCCGCGGCCGCGGCCGCGGCCGTCCCCGCGATCGTCCGGGACGGCGACCTCGTCCTGGTCAAGGGCTCGCGCGGCATGAAGACCGAAGCCGTCGTCGAGGCGCTCCGGGCCCGAGGAAAGGAGTAGGCCGTGCTGTACTGGCTCCTCGTCCCCCTCAGCAGCGACTTCTTCCTCTTCAACGTCTTCCGCTACATCACCGTGCGCACGGCCGCCGCCGGAATCACCGCCCTCGTCCTGAGCTTCCTGCTCAGCCCCCCGCTCATCCGGCTGATCCAGCGCCGCCAGCTCGGCCAGGAGATCCGGGCCGACGGCCCCAAGACCCATTTCGCCAAGAAGGGAACGCCCTCGATGGGCGGCCTGATCATCATCCTCTGCACGCTCGTCCCGACGCTGCTCTGGGGCAATCTGTCGAACGTCTACGTCCAGGTCGCCGCCCTGTCGATGGTCCTCTTCGGCCTCGTCGGCCTCATCGACGACGTCCTGAAGGTCCGCCGGAAACAATCCCTCGGCCTCCGCCCCGCCCAGAAGATCCGCATGCAGCTCGGCTTGGCAGCGCTCGTCGGACTCGTCTTCATCTGGATGGGCTCGCGCGACCAGTTCAGCCTGTACCTGAGCTTTCCGTTCTTCAAGGAGCTCATCCCCTTCCTCGGCTGGTTCTACCTGCCGTGGATCGTCTTCATCCTGGTCGGCTCCTCCAACGCCGTCAATCTCGCCGACGGCCTGGACGGCCTGGCCATCGGGCTGACCCTGATCAGCGCCTCGGCCCTGACCGCCCTGACTTACGTGGCCGGGAACGTGAATTGGTCCACGTATCTCAGCATCCCCTACGTCGCGCTCGCCGCCGAGTTGACGGTCTTCGTCGGCGCATTCACCGGGGCCTGCCTCGGCTTCCTCTGGTTCAACTGCCACCCGGCCCAGGTCTTCATGGGCGACGTCGGCGCCCTGTCGCTCGGCGGGACCATGGCTGTCATCGCCCTGCTCATCAAACAGGAGTTCCTGCTCTTTTCCGTGGCCGGCGTCTTCATCCTCGAGGCCCTGTCGGTCCTCCTCCAGGTCTCCTACTTCAAGGCCAGCGGGGGGAAGCGGATCTTCAAGATGGCCCCGCTCCACCACCATTTCGAGCTCTCCGGCTGGCCGGAGGAGAAGGTCGTCATCCGCTTCTGGATCATGGGCATCATCTTCGCCCTCTTCACCCTGTCGACACTGAAGCTGAGATGAGGTCGAGATAGAGATGGAACTGCGCGGCCGGAACGTCCTCATCGTCGGCTTCGAGCGGACCGGCGAGGCCCTGTGCCGGTTCCTGCTCGACCGCGGCGCCCGCGTCCGGGTGACCGACAAGAGGCCGGCCGAGGCGTTCGGGACCAAGCTCCGCGAATACGCCGAGCGCGGCGTCGCCTTCGAAACGGGAGGCCACCGGCCGGAGTCGTTCCTCGAAGCCGGCCTCATCGTCCCCAGCCCCGGCGTCCCGCCCCTCGCCGAGATCCGGGCCGCCCGCGAAAAGGGCGTTCCCGTCCTTTCGGAGATCGAGCTCGCCGCTCTCTTCCTCCGCGGCCGGATCGTCGGCATCACCGGCTCGAACGGCAAGTCGACGACGACGACCCTCGTCCACGGGATCCTCGCGGACGCCGGGCTCCGGGCCAGGCTCGCCGGCAACATCGGCACGCCGCTCGTCTCCTTTGTCGCGAAGAGCCGCGACGACGACATCTACGTCACCGAGATCTCGAGCTTCCAGCTCGAATACACCGAGCTCTTTTCGCCGGCCGTCGCGGCCCTGCTCAACGTCTCCGAGAACCACATCGACTGGCACGGGACTTTCGAGAGCTACTTCGCGGCCAAGCGCAAGCTCATCCTCCGCGGCGGGCCGGACGCCTGCGCCGTGCTCAACCGCGACGACGCCCGCGTCTGGGGACTGGCGGCGGAAGCCCGGGCCCGGGTCTACGGCTTTAGCCGGAAGCGGCGCCTGGCCCGGGGCGCCTACATCGACGACGGCTGGATCGTCGTCCGGGTCGGCGGGCCCGAGAAGGTCCTCCCGGCCGCGCGCGTCCGCCTGCCCGGCGCCCACAACCTGGAGAACGTCCTGGCCGCCGCTCTGATCGGGCGCCTCATGGGCGCCGCGCCGGCTTCGATGGGCCGGACGATCCGGGAGTTCCGCGGCCTCGAGCACCGGCTCGAGGACGTCCTCACCGTCCGCGGCGTCCGGTTCGTCAACGATTCCAAGGCGACGACCGTGGACGCGACGCTCAAGGCCCTGGCCAGCTTCGACCGCCCGGTCGTCCTCGTCCTCGGCGGCCGGGGCAAGGGCGGCGACTACGCGCCCCTGCGGCCCCAGGTCCGGAAGCGGGCCCGGTCGGTCGTGCTCGTCGGCGAGGCCGCGGACAAGATCGAAAAGGCCCTCGGCGGGGCCGTGCCCGTCGCCCGAGCCTCGAATTACCGCGAGGTCGTCCGGACCGCCTTCGGGATGGCCGTCCGAGGGGACGTCGTCCTCCTGGCCCCGGCTGCGACGAGCTGGGACATGTTCAAGGATTTCGAGGAGCGCGGCCGGACCTTCAAACGGGAGGTCCGCCTCCTCGCCGCGGGTCTGCGGCGCAAAGGAGCCCGGCCATGAGCGGGCGCCGGCCTCTCGGGTTTGACAAGCCCCTGTTCGTGGTCACGCTCGCCCTCGTCGCGATCGGCGTCTTCTTCGTCTTCAGCTCGTCGGGCTTCATGGCCAGCGTGAAGTACGACCAGTCCTTCCACTTCATGGTCCAGCAGATCCTCGGCGCCGTGGCCGGCTTGGCCCTCATCGCCTTCCTCGTCTCGGTCCGGAGATCCTTCTTCCTCCAGCCGGCCTTCGTCTACGGCTTCCTGGCCCTGACGGTCGGCCTGCTCATGCTCTGCTTCGTCATGCCGAGCGTCGCCCGGACCAACCGCTGGATCGTCTTCTTCGGCCTGCGCTTCCAGCCCTCGGAGCTGGCCAAGATCAGCCTCATCCTCTTCCTGGCGACCTACGCCGAGGCCAAGAAGGACACCATCAACGAGCTCCGGACGCTGGCCCTGCCCGTGGCCGTCCTGTGCGTCACCGTGGTCCTCGTCCTGCTCGAGCCCGATTTCGGGACCGCCGTCCTGCTGGCCGGCCTGGCCGCGATGATCCTCTTCGTTGGCGGGGTCAAGCTCCGCTACCTCGGCGCGGCCGGCCTTGTGGCCTTGGCGCTGTTCGGGTTCTATCTCGTCCAGGCCGACTACCGGGTCGCGCGGCTCCAAGGCTTCTTCTCGACGGAGAAGGACGTCCTCGGCAGCGGCTACCAGGTCGCCCAGTCCAAGCTCGCCCTGGGCTCGGGCGGGCTCGTCGGGGCGGGTCTCGGGCAGTCCACCCAGAAGCTCGACTTCCTGCCGTTCGCCCACACGGATTTCATCTTCGCCATCCTGGGCGAGGAGACGGGGCTCCTCGGGACCCTCTTCACCCTGGGCCTCTATCTCTTCTTCCTCTGGCGCGGCGTAAAGATCTCGCTCGCGGCCCCCGGCCCGACCTACAAGATGATCGCCGCCGGGATCACGCTGGCCATCGTCGCCCAGGCTCTGCTGAACATCTCGATCGTTCTCGGCTTGGGACCGGCCAAAGGAACCCCCCTGCCCCTCCTTTCCTACGGCCGGTCCTCCCTCGTCTGCACGCTGGCCGCCGTGGGGATCCTCCTGCACATCAGCGAGAAGCGGGGCGATTCCTGGGGGACGGTGAAGATATGAGGCGGCCGGGCGTCATCATCAGCGGCGGCGGCACGGGCGGCCACCTCTACCCCGCCCTCGTCGTCGGCCGGAAGCTCCTGGCCCTGGCGCCGGAAACCGTCCTGACCTACGTCGGGACCCGTCGCGAGGTCGAGGGCCGGATCATGGCCCAGCACGGCGTGCGCTTCATCCCCATGCGCATCGAAGGCCTCAAGGGCCGCGGCCTCAAGAGCCTGCGGGGGCTCCTCCTCCTGCCGCTCGCCTTCGTCCACTCGCTCGGGATCCTCGTCCGGACCCGGCCCCGCCTCGTCATCGGCGTCGGCGGCTACAGCTCCGGCCCTCTCGTCCTTCTCGCCTCGTGGCTGCGCATCCCGACCGTCATCCTCGAGCAGAACGCCCGGCCGGGATTCACCAACCGCCTGCTGGCCCGCTCCGTCCGACGGGCCGTCGTGGCCTTCCCGTCGACCCTGCCGGCCTTCAGGGGCAAAGGCGTCCTTCTCGGCAATCCCGTCCGCGAGGAGTTCTACCGGCTCCCGGCGAAAAAGCGGGAGGCCGGCCTCGACCTCCTCGTTTTCGGCGGCAGCCAGGGCTCGCGCTTCCTCAACACCCGCATCACCGAAGCCCTGCCGCTCCTGGCCGCCGCAAAAGACCGTCTGCGCATCGTCCATCAGACCGGCACGAACGATCTCGGCAGCGTCTCGGCCGCCTACCGGGCGGCCGGCTTCGACCGGGCCGAGGTGGCCGCCTATCTGCCGGACATGCCCGCCTGCTTCGGCCGGGCCGATCTCGTCGTCTGCCGGGCCGGCGCGACGACGCTGGCCGAGCTCATCGCCGCCCGCAAGGCCTCGATCCTCGTCCCCTTCGCCGGGGCCGCGGACGACCATCAGACCGCCAACGCCCGCGAGCTCGGATCGGCCGGCGGAGCGGTGGTCATCCCCGAAGCCGAGGCGACGCCGGCGGCGCTCGCCGCCCGCATCCTCGGCTTCCTCGACCGCCCCGAAAAGCTCGAGGCCCTGGGGCGGAACGCGGGCCGGCTCCAGGCCGAGGACCCGGCCGGCCGGATCGCCGCGCTCTGCCTGTCCCTGATGAAGAGCCCGGCCAAGGAGACCGTGTCGTGACCAAGAAAGGCTATCGCAAGCTCAACCACATCCACATGGTCGGTATCGGCGGCACGGGCATGAACGGCATCGCCGAGGTCCTGCTCAACCTGGGCTACAAGGTCTCCGGCTCGGACCTCCACGAGAACGAGGCCACCCGCCGCCTCGAGCGCCTCGGCGCCGAGATCGCCATCGGCCACCGGGCCGAGAACCTCAAGAACGCCGACGTCGTCGTGATCTCGTCGGCCGTCCGCGAGGACAACGTCGAGGTCGAGAAGGCCCGGGCCGGCCTCATCCCGGTCATCCCCCGGGCCGAGATGCTGGCCGAGCTGATGCGCATGAAATACGGCATCGCCGTGGCCGGGTCGCACGGCAAGACCACGACGACCTCGATGACGGCCCTCGTCCTCGAGGCCGGCGGCTTCGATCCGACGATCATCGTCGGCGGACGGCTGAACACGATCGGGGCCAACGCCAAGCTGGGGGCCGGGGATTTCATCGTCGCCGAGGCCGACGAGAGCGACCGCTCGTTCCTCTACCTCTCCCCCTTCATCGCCGTCCTGACCAACATCGACGAAGAGCACCTCGACCAATACCAGGGCGTCGACGACCTCAAGACGACCTTCATCAACTTCGCCAACAAGGTCCCCTTCTACTGCCCGGTCATCCTCTGCCTCGACGACCCCAACCTTCAGAGCATCATCCCCCGGATCGAGCGGCGGGTCATCACCTACGGTTTCTCGGCCCAATCGGACCTGACCGCCCGGGATTTCCGTTTCGACGAATTCCGCAGCGCCTCGGTCCTCTTCGCCAAGGGAACGAAGCTCGGCGTCCTGAAACTCCAGGTCCCGGGGATGCACAACATCCTCAATGCCATGGCCGCGGCCGCCGTCGGTCTCGACCTCGACGTCGCGCCGCGGACGATCCTCGACGCGCTCGAGAGCTACACCGGCACGGGCCGGCGCTTCGAGCTGCGCAAGGTCGTCGACGACATCATGATCATCGAGGACTACGCCCATCACCCGACCGAGATCAAGGCCACGCTCGAGGCGGCGAAAAGGGGTTGGACGCGCCGCGTCGTCGCGGTCTTCCAGCCCCACCGGTACACCCGGCTGTCGAAGCTCATGCCGGTCTTCGCCACCGCCTTCAACCAGGCCGACGTGCTCGTCTTGACGGAGGTCTACCCGGCCGGCGAGGACCCCATCCCCGGCGTCACCGGGCGGGCCCTGTACGAGGAGGTCCGCCAGTTCGGCCACAGGCAGGTCCATTTCGAGCCCGATCTGAAGGGGATCGGTCCCCTTCTCAAGGCCATCCTCGTCCCCGGCGACATCGTCCTCGTGCTCGGCGCCGGGAACATCAACCGGACCGTCCCGGACATCATCGCGGATCTGGAGGCGAAAGACTGACATGGCCACCGTTGCCGGCGACCTCGGGCAGGAGCGCAGGAAGCCCCTCTTCGCCCGTCGCCTGTTCCTCCGGCCCGGCGAAAAGGCCGTGGCCCTGCGGAGGAACCGGCGCCTGCGGGTCCTGCGGGTGCGCCACGTCGTCGTCCTGCTCGCGCTCCAGGCGGCCTTCTTCCTGGCCCTCCGCGAGGCCTACATCTTCCTCATCACCTGGGATGAGCTCGACATCCGCAAGGTCCAGATCGTCTGCGCCAAGGACAACCTCCGGCAGACGCTCGAGACCTACTTCGCCGTGCCGCGCCTCGGCAACATCCTCCTCTGCGACATGGAGGCCGTGCGGGCCCAGGTCCGGCGGCTCGCCTGGGTCAAGGACGCCAGCGTCCAGAAGGTCTTCCCCTCCGGCCTGCGCATCTCGGTCGTCGAGCGGACGCCCTTCGCCCTGCTCGAGCGGGGCGGCCTGCGGCTGGCCGATGCCGAAGGCCACGCCCTCGAGGAGGTCTATGCGCTCGAGGAATACGCCCTGCCCGTCATCTCCGACGAGACGGGCTTCGCCTCCGGCTTCGCCGATAAGTGGGACGCGGCCCGCCGCTGTCTCGACGGCCTGCCGCTGGCCGAGAAGGACCGGCTCCTCGGGATCCGGACGAGCGACTACGGGACGCTCGAGCTCGCCTTCAAGGACGACCCCGTGAGGATCATCGTGGGTACCGCAGCGCCGGCCGAAGACTTGGCCGTCTTCCGGGGCCGGCGGGCGCAGTGGGAGGCCCTCTTCGGCCCTCTCGCCCTGGTCAACCTGAGCTTCGACGGCCGGACCTACCTGAGGCCGGCGGAGCCGGAGCCGTCCGCGGAGGACCTCCCCCAAACCGACAAAGGAGACTGAGCCATGCCCAAGAACAGCTACATCGTCGCCTTCGACATCGGGACCCGCAAAGTCGTGGCCATCATCGGCG
>Ga0209706_10000766_pt1 | contig 18337 bp, 8 predicted proteins | sample PPLLaktember2015_6_FD_187263 | JGI IMG/M metagenome (GOLD analysis project Ga0209706, IMG submission 187263) | Freshwater sediment microbial communities from Prairie Pothole Lake near Jamestown, North Dakota, USA - PPLs Lake P8 Core (1) Depth... | ecosystem: Environmental > Aquatic > Freshwater...
CTTCCCTACCTGCTTATGGCCTTGGCCGAAGACGAGCCTTCGACTCGCCCGATCGACAGTGAACTCGCACTCGCCATCGAGCACATTGCCGGCCAAAATAAAACCATGGAAGAAATCTTAACAGGCCAACTCAAACACGCCAAATCGCTGCGACTTAGAATCGCCGCCCTGACAGGTCTGCGCAAACTTACCGACCGCGACCGTATTATCGAGACTATAATGGCCTTGCCACCCAACGATGATATGACAGGGCAATTACAATTCTGGGCCGGAAGTTTCGGTTATGTTCCAGCCAATTTTATACGTTTTCTCGCCTGCCAAATACAGCAAACCATACTGACACCGGCACAGTTGGAAATGATGCGTCACCTCGCTACATCGTTGAAAAAATGCGAAGATTACACCTTCGACATCCACGACAGCTATTTACTGCTCAGCATAATAGACGATCCACATCTGCAATTGTCACGTTCACAGTTAGTTAGCGATATCGCCCTTCGCCTGGCCAAACTCGACCACACCAAACGTCCTCGAAGCTATCCGAACGCACCGGACGATTACGCCGAAGGTTTTATTGACCAATGTAATCGTTTGAGCTATACTGACTTACTGCGAATTAAGCTTTTGCTCGAGACCTTAGCCCAGGCCCAAACCACTCGGCAATTAAGAAGCTTTTTAGAACAGGACATTACCGATAATACCAGTGAGGTGGGAGGGCTGAGTATGTTGGATGACGGCACAGCCGTATTCAAAACGTACCAGCCCGGCGAGCGTTCCGGTGACAACCAGTACATCGAATCGCCGCGGATGATCCACGACGCCGCGTTGTCCCTGACCCGCTGGCACTGTCACGTCGATAAGTGGCGAGGACCGGAACTGGCCGGGCCTGGCATCGACGACCTGTGTTACGGACGTCTGCACGGCTGCCCCGTAGTGGTGGTGACGTTGGTCACCGACAAAATATTTAACGTTGATTACTTTACCCCTGAAGGAATAGTAATCGACCTGGGAAATTATTGATGAGTGTGGATCTTGAAAAACCATAACGTTAGAAACCAAAAGATCAGTCTTCTCATAATCCTGCTGCTCACCGCATCTGGCTGCAAAACCATAAATTTATCAGCCATGCCTCGTCAGTCTGCCGGCCGCTATGCTCGCATATCGCCGCTGGCCCTTGACAAAAACCTTACTCCAGAGCAACTGGATAAAATGTTCGTGCCTCTGGAAAATGTACCTTTTGAGGAGATTGTCCTTCCGGAAGAACCGCTCCGCCTGCCTGCCCACCCTGCCCCGCCGGACATAGCCGACCCCAACGACACCCACATTGCTACTGGCCGCAAGGCCGCTTTGCGGGCACGATACCTCTTAAACAAAGCCCAGGGCACTTTTCGTCAGAACCTCCGCGAGCAGGCCGTCGATGAGCTGCACATCGGCTTAGCCGGCGACCCAAACAGTTCAGTTTTGTATGAACTGTTGAGCGAAGCTTGTTTCGCACTAGGCTCGGACACCACCGCCATCGCCGCCTCCGCCAAAGCCATTGAGCTAAACAGTAACAGCCTGACAGGCTATTATATGCTGGCGAACATAAAATTAGATCAGCGCCAATATCCGCAGGCGGCTTCCCTGCTCAAAAGAGCTTTAGCCTGCCCACAGGCCACCGAAAGCAACCCGACCACTGCCGTATTGCATCTGCAATTGGCCGCCGCATTGACGGAAATGGGTTATCTTACCGCGGCAACACAGGCATATCATGAAACTTGGCGGTTACTGTTGCAGCAGAGAATTTACGCGCAGGCGAACATAATCGTAGCACAATTGGTTGGCCGAATGCACATCCCTTTGTTAGCCCTGGCAGATTTGCAATTGACAATGGGACATATAGATTCAGCGGTCGAACTTTTGCGCCAGGCACAGTCGGCCTTGCCGAACGATCAAGACCTTATCGAAGTATTTGTTATCTCGACGGCAAAGAAGAAGGCGCCGCTGCAACTGCGATATCATCAGGTATCGGCGTTATGTCGCTATTTATTGGCAACCGATCCGCAACCGGAAACGGTATTGACAACTTTTTACGAAGCCTGCACTCACATGGCCGAATACAATTCGTATTTACAGCAGCTCGACGATTGGCATAAAGGACATGACGGAAAACAGATTACCGATCGGTTATATGCTTACGGACTGGCACTGGCCGGCGAAAACAGCCGTGCCGAACAAGTACTCAGAAATATTCTGCCACATGACCCAGACATCGAACTGGTCCGCCGTGACCTTATCAGCCTGTACACCAAAACGCGGCAATGGCTCCAGTTATGGCGTATGCAGCCGCGCGATCCACAGTCATTGCTGAGGTGTTTGGAAAACATGCGCCTCAACGGAAAAGCCCGGGAAGCCTTATCCCTTTTAATCGATGGCGCCTCCCAGGACCAATGGCAGATGGACCCCGCACCGGTGCGGATACTTCAGAACGAAGCTTTGTTGTTATTCATAATAACTCGCCAATACACTCAGGCGGTCGATTTATTTGACAAATGGTTCAAAATTGTCTCCGAAAATAATCGCGACGATGATGCCGCCCCGGTTTTAGAGGTAGTTCAAACCGCTACCGAAAATCTCGTCTGGGCCCTCACACAGGCCGGCTTTTATGATAGGGCGGTGCAACATATCAAAAACTCTTACCAGCGATATCCGACAATGCAACTGCCCACAGCGATATGGTTGGTACAGACGCTCAATGTGCGATGCCATTTCGCACAGTCTCAGACGTTGTTGGAGGAACTTATACAATTGCGTCCCGACGAGTTGTTGTTACGAACGTTATTGTACCTGACTATCTTTGAACAGGGCCGTAAGGATGAAGCGATCACAAGAGCGAGCAGTTGGCTGGCCGAAAAACCGGACGACCCCAAAAGAGTGGAAGTATTGACATTATTGTTGAAACGCAGCGGAAATTATGAAAGTGCCGCCGCGGAGCTGCGCAAACACCTTTCGACCGTCGGCCAAAACGATGCTATCCAATTGCAGTTGGTCGATATCCTCATTGATGCCGACGCTTATAGTCAGGCCCAGGATATTCTCTCGCAACATGACAAATCCGCCTTATGGCTCAACGCCTGGATAAAATTTGACATAGCGGCCTGCAAACCTCAGCGGGCCTTGGCCCGGGTGGATGAGTTTGTCGGCCCGGATGGAAATACCGTCGCTATTCGAATGTTAAAAGCGAACATCTTGGATGCCTGCGGCCAAAGAACGCAGGCCCTGGAACTACAGAAAAACATAGTCGAGCAGAACCCGGATAATTCTCAATGGCCAAAGAACGCAGGCCCTGGAACTACAGAAAAACATAGTCGAGCAGAACCCGGATAATTCTCAATCAAGGTTGCAATACAGTATATTTTTGGATAGAATGGGACAGAAGCCTCAGGCTGCCGACCAACTGGAGCTATTGCTGGTCAAAACGCCTGACAACGCCGGAATCAAAAATAACCTCGGCTTTCTGTTGGTACAGTCGCATCGCCAGGTTGACCGGGCAGGGCAGCTCCTGTGGGAGGCCCTGCTTGACGACCCGGAATCGATACCGACTCTTGATAGTTTGGGCTGGTTTTATTATAAAAAAGGCGAGTTTGACACCGCTTGGGAGTATATTTGCCAGGCGGCGGCCCTGACCATGACGCCGGACCCCGAAATCATGGATCATTTGGGCGATACCGCATATCGGTTGGGCCGTCACCAGTCGGCTCAATGGTATTGGCTCCAGGCGATGGACCAGTTGCACCGCCGCGTAAAAACCGAACGTTATCTCGAAGAGAGCGCCTCTGCGATAAAAACTAAGTTACAGCAATTAAACCAGGGAAAAAAAGTTACGGTTGCTTCGCTTTTTGACGAAACGCCGGATGGCAAAGAATAGATTTTATTGGGAGTTCAAGTTTTATGTCTGGACATTCACATTGGGCGGGTATTAAACACAAAAAAGCTGCTGTCGATGCCAAACGAGGCAAACTATGGAGCAAGCTTGCACGCGGTATCATCGTAGCCACCAAAACAGGCGGGGGCGATCCCGACCACAATATAGCTCTACGTTATGCTATCGACAAGGCCAAGGACGCCAATATGCCAAAGGACACCATCGATAAGGCCATCAAAAAGGGCACCGGAGACCTCGAAGGCGTCTCTTATGAAGAAGTCCTTTACGAAGGTTACGGAAACAATGGCGTAGCCATTATGTGTGAGGCGCTTACCGACAACCGAAACCGAACAGCCAGTGAGCTGAGAAAAATCTTCGACAGCAGGGGCGGCTCGCTCGGATCCGGCGGTTGTGTCGCATGGATTTTTACCAAAAAAGGCCTGCTTGTCGTTGATGCCGCCAAGACTGACGAGGAAAGTTTAATGGAAATCGCCCTAGAGGCGGGCGCCGATGATTTTGAACGTATTGACGACACCTACGAAATAACCTGTTCGGTCGAAAATTTCGAGACAATCAAAAAAACGCTCCGCGAAAAGGAAATCCCCATCCGGCTCGCCGAATTCTCTCAGATACCCTCCAATACCGTCGCCATTGACGACGAACAGGGAGCACGCAAAATCCTTGCCATGATGGAAACCCTGGAAGACCAGGATGACGTACAAAACGTCTTTGCCAATTTCGATATCCCAGAAGAAATTATGAAAAAACTCGAAACCGACACTTAACCCTCGCCGACAAACCCACCCCGGCCGGCGGCACCCTTAAGCATGGTTACCCGCCGATTTTTACTCGCTCCCCAGCCTTCTTCTTATTCTTGTTCCCCCGCCGGGTGCCATGCCCACGCTTGCGTGGGCATGTTTATACCAACGTAGCGAAAAACCCTTTATGCCTCACTCATCCATTTCTTTCATTCTTGTTTCGTCAGGATACTGCCGAACTCATCTTCCTCTCTTTCTGACTGCAGAATAATCTGCGGCTTCAACAGAATAAGCAGCACATTTTCATCCTTGGTAACCGCACGATTGTTAAAGAGCCTGTTGATCAAAGGAAGCTTGCTAAGGGTCGGTACGCCGCTTTCTCTTTCTCTTTCGCCGACAATCTTCTGACCGCCCAGCAGCAACGTTCCGCCGTCTGGTACCATCACATGAGTGGTAATACTGTTTATACTCTTGACCGGCTGTTGAATTACCACAGACTGCACATCCCCGGGCTCGATGGGATCGCTCGTATCAAGATCGACTCCAGACGCCCCCGTTCCCGTATTGAATTTCTCGATACTTTCCGTAATCTGCTGCTGGAAGTTCGCATTCAACAAAACATATCGCTTATCAGCCGTTATCACCGGTGTAACCATGATCTGAATGCCGGAAACGTCTATCGCCGGTTGGATGTCATACAAACCGACACCGTAACCCACATTCGACGTGGCGGAAGCCACATAGGCGGTCTCCTTCGAAAAATTGATCATAGACGTTTCACCGTTCATAACTGTTACATGCGGAGCCACCAGGTTGCGACTTCGCTGATGAGCCTGAGTCGCCCGCATCAAAAAATCAACCTGTATGTTGTCCAGAAACTGCCCCGAAATCGAAAATGCGTCCGGAACCGCACCGCCACCCAGCGAACCGCTTATGCCTGTCGCCGGTGGCGGACTTGTAAACTCATGGCTTGACATATCAATGGGAATCTCCGAAAAATGACTAAACCCGGCGTTACCGGCGCCAAGAAGAATGTCAATATCCAGCCCGATATCTTCCAGAAAATTGTTGCTGATCGACAAAAATCGAATCTCAATAGACACTTGTGTGCCATGCGTCCCGCGGAGCAGCTTAAGAAGTTCCTCTATCTGTTGGTGTACTTTTGGCGTCTGAAATACTACCATCTGCGTGCTGCGAAAAAAATGCATCTCGCCTCTGCCCTCGGCATCCGTAATTTCCGTGCCTGCCATACCCTGCGCCCCTCCCACTCCTCCTATTCCCCCTGCTCCTCCTACTCCTCCTATTCCTCCTGCTCCTCCTCCTGAAACATATAGCCAACTATCCGGCTCAATTGTCCGCTGAATAAGATTCTGCAGTTGCGCCTGTTGATAAAAGTTCATACCGCCACCCATGCCGCCCATCATACCCATACCGCCCATGCCACCCATGCCACCCATCATGCCACCCATGCCGCCGCCCATACCACCCATCATGCCACCCATGCCGCCGCCCATACCACCCATCATACCCATACCGCCACCCATGCCACCCATCATACCGTACTGGGTATTACTTAGCTTGGGACGCAATTGATCCCCATTGCCCAGTGAGCCGCCATCAAAACCACTTGACTGGTTGTTATTAGACGCACCCCCTCCATAAGAAACACCCTCCGGCCTACCGCTTATATCGTTTTGGTAGTAATCTCTGCCATCCATCTCTCGGCGGCCGTAGCCTCTTCCTCCGCCATAACCACCCATGCCACCCATCATACCGCCGCCGCCATAACCACCACCCATGCCACCCATCATACCGCCGCCGCCATAACCACCACCCATGCCACCCATCATACCGCCACCCATGCCACCCATCATACCGCCGCCCATGCCACCCATGCCACCCATCATGCCACCCATGCCACCCATGCCACCCATCATGCCCATACCGCCCATCATGCCACCGCCCGATTCTGGCTCAATCAGATCCGCAACATAATATGGCCGTGTCTCGTAACCATAAGAGTCACTTACCAGCTTGATGGTTAGTACGCCTTCCTCATCCACCTCATAACCTGCTCGGCCAAGCTTGTCGGCGCCGCCGGAAACATACGCCAGAATACGGTCCAATGCCTTACCTGCCTCCACCTGACTGAGCCGTATATCCACTGTATCTTCCGGAGTGATTCCTGCCACTTCCAGACTGTTCCACTGCGGGACAACGTTCAACTCCGTAAGATCGCGAAACTCATCTATTACCTCCGAAAGCGCAGCACCATCGTAGTTCAACTCATCTATTATCTTACTCAGCTTGGCTAAGGCATCTACCTTCTTCACATTGGCCGGATCCTCTTCCTCGCGACGTCGTTCCGTTTTTTCGACCCAGTCCTCCGAAAATCTCTGTATCTCAGAATATGGAGTAGCTGACTCACGAGCCTCTATTAGAACTCGTTTCTCTTCGTCCATCGCGAAGTTCGCGGTTTTTACCTGCTTCTCATAAAAAAGCATGTCTTCCATATCCTCTTTAACCCACTGTGCGTACTTGTTCTCCGGGTCAAGCTCCAGCAGCCTCGTCAGTGTTGCCACCGCTTGGGCATAATCACGTGATTCTTTGAATTTATTCGCTATCTCGAACAAATCATCGATCTTTTGCTGACGTTCGGTGTTTTCTCTGCGATTCCGTTCTTCCTCCACCCTGTCAGCCTCAGTAGCCTTTTGCTTGAGCGATTCTTGCACTGCACGCTTTTGCCTTTGCTCTATTTGGTCCAGCAGGGCCTGGGCATTGGCCTGCAAACGCTCATAACGACTTGCGCCCAGAACCTGTTTCTCGCTCTTGATACCCGCCATAACTTGGCTCACTAACGCATTCGCCTCGTCAAACAACGCTTGACTTAGCAGTTGTGCAACTTCAGTTTGAGTGGAATTCCACCTCGCTTCGATCGCTTGTATTTGCAACAACTCCTGCTGTTTGACCATTTCTAAAATGCTTGGCTTGCCAGGCTTAGCCTCTGTCCCCGGACTTCTCAGATGGTATTTCGCCGCACCAAGACCCACTTGAGCCTGCTCCAGGCTCGGATCCAGCATCAACGCCTCCTCATAATACAGCTTGGCCTGCTCGTAGCGCTGATTTTGCATGGACAACTCGCCATGAGCCAACAACTCTTCGATCTTCTTGGACGTCTCGACAGATTTCTCGTCTTTTTTCTTCCCGAACGGCCACAACGAAACGGTCACCTTCTCCTTGGCCTTTGGCGACTCCACCTGCTGCGGCTCCGGCTCTATTGGCACTACTTTCGCGACATCTTCCTCCTTTTTTTCTTTCTTGCCGAATGGCCATACTGAAAACTTACTCTCCTTCTTGGATGGCTCCGCCGATTCCGCCGTCTCTGCCATTACATCCGTCTCTTGCTCGCCGATTTCCCTTTCATCCTCCGAAACCAACTCCTTTTCCTTTGGCAATGGAGATTCGCCCTCATCCTCTTTAGCCTTCTCCAATAACTCCTGCGGTTCCATCTCCGCTGTTGACGTTTCCTTCGACGGATTTAGATCCTTTTTAACTGCTCCTGGCGTAGTTGCCGGGGTAACTAACTCCGTCAAATCCTCCTTGCTTATTTCGACGACCTCGGCTTCGGACGCATCCCGCTCTTGTTCCGCCAGAACCCTTTCCACCTCCACCAACACCTCTTGCTTGGCACTTTCCGCCTCAGCTAGCGCCTCTTGCCGAGCACTTTCCGCCTCAGCCAACGCCTCTTGCCGAGCACTTTCCGCCTCAGCCAACGCCTCTTGACGGGCACTTTCCGCCTCAGCCAACGCCTTTTGCTCTTCAGCAGTGCGCACATCCTGTGCCTTTCTGGATACTATCTTCTCCAGATACCCGCCAACACTGGTCAGATCCGCGCCTCGGTCAAAAAAGCTCAATTCTATTCCGCTATCCTTTATCTTCTTAAAACCAGCCTCCGCCTCAGCCGGCTTATCATTACGCCAGTAGTCGCGGCTCTCACGGAACAGACGTTTCATCTCTTCCTTAAGCTCGCCCTTCTTCACCCTGACCGCGATCAATCTGTTCTCGAGCTTCGCAACCGTTGGTTTCGGCAGATATTTTCGAAGGGCAAGAGCTTCCTCAAATCCCTTTTCTGCCTCGACCGGGTTTCCTGCTTCAAGATGTTTTTCCCCAATATCGATCATATTGCGGACGCGATCGAGCGCTTTGATTCCATCGCTCACTTCCTGCGAGTATTTTTCCAATCGCTTTTCTTGGGCCGACGAGAGGCTCCATCGGAATTCATTGCAACTCTCCAGGGACTCCTTTGCTTCCTGATACCTGTACTTCTTGAGTTGTGCGGCGGTGATGTCGAGATATTCCCCAGCCTTCTTCTGACCGGCTGCCAACTCCTCTTTGCTTTTCGTTGCGATAGCACTTGCGCCGTTATTTTCATCCGCTCGGCAGTAATTGCTGCAATATGCCATAACGAAGAAGGTTGCCAGCAATATCAACGACAGGCTTCGGCAATTCCGGTGAAAAGCACCGCACAGAGAACTTCGCGGATTAGATTGGATCTTGATCTGATACAAGGTGAATCTCCTTCATGGTAATCAGGGCTCCCCTTTCTTACACCTGGACAAACGTCAGTTTTGCTGCGAATGCCGGGCAATCGCCCACTTTTACCTATCTGTGAAGACTATTATGGTTGGCCTAAACGCATGTCAAAATTTCAATTAGCGGTCTTCTAAAGCTTCAAGGCTTATAACTAACTAGCTTATAACTAACCAATCAGTTTAGAGCATTTTATTCTTTTTTGCAAACAAAAAAATTATTTTCACAGATATTGGCCCCAAAAGTCGATATCCACGGCGCAAAACGCCGTTTTAACGCCAAAATCAACGTTTCACAACCCTTTTGACGCTGACGTCACCACGGAGCCTCCAAATCGATACCAACGCCCACAAAAACGCCATTTTTTCGCCAAAATCGACGATCCACCTGAAATCCTTTGACGTCCGAGACATACATGCCTGTTGTTTTTAATTGATATTCGACGTAACCGCCTAAATAACAACAAGATAAGCCACCATGCCTACAATTCCCCCCGCCCACAATTGTCACCCCCGCGAATGTGGGGGCCCACCTTTCGCCCCGCCACCTTCCATCATTCACTCACTGTCACAGCACACCAGCCAACTCCCCAATCTCCTCCTCGCTAAGCGCATAATTATAAATCCGAACATCATCCAGCAAACCAACGGACCCATCTAAAGAAATCAGGACATCCATGCCCACAGCGGTATTGATTGTCTGGCTGCCAAGGCTGATGGTGGTATCTTCCTGCCCGCCATCTACATACAGCAGTATATCTTCGACTTTTACATTCGCCTTATCCGGCAGCACAATCGCTACGTGATGCCATGTATCATCGTTTATAACTGTATCACCTACAACGCTCCCGCCAATCACGGCGGCTCGCAGGTTGCCGGCTGTGTTGATCACATTAGACCATAGCCCGCCGTTGATTTCCAGCGTACCCCAACGCACAATCGACAGACCTGATTCGGTCTTCACCCATGCGGTTACGGTTCGAGGATTCGACCCGCTGATACCTTTGTAGCCTTCGACTTCCACATAATCGCCGGCCCCGTCAAATTCCAGCGCCCCGCCAATCTTCCCATCACCCGGCCACCACGTCGGATCGCCGTTAAGCGTCCCGTCATTACCACCCACACTATCACTGGCAACCATACCACTCGACTCATCCAGCTTCCAGTGTGCCATCAGGCGTGGAGCTCCTTCCAGCCAATCCCCGCCCAGTATAAGCAGATCATCCAAACCGACACCACCCACCTGATTGATGTCCGCCCCGCTACAGAAATTGTTACCCGCATTACAGTCGATCTCCAGCCAGTACGCAGCCAACCACGCGAAATCCGCCAAATCAACCTGACCATCCAGGTTAACGTCGCCACTGCTTTCTCCAATCAGATCGCTCATCGCCTCACCCATGGCCTCGCCTATCAGGTAATAGGTCTCGGCATTGCGGTTCCAGTGATAACCCTGGTCGGCCGGGGACTCGGCCACGCTGCGCCAGAAGTCCTGAGTGTCAACGACGGCTACATTGCCTTCGAATTCCGGATACTTGACATAATCGCCCATTGCCAGTTGCGCCAGTTCTACCTCACTGTAATCAGGGTTTCCGTCCATTCCTGTTGTTGCAATGACAAATGGCATATCGGGTACACCTAGGGATGCACGGACATCGGTGATGAAGTTTGCCATGTTCTCTTCGTATTCGGCAGCGAGATTTGAGGTGACACGGTCATTCCAGCCCTGGTGCCAACCGAATCCGGCTATTTCGTAGCCCTGACCACTGTAAGCTGGGAAGTAGGTTCCTATGTTGGCCATGGCATCGACTACAAAGTCGAGCATTTCCTGGTAGTAAAACCCATCATTGCCGGCGGTGACAGGTGGGATGATGCCCCAACCAGAGGTCGGCGGACGAAAGTCAACACCCAGGCTCTTGCCACCCCATGCCGTCTTGATGAGAAGAACCTGTTCGCCATAAAAATCACCCATCAAATGACCAAACTGCAGTTCAGGGCCTATGGTGGTACTGGAGACGCCATAACCGGCCGTGAGTCCCCCCTTCACAAGGGTCGTGCCTCCACGTTTATACCAAATCCACACATCGTTGAGCACGGCCCAATTGCCGCCGTCTTTGAGATGTCCGTATGTGACTGGATCATTGTTATATATGTACTCAAGTGTCCCCTGAGTCCCGATCGGGTTTATTTCGCCCTGTCCCTCCATGTTGGACTGGCCGGCCAAAATGAAAACCTTTACGGTGTTAGCACTGTTCTTGGGGGTGGTAAAGCTCCATACATCGCTGGTGGTAGTGCCCTGAGCGTTGACCTGATCGATACGCCAGTAGTAGGTCGTATCGGCAGTGAGGGCGGGCAGATCGTAAGTGGTTGCGGTTTGATTGCCCTTGAACTCGCTGCTATCGGGAGTCGGGTCTGTACCGAAGTAAACGTCACTGGAAACCGCGTTCTCACCCTCGGCCCAGGCCAGGAAGTCCGCATTGACCGCGACTGCTGTCATACCATCGTAAGGCATCGGGCAAAGGGCCTTACCAGGCGGGCCAACGATGAAGCTCCAGACCTCACCGGTAGTGGTACCGTCGCTGTTGACCGAGTCGATACGCCAGTAGTAGGTGTTTTGAGCCAACGTACCCGGATCGAAAGTGGTCTCGACCCGATTATCCTGGAATTCGCCGGCGCCAGGACTCGGGTTGGTACCGAAGTAAACGTTACTGGAACTCGCACCAGGCCCAGCGGCCCAGCTCAAGTCTGTATTGGGCCCCAGACCTACCGTACCATCGACCGGGTTCGGGTTAATTGCCGGGCCGGGAAGAACCGGTGCGGTACCAGCGGTCGCGATCTGGAAGCCACTTAGATAGGCTCTTTTGGTAAAATCGGTGGTCCAGTCACTGTCTAATGTGAAGATAATTCTGTTGCTGCCGTCCGGCTCGACGTCCTCGAAGACCACAAAGTTTTCGCCCCGAACCCACGTTGAATCGTTTCCACCGCCGCCGCCACTATCAGCAATCTGTGTTCCCACGGTACTTGTCGTGTTGCTGGTCGAAATCAAAACCCGGTTTCCATTCTCATTAGGATGAAAGCTGGCCAGATACACGTCGTACTCCTCGCCGGAGTCGAGACCACTGATAGTCAGGGTATATTCAGCGGTTGGAACCCACTGAAATGCGCCACCTGTCAGTATCTTAAGGGCTGGGGCGCCCCAAATGCCCACGTAGCTGGCATTGGACGTGAAGCTCACGGTGGTGGCAGCGCCAGTGGAGTCCAGCAAGCTGGTTCCTGATACAGGTGTGCCCAAAGACTGATTCCATCTTGCACCGAGGTCACTGCCGCCATTGCCAAAAATGGGACCATCGAGCGTACTCTGTGTCCTTGCCGTGGTATCGATGTTCACATTGATCAGCACCGCATTGGCCGTAGCCATCATGGCTAACACCCCCACAACTGCAATTGTCGAAACATTTCTTTTACACATAATAGTCATATTCCTAAACATTGGGACACTTTCCAGACAGGCATTTTTCCTCTCTTGCTTTCTCCATTTCTCTACAACTTTGCGGATCAACATACTGCCACCGCAGACCAGATATATAAGCTCATTTTATCAGATTACAGATCCAATTACAATAATTTTCCCACCTCAAATCTGACCGGTATGCGAGATTTATTTCTGGCATTGGCTACGATGTGTGATACAGGCAAAGAAAAAGAACATAACCCGGTTTTTAAGCTAAAAACCGGGATTTTGTATATCTCATAGGCCGGCCACTTGAATTTGCCGGATAATAATCTCACACACCCATTGAGTTGTCCCGTTTTCTTATTGGCCCTGCCACACTTGCAGATCGAGCCTGCCCACACCAATGTTCTCAAACGGCCCGGCGGTCGGGTTCTGACTGTTCCTGGCATTGCCGAGATAATCGCGGTCAATTTGCAACGTGGTGCCATCGGGGTTTTCAAACGGTAAAGCCGGTATCTTAGCCTTACCGAGCAGTTCGGTCGTGACAAGATGATTTTGTTGATCCGCAGTGGTTTTCGGTAAGGTCACTTGCAGGTTAACGGCATCTCCTTTGTCTATGATTTTAATATCGGAGTCGAACTGCGGCTGATGAATAGAGTTTTTTTCTCCCGGGTACGGCGATGAACCATTCAGGTAAATATTGCCCTCAACCTGCATGGGTAGTAGTTTGGCATCGTCGTAGATTTTCGTACCCGTGCCACCGACGAAAATGTTGTTGTAGAACCGGTTGTCGCCTCCGCTGATGTTGGTCAGACCCGCAATCTCGGTTGAATGTGGCTTGTGATACGGAGTATGGCGACCTTGCGGATGAACGGAGATATTGCCGACAATCAGGTTATGCACAAACGCCCCTCCCTGGGAGCAATCCAGCACCGCCGTTTGGGATAGCAGCAGGTTGTTATCCACAATGTAAGGGCCGTGGTTGACTTCGAGGAAAAGATCATCTTGAACGTTGTCGTAGCAGATGTTGGCACTTACGCGAGCGCCTTGCGCCATCCAATCCAGCCAGATGCCACGGATGCAGTGGCGGATACGGTTGTTACGGATCAGGGTATCGATAGCCGCGTGCAACTTGATCCCAGCCATTTCAGCGCCGCCGAATGGCTTGTTCATACAAATATTGTAAATGTGGTTATCCGTAATTTGGCTGAACGCGCCGCCCATACTACCGCATATCCCGGCTGCACCGCAGTTGTAGATCGTGTTATTGCGGACGATGTGGGATCCGATATTCTGCTTCGACAAGTGCTTCGACCAGCCGTTTTCCAGCGCACGCCGAACGACCTCATTATATCCATCGGCGCTTTCAGCGTTGTTGTGCCCTGACGCGCGGTCTTTACCGAGCGTAATCCCGACGCACTTCGAATCGCTGATCATGCAATTCTCGATAATCCAGCCTTTGCTCCAGTGCGTACCGATCAGGGCGATCTGCTCAGCCGTCGGGGCGGCCCATTGCGTCGCGGCCTGTTGCATGATGAAGCCACTGACGGTGATATAGTTTCGACCGGGCTTATCAGGGTAGAAGCACGCGGGCCGCGCATTAATTTCGACTAGTCCCCCTTTGGGGTCCGCATCGCCGAAGTTCGCCCACAAGGTCGTATTCTTATCGTCGTTCTCGCAGTACCATCTCATCGCGGTTTGGGCAACCTTATCGAGCGAAACATCTTCAGAAATCGCCCTGCCGTTGAGATAGACCTCACCTGTATGATGAATTCTTCCACGGGGGTCAAACCAATCCCCCTGAATGTGATCCTTATAGGGATTGTAATCACCGAAAAACGTATTGGGCAGCGTGACCATCCACACACCTTTTTCTGTCTGCTTCCAGCCGGTGACGATCTCGGAACCCTTGATGATAACCTTCTCACCTTCAGCCGCCTTATAGGTGATACGTTTGGAATCGGATGTGCCCCCACGTGGCGGATTGATACGTTCGCGATAGGTCCCTTTATGGACTATGACCACGTCACCGCCCTGGGCGAGTTGCGCCGCCGCGGAGATAGTCCGTAGCGGCTGGGACGCAGAGCCGTTGTTGGTATCGTTTCCATTGACCGAAACGTGATAATCCTTGCCATCAGGCGAACCGCCCATTAACTCGAGCATAGCATCGCCAAACGCCTTACCCATGCGACTGAACCAGATTATGCTGCCCAGATAATGATAAGGCCGATCCGAACCCACCTTATTCCACTCTTCGACATGATCCTGCCAACTATCGATAAGTCGTTCGGCGTTCTTATCCACCAAAACGTCCGTCCTGACCGCCTTGACATTTCCCTTAAACTCGGCGATTTTTTCCATCGCTAGTTGTGCATTCTGCACTTCCAGCATCCCGCCCTTAGCCCGCTGCGATCCATTTTGCCCCATTACTCCGATCACGAACGGCAGATTCGGCACTTTCATATCCTTGCGCACGTCACGGATAAAGTGGGCCATATTGGACGCGTACTCGCCAGGCGCACTGCCCCACATATCGTTAAAACCCTGGAACCACACAAAACCAGCCAGTTCGAGCTTTTTGCCTTTAAGTGCCGGAAACATCGTTTCGTAGTTCTCGAACGTTTCTTTGACCTCGCTCATTATGTTGCGATAGGACGAACCGTACACCGCCTTGATCTCCGCCATTGTCGGCAGCGGATCATTGCGGTTGTTCTTCTCATTGTTGTTCTTGATCTTCGTTTGCGCATCCTCCAGTTCTTGCTGCAGCACCTCATCGCTGGGCATCCCCGCTGACGGCGGACGGAACAGCTTGAACAGCGAATGTCCGCCCCATGCCGCTTTGATGAGCACTATCGGCTCAGCAAAATGATCGCCCATAACATTACCAAACTCAAGTTCCACACCGCATTTGCCGGGCGACCCAAAACCAACCGTCAGCCCGCCATGCCGTTCGAGAAACTTAATCCAGACATCATCTCGCACAATGTATTTGCCATCCTTGTGTAGGTGTTTGAATAACTCTTTCGTCTCGGGCGCCTTAATCTGATAATCCAGCAGAGACACGTTCGCCTTGCCTTCCATGTTCGACTGACCCGCAAGAATAAACACCTTCGCCGGCTTCTCAGCTCCCAAAGCCGCCGCCGCCACCGACACGCCGATCGATACCATCAATGCCATAAACAGTATTTGTTTTTTCATGGTCGATACTCCTCAATTAAGGCAATTCTACTTTTCCAATTTTCTTGTCACGTATTTACTTTTCCTTCTGACCTCTGTCTCCCAACAGTATAACAAGCCCCCATTCCTTGTCAATACTCACCTAATCCTTTAATTTTGGACCAGTTATATTCATGGCCCTGCCATCACCCATATTGACCCCCCAAATTTTATTCGGCGGGTTTCCACCAACGATGTTATCAGGCATTTGTGGCCCTCCACTTAAAAAACCTTGACGACAGTCCAAGAATGGATATACTGACCCTAAGTTGTTGTTTTGTGGCTGGTTGTGTTAACCGGCCGAACTTGAAAATCAGGCCCCAAGGGCCTGAACGGTTACGATTTTTCATGGGGGCTTTGCCGGCAAACCCAATCTCAAGAGCCACCGGCATATATACTCCGGGATTGATACCAATGCGATAAATCCACGGAGTCGCTTTCGGATATTGAAATGAATAACATATCTCCTCGCAGGCCGATAGAATACAGCAGTTTTCAGCTTAAAATCCTGCACAGATTCTTGTAAGGAGCCATAAAAAGGAATACGGTTTTGTGACAACCACGGAGGTAAGCCAGATTGTGAAACCGCCACCGTCGGCCCATCGGTCGGCAGCGAAATTGGACCTTGAGCAGGAGTTTGGCCGCCAGGTGCCCCGGCTCAGGCGGATTGTTGCGGGAATGGGCCTTGGCGGCCCGGACGGTGATGATGTGCTCCATGACGTGTACCTGGCGGCGATGAAGATGAAGCAGACCGACCGCACCGACCGCCTCGAACCGCGTGCTAAAAAACGACGACCCAAAACCTATTCCCTAATGAACCAACCCCGATCTGAAATGCGAAAGGTGGTTTACCGACTGTCCACACTGTCCCCTTTAATTTACCTAATAGCGGAATTTTAGAACATGAATGAATCAATTGCAGGAAAAAAGTACCCTGTCCCCTTTTCCGCCCTCATTTGCTGAAGCGGGCGAGATCCTTCATAATCTGAATGAGGTGCTGTTGGCGAGACTGGTAGAACGCAGTAGTGTCAAGGACTTCGGTGTCGTATTTGGTGGTGACTTTTTGGCGGGCGAATGCTTTGATAGGGAAGGTGGCTTTGTATTCGTTATCGACATAAGCTAAGGTGTTCCAACTGGCCAGGATGGTAAACTCTCGTCGTGCCGCTCCGAGCAAATCGAAGCCCAGAGAATAATCCTCCGGAGGGTTGGTTACACCAAGCAGGGGCAGCAAGGTAGCGGGAACATCAAGATGACTGGTTATATGTGTGATTTGGCGGCGTTCGATGCCTGGAATCCACAGGATCAGCGGAGAACGGGTCTGTTCTTCGCTAAAGTCGGAGTTGTGTCCCCAGCGGCCCTTCTCCATGAAGGCTTCGCCATGATCACCGGCGATCAATACGATAGTGGAGGAAAGTAGATCGTGATCTTGGAGATAGGTGATGACACGGTTGATCTGAGTATCAACAAAGTTACAAGCGTTGATGTAGCGGTTTTTGATAAGAGCAATATCGTTTTTCAGGTCAACGGTGGCGTAATTGAAGTTTTCCAGATAAGGAGTGCGGATGGCGTTTTCCGGGGGGAAGCTGTAGCGGGAATGAGTGGCGTCGAAGAACATAAAAGTCATAAAGGGCTGGTCGGGATCTCGACGCTCGATAAAATCGAGCATGCGATTGATACACTCGCGATCACGTTCCCATCCGGGACCAGAGTCGATCAGAGATGTGTCAATCAAGCAACTGCGTGGCAGACGGGCGAAGATAGTTTTGTCAAATTCGGGAGAAGAAAAGGTGGCACTGTTGAACATTCTCATCTGGTAGTTGTCCTTGATGAGCAAATCAATGAGCAGAGGACTGCGGTTTTCCTCCAGAAAAGGAAACCAGTAATTGCCATATAGGCCGTAAAACATGGCGAATACACCCATCCGAGAGGCATTCCCGCCACTGTAGTGCTGCAGAAAGTAAACGCCTCTTTGGGCGAAAGCGTAAGTAGCGGGCGTGATCTGGGGATCTATGGCATCAGCACGAAAGGATTCGATCATAAGCCAAACAATGTTGTAAGTTTTATGATCGGAACGCCGCTGAATAACCTTCAAGGGATATTGAAGATTGATATCATGAACCTTCATTTTGAAGGATGGGTCTTTCTTGGGGGTAAATCCGAAAGATCGGGCTAAACGATTGAAGGTGATAGGTAGATAAATGGGAAAGGCGCTTGGGACAGTGAGAATAGGGGCGTAAGCGTGGAAACTGCTCAGACCGTAGGCGATACCTTGAAACGTTCCCAGTATTAACAACAGCACGAGGGCGATGTTAAAACGGCGTTTAGTAAAAAAGATTTGACAGGATATTTTAAATCGATTCACCTTCAACAATAAAATCATCATCAGTCCTTGCACCAGAAAAAAACCACCGATAAC
>Ga0209706_10000767_pt1 | contig 18332 bp, 16 predicted proteins | sample PPLLaktember2015_6_FD_187263 | JGI IMG/M metagenome (GOLD analysis project Ga0209706, IMG submission 187263) | Freshwater sediment microbial communities from Prairie Pothole Lake near Jamestown, North Dakota, USA - PPLs Lake P8 Core (1) Depth... | ecosystem: Environmental > Aquatic > Freshwater...
AAATCGGGATCGCCTGAATATTGAGCCCTGTCGGCAAATGCCCTTCGTTCTGCTTCTGCTATCAGGTGAACGGCTTTTGCGGAATGAAAACCCCACTCTTTCAGAGGCTGGGATTCAACCATTTTAAGAAGCTGGATCAGGATTATTCCGCCTCCTGAGGGCGGAGGCACTGTATTTATTCTGTACCCTTTATATTCAGCCTGCAGAGGCTTCCTGAAAACTGAACTATACTCCTCAAGATCCTGACCTGAGATAATACCGTTTGATCTTTTCATTTCCTTCAATATCAGTTCCGCAGTTTTACCGGAGTAGAATCCCGCCCTGCCTTTGTCCCTGATTCTTTTCAGTGTTTCCGCAAGGTCCGCCTGCCTCAGCATTTCCCCCTCCTTCCACAGAGAGTCTTTTACAAAAGAAGGCCATACGGTGTTTTTACTTATGAATAATTCCCGGTTTCGGTTCAGAGAGCCAGCCTGCCCCAGAGGTAAGGGAAATCCTTTTTCAGCCAGATCAATTGAAGGCTGAATAATCTCCCTGAAAGATAATTTGCCATACCTGGAATGCACCTTTATCATGCCGTCCACCGAACCGGGAACACCTGCAGCAAGGTGGGTTTCAGTACTTAATCCTTCAATAATATTTCCGTCGTTTCCAAGATACATATTACCTGAAGCCAGGAGGGGAGCTTTTTCCCTGTAATCAATAACATCTGTGATGCCATCATTATTCCTTATTACCATAAAACCACCGCCACCTATATTTCCCGCCTCAGGGTAACATACAGACAGGGCAAATCCGACAGCAACGGCAGCATCCATGGCATTGCCTCCCCTCTGAAGTACCATTATGCCTATCCGTGAAGCTTCGGGATGCGCTGAAACTATCATACCATTCCTCGATTTAATATCACTTCCCTCAAGAATGTTTTTACTTTCCGGTCCTGATTTTGACTGACACCCGGTTACTAAGTATAAAATAAAAATAAGGATTGGTAAAAAGGTTTTCATAGTGTTAATGTTGAATACAGCCTCAAATTTAATAAAACCGGCTTAATAGTCTTCCGTTTGTGTGCTTTGTGTCTTTCTTACCCGCCGAAGTATTAACAAAGACAGATTAAGCATGATTTGCGGTTAAAGGATACTTCTGAATAGCCTTAATTAATTTTATTACTTTTACGCAAATTATTATATATATGCTGGCAAATCAACCACTGGCTGAAAGGTTGAGACCAAAAGATCTTGACGAGTTTTGCGGACAGGAGCATCTGGTTGGAGAGAATGGGGTTCTTAGAAAAGTTATCGAATCGGGAAATATCCCGTCGTTCATTTTGTGGGGGCCACCGGGCGTTGGGAAAACAACACTCGCATCCATAATAGCCCATACTCTCAAAAGGCCTTTCTTTCATATCAGTGCAGTTCATTCGGGAGTAAAAGATGTGAGGGAGACAATTGATAAGGCCAAAAAGCAACAGTTCTTTAACCAGCCAAATCCGATACTATTCATTGATGAAATTCACCGGTTCAACAAATCACAGCAGGATTCACTCTTAAGTGCTGTCGAGCAGGGTATCATCACCCTTATTGGTGCGACAACGGAAAATCCGTCATTCGAAGTTATATCTCCTCTCCTTTCGCGTTGTCAGGTTTATGTGATGAATCCTTTGTCACGGGAGGAACTTTCGGAATTGCTTACAAGAGCACTGACAAAAGATGCATACCTTGCAGAATACAAGATTGAAATCGCAGAACATGAGGCACTTATGCGAGTTTCAGGAGGCGATGCCAGAAAATTATTCAATGCGCTGGAACTGGTTGTATCATCTGAAGCTGACAAAGAAGGCAGTGAAAAGATAGTTATCACCAACGACAAAGTGCTGACCCATGTTCAAAAGAACCTTGCATTATATGATAAGAAAGGGGAACAGCATTATGATATAATCTCTGCATTCATTAAATCATTACGGGGAAGTGATCCAAATGCTGCAGTTTACTGGCTGGCGAGAATGGTAGAGGGCGGTGAGGACCTCAAATTCATTGCGAGACGTATGGTAATACTGGCTGCGGAAGATATCGGACTGGCCAATCCAAATGCCCTGCTAATGGCACAAACATGCTTTGAAGCGGTGAATGTGATAGGATGGCCTGAATCGAGGATAATACTTTCAGAGGCTGCAGTATACCTGGCAACTTCTCCAAAGAGCAATGCCTCCTACATGGCAATAGAGGAGGCCACGGGGGCAGTAAGAGATAGAGGTGACCTGCCGGTACCGCTGCATATACGAAACGCTCCGACAAAACTGATGAAAGATCTGGGATACCATAAAGATTATAAGTATGCTCACAGCTATGAAGGCAATTTTGTTCCTGAAAATTATCTTCCTGAAGAGCTGAAAGGAACTAAATTCTATGATCCTGGAAAAACCCCAAAAGAGGAAGAGATCCGGAAAAGATTGGCAGGCTGGTGGAAAGGGATTTATGACTATGATGAAAATTTGTAAATAAATCAAATAAAATCAATAAATTCACACAGTTTTTAAACTTAAAACCAATAATATGAAAAAGTTTATTTTAACTATAACCTGTATTCTTGCTGCAGTTCTGATAAATGCCCAGTCACTGGAAGATATTGTAAAGAACTACACCGTTGCCAATAAGCTGGATAAGATTGCAACCAAAAGCACGATAAAGATCACAGCCAAAATGGCGATGATGGGAATGGATATGCCAATGGAGATATGGCTGAAAAACCCAAACAAAATCAAAACCGTGATGAATATGGGGGGACAGAATATGGTGCAGGCATTTGACGGGGTAAAAGGATATACGATAAATCCTATGAGCGGCTCAACTACCCCTGTTGAAATGGGTCCGGAAGAATTGAAACAAATACAAAGACAGAATTCCTTTGTTAATACCGTGGACAACTACCTGAAAAACGGCCAGCTTTCGCTCGAAGGTGAGGATGTGGTAAACGGGAAGCCGGTCTTCAAGATCAAAGCTTCAATTGAGCCAGGCACAACAAGCACTCTTTTTATTGATAAAAACACATATCTTCTGGCGAAAAACAGCGTAAACACCAGCCAGGGAGGAATGCCTGTGACAATTGATTCCTTCCCGACAGATTATACAGAAACCAGCGGAGTACTGATGCCGATGAAGACAACCACTTCAATGAGTGGTATGGAAATGATCATGACCATTACTGCTGTTGAGGTGGATATTCCGATGGAGGATAGTGTGTTTACGTTGAAATAAAAAAATGCAGCCGGCCTGTAAGCCGGGTTCTGTACGGTTCCGGTTTCTGCGAGAGAGATTGGAACCGTTTTCCATCATTTATCTTGTCCTGTCATTCCTGGCAGGATCATACGATCTACCCCCCGGCAACGGACGAGCAATCCTTAACACCGGTATACATGATCTTTCAACACATGAGGTGTACGGCTTCCTGCGTCGCCACAGGAACCGGTGAGCTCTTACCTCACCTTTTCACCCTCTCCCATGACGCTTCCGTCACAGGTGGTTATTTTCTGTTACACTACTATACCCTCGCGGATATCTACCCGTTAGGTAGCATGGCGCTCTGTGTTGCCCGGACTTTCCTTCCCTGACGCTTCGGTCGGGAACGATGGAACGGCCTGCTGCGGTGCAAAGGTAGCAATTCTCCGGCAGAATGAGTGTGAAGATTGAAATGTGTTATTTTTGCGGAATTGTTTCCGATGTGCGGCTTACGGCTTGCGGTAACCGGTTGCTGCATGCTCAAAATAATTGATGATGAAGGAACTGCTCAGAAATATTAACATTGATGATTACAATTATAATCTTCCTGAGGAGAGGATAGCCCAGTACCCTGTTGAAGAGAGGGACAAATCGAGGTTACTTGTATACAGGAAGGGAGAAATATCCGGGGACATTTTCAGGAATATCACTGATTATTTGTCTCCGGATACACTTCTGGTCTTTAATAATACAAGGGTGATACGGGCACGGCTTCTCTTTACTAAAGCTTCAGGGGCAGGCATCGAAATTTTCTGCCTCGAACCGTTATCACCTGCTGATTACGAAAGATCATTCAGATCTGCAAGTCCGGTTGAGTGGAAATGCATTATCGGCAATCTTAAGAAATGGAAAAGAGAAATACTAATTACCCGTTTTACCTGCAGAGGCAAACCATATGAACTGGCTGCCAGGAAATTGAGCCAGGAGGGAGAAGCATGGCGGATCAATTTCAGCTGGGCACCCGCAGATATCAGCTTCGGTGAAGTGATTGAATCTGCAGGACATATTCCACTCCCTCCCTATATAAAACGCCACGACGAAGATGAGGATTATAAAAGGTACCAAACAGTCTATAGCCGGATCGAAGGTTCTGTTGCTGCTCCGACGGCAGGTTTGCATTTCACGGAGGTTGTACTTCGTAATATATTAAATAAAGGTATAAGATGTGTTGATATTACACTGCATGTCGGAGCAGGCACTTTTCAGCCGGTACGGTCAAACGATATCTCGATGCATGAAATGCACAGTGAGTATTTTTTAATCAGCCGGGATACAATTCAAACTCTTTTGGAGAATAAGGGCAGGATTGTAGCTGTGGGCACGACCAGTGTAAGGACGCTGGAGAGCCTTTACTGGCTGGGAGTTAAAATCTCCCGTAATCCGTCAGTTACTGATTCCGGATTAACAACGGGGCAATGGGAACCATACGAAAACGGTGAGAAAATATCAGTGGAGGAATCGATTGAATCACTCCTCAATTTCATGAAAACAAGGCAAAAAGAGATTCTTCAGGCCTCCACGAGGATAATGATAGTACCCGGGTATGAATTCAGGATGATAAACGGATTGATCACCAATTTTCACCAGCCGGGGAGTACTTTGCTGTTACTTGTTTCAGCATGGACAGGAAGTGAATGGAGGCGGATTTACAGCTTTGCACTTGAGAACGGTTTCAGGTTTCTGAGCTATGGGGACTGTTCATTGTTATTTAGATAACGATTTACCCTATATTTCGGGTCATTTATCAATTACAGATTTTAAACTTTTGAAATGAGGCTTATTTTTATTTAATTTGTCAACAACTTATCATTATGAACAACAACAAAATACTACTGCAATTCCATGCCATGTTCGGAGTTTTCATGGCAGTGTTTTATATAGGCGGGGGGATATTTTTTATGTTCTTTGCTGACAGGTATTTCAATGCAAACAAAGCAATATGGGGAATTACGGGAGGAACATTCTTATTATATGGAGCATACAGGATTTATGTATCATATAAACAAATTGTTGCTGCATTCTTCACCAAAGACAGAGAGGAAGATTGAGTCCGGGTCATAAATACCATTCCCAAAATTGCCTTGGCATGTACTTTGCAGTATGGTTCAATATGAGACAAAATATTATGAATATGAGTTTAATGAGATTTATTCGAATATTTATTAGTTTTACCGGCGGAAATATTTCATCCCCAATCAGAACGCTTGTGATCAGAACTTACAATTATGTATTTAATTCAATTATGCGCATTTCAGCCTTTATATTGTTGTTAATTCTGTTTTCATGCAAAGGCGGAAATAATATGATGCAGGAGACTCCTACAAGGGGTAACATCAAAATAACTGCAGACGAATCCTTTCTGCCGCTTATTGATACTGAGGTCTTTACATTTACCCAGCTCTATACAAACGCAACAATCAAAACCAGCTACAAACCTGAATATGATGTTGTCAATGATTTTATGAATGATTCGGTACAGACCATTGTTACCAGTAAAACGCTTACTGAGGATCAGATACAGTACCTGAGAGATTCCCTGATCATTGCACGCACAATCACATTTGCCTACGACGGCCTTGCACTGGTCACCAATAAACAGAACAAGGATTCTCTTCTGAAATATGAAGAGGTGAAAGATATTTTTCTGGGTAAGATCACTGATTGGAAGGAACTGGATCCAAAATCGAAACTTGGAAGTATAAGGATCATTTTTGATAATACAAAATCAGGCAATATCAGATATTTCAAAGATCTTTTTGAAATTATTGATACATTAGCCGATAATTTCTTTGCGGTAAACAACAACCCGGAAGTTATTGATTTTGTATCGAGGAATCCGGATGCTCTTGGTATTGTGAGTGTTAACTGGATCAGTGACAAGGATGATTCGGCAAGCATGAGCTTTAGTAATAAAGTTAATGTTGTTGCAGTGTCTCGTCCATTCTTTGAAGACAATTCATATTACCGGCCTTACCAGGGATCAATTTACGACAGATCATATCCGTTCGTAAGGGAAATATATATGATTACAAGGGAAACATTTAAAGGGCTGGGTACAGGATTTATTCAATGGTCAACCGCTGAACAGGGACAGAGAATTGTACTTAAATCAGGACTGGTACCTGCTACGATGCCGATAAGACTTGTACAGATCAAGAACTAAGGAGAAAAGAAAAAGGAGAAAGGAAAAAGGAAAAAGGAATAAAGAAGAGGGATAAGGGTTCATTGATAATGATAAAAAAGAAACGACAAATAAAGTCAGATAAAAAATAATTTAGTACAGAAAAAGAAAATTTATTATAATTGACACCAAATTAAAAAACAGCTATGAAACGTTCGATTATTAAAAAGGGGTTATTTCTGGCAGCAGTTTTTGCAGGATCATTTTTCAGCACTATTCAGGCTCAGGATCTTACATCAGCCCTGCTTCTGACCAGAAGCGAACAATATGATAAAGCAGAGCAGATGCTGCTGCAATTAATTCAGAAAGAACCTTCAAACAGTAAGTACTATTTCTTCCTCGGGGAGAATTACCTGCTCGATTATTTTGCTGATACAATATCAAATTCATTAACGGAATACACCACCAAAGCAAAAGACACCTTTCAAAAAGGTGTCAGCGCAAATCAGAGCGATCCTCTTAACTATGTCGGAATGGCTAAAATCGCCAATTATCTTGGGGATGAGAATACTGCTGACGCAATGAGGGCAAAAGCCAAAAGCTATTTGCCTCCATACAAAAAAATCACAAAAAAAATGATCCCTCCGGCTAATGAATACGCATTTGCCCTTGCAAAGATTGCCGAATCTTATATTACTGAGGGATTGGTTGATACCTCGAAAGCCCTTCCGCTTATAAGGCAGGCTGTGACATTAGATAAGACTAATCCGGAGATTTTCCTCATTGCAGGAGACATTTACATTACAGCAAATGACGGATCGAATGCGATCAAGAATTATAATCTAGCTCAGTTTGCAGATCCCAAAAGACCGACTGCCTACATGAAGATCGGTAACATCTATGTCAGGGGAAAGAGTTTACAGGCAGCAATTCCGTATTTTGAGGATGCAATTAATCTGGATGCTAATTTTGCACCTGCATACCGGGAACTTGGACAGCTTTACTCTCTTGCCGGCAGGCTTGAGCAATCAAAAGCAAACTATAAGAAATATCTCGAACTTACCAAGGGTAACATACCTGCCCAGACGAGATATGTGACTTCCTTATTCTATGCCGGAGATTATGATGAGGTTATCAGGAATGTCGAAGAAATATTCGCTGTTGATAAATCCAGGTCTTATATGAATCGAATTGCCGGATATTCAAGTTATGAAAAGAAAGATGCCGATTATGGTAAGGCACTTTCCTATATGGAGGAACTTTTCAAAACACTTCCGGCAGAGAGGATCCTCTGGAAGGACCATCATTACATGGCAAGAATCCTGATAAAAAAGAATCAGAACTATACCAAACTTCTTGATGAACTTTCAAGTCTTGAGAATCAGCTTGAAAAAGAAAAAAGCAGTTATGCCAGCGCACCAGCACAGATGAAACCAAAGATTAAACCGGCAATTGATGATCTTACTGCTAAAGTAACAGCATTGAAAACTGAGATTGCAAATGCCAACAAAGAGATTGACAGAGGTTTCAGCGAATATAATAAAGTTCTTGAGATGAAACCTCAGGACAGGGGTTTGCTCAGTGAGATGGCTTCCAATTATTATAACTTTAAACGTTATGACCAGGCTGCGAAAACATGGGCTAAACTGATCGATCCGGCTAATGAGAAAGTGGATGATTACATGCAGATAGGCCGGGCATTTTATGTAGGAGAAAAATACAAATCTGCTGACTCTGTCTTCAACATTGTCCTGAAGAAATCGCCTGATTATCAGCCGGCACTGGTCTACATTGCCCGTACATATACAAGGATGGATCCTGACTCCAGGATGGGTCTTGCAAAACCTAAATTTGAGAAACTTCTCAATGTTGCTCAAAAAGATTCAATCAAGAATGAAGATGAAATGGTTGAAGCTATCAGATATCTTGGTTACTACCATATGTCAAAAGAAAATTACAGTACATCCAAGGATTATTATAACAGGCTTATCACACTGAATCCCTCAAACAAAGAAAATAAGATCCAGGGATATAACGGTGTAGGATGGATTGAGCTGTTACTTGCAGGAAGTGTAAAAACAAATGAAGGCAGGCTTCCATTCCTTTCCAGATCGGAGGATGCATATAACAAAATACTTGCAATAGATCCGAACAATACTTCAGCAAAAAACCAGATTGCTTATATAAATGAATTTCGTGCAGCAGTCAAGAAAGGAATTAATCCGAATGAGATCAAAGGTGTTATCAGGGATGCCGGAACAAAGCAACCTATAGCTTATGCTTCAATAAGGGTTAAAGACACAGCAGCTGAAATGATGTCAAATACGAAAGGCGAGTTTAAATTTGAAATCCCGCAGGGTTCAGAAACTCTGATTATTAGCGCCAAAGGGTACACAGCTAAAGAAGTTCCTATTACAAAATCATCAAGGATATATAATGTATCTCTTCAAAAGTAACGAACGAAAGAAAAAGGGGTAAGGAATATATTCAATTAATTAGTTAGAGCTTTTGAATTATAGGATTTTAGGGTTTTTAGGTGAAGAATATTAATAAACTGGTCAAAAGTTTAATAATATTCTTTTTTCTATTGGAAAAACAAAAATGAAAATTTATATATTTGCGGATTGTTAAATCTTAAACCTAAACAAATCGATAAAAATGAGTAAACAAGAAAGTTCGTTCAAAGACGCATTGCAAAACATTTTTGCAATTAGTGCTATTTTAATAGCTTTTGTGGTATCCTATTTGTTGTTTGTCAATGTAATGGGTAGTCCGGTAAACTTTGAAGGTGGTAATCCGAATGGACATGCACTTGAGGGAAATTATCTTGGTATTATTTACAAAGGTGGATTTATTGTACCAATTCTTATGACCTGTGTGCTTGTACTTATCATCTTCGTAATTGAAAGGTTAATTACCCTTTCAAGGGCCAAAGGAAAAGGGAGGATAAATACTTTCGTCAGGAACCTTCAGAACCTCCTCGCAGAAGACAAGATTGAGGAAGCAATGGAAGCTTGTGATAAGCAGAGAGGATCCCTGGCAAATGTAATGAAAGCCGGATTGCTTCGTTATCGTGATCTCCAGAGGGATAAGGAACTTGAAAAGGACCAGAAAATTCTTTCCATCCAGAAATCATTTGAAGAAGCCACAGCGCTTGAACTGCCGATGTTGTCAAGGAATATGGTGATCTTCTCAACCCTTGCATCAGTTTCAGTGCTGATCGGTCTTATCGGAACTGTACTTGGTATGATCCGTGCGTTTGCGGCTCTTGCCCAGTCGGGAGCACCTGATGCACTGGCTCTTTCACAGGGTATATCCGAAGCTCTTGTCAACACAGCATTCGGTATCACAGGATCAACTCTTTCAATTCTTGCATTTAACTATTTCTCATCAACCATTGACGCCTATACATTTAAAATTGATGAAGCAGGATTCAGTCTGACACAAAATTTTGCTACTTCACTGAAAAATGTTTAATTTTGAATTTATCTTTTGGTTTAATCATATATATAATGAATAACTGTAATGCCAAAGATTAAATTACCAACCAAGTCGCCCCGGATTGACATGACGCCGATGGTTGATACATTCGCTGTGATATTGATATTCCTTTTATTAACTTCACAGATGAGGTCACCTGAACCGGCTAATGTTGATATGCCCTTTTCGATATCAGAGAAACCGACACCTGATTTCAATGCAATGACTTTCCTGCTTTCTCCTGATGGTAAAGTATTTATGAATTTCGATAACGGACCTGATACCCTGCTCAAATTCAGACCAAAAATTCTGGCTGAAATGGGGAAAAGATACGGAATTGAATTCACTGAAAAACAATTAAGGGAATTTGAGAAATTTCCCTCTTCAATGGGAGTACCAATTTTACAGATGAAAGAATTCCTGGATTCGGAGGATGCTGCTACCCGAAAATCCTTCGAGACAGGTATCCCAATGGATTCAACAGATAATCAGTTAGCTATGTGGATCCAGTATACCCGTACTGTTAATCCGAATATTCAGGCTATTATCAAAGGAGACACAAAAACGGAATTCCCTGTTGTTAAGAGAGTCCTCGATATACTTCAGGAGTTAAATGTTAAAAGGTTCAGTCTGATTACCAACCTCGAAGCAGCAAAAATTAACCTGGAAGAAATACAACAGTAATATGGCAGAAATAATTCAAGAGGAAAAAGGTGGAGGAGGAAAGAAAAGGGCGAAGAAAATCCTCCCACATATGGATATGACTCCTATGGTGGACCTGATGATGTTGTTAATAACCTTTTTTATGCTCACAACTTCTTTGAGTAAATCTAAGGTCATGGATATTACCCTTCCTGATAAGATTACTGATCCAACCGTGGAAGCTCCCAAGATTCCAACCAGCCGTACTCTTAATATTATCCTGGGTCCCGAGAATAAGCTTTACTGGTACCCGGGCGCTGTAAAAGAGGAAGATTATAATAATCTGCCCCCCCTGTTTGAAACAGATTTCAGTGCCACCGGCATTCGTCAGCTGCTTCTTGAAAGGAACAGAGCCCTGTTCAAAAAGATCGATGATTTTAACCAGCAGGTAATTGCAGGGAAAATTGTAATTTCCCAGGATTCTGTACTGGGTGCAATAAGGCAGCTTAAGAATGTTGATGATACCGGTCCAATTGTGCTTATAAAAGCTTATAAAGCAGCCAATTACGGGAATTTTGTAGATATTCTCGATGAGATGAACATCTGCGGTATTGCCCGTTATACGTTTGTTGACATTGTATGGTATGAAGAAAAAATGGTGGAAATAGCATCCGGTGCTTCCCCCGTTGCAGCTTCAACCAATTAACCTGTAAACCAGGAAAAAGATGGCAAAAGAGAAAATGAAGGTTCCTGCATTTGACGATATAGTCTTTGAATACAGGAACAAGGAATACGGAGCTTACAGACTCCGTAAGAAGTACAATCGAAATGTGATAATTGCACTCCTTATAGGTGTTATCATACTTGGAACAGCTGTAATAACACCTTATATGAATGCAAAAGCTGCAGAGAACCGACAGAAAAGAGCTGAAAGGCAGGTCAATATCGAAATGGAGAATCTCGACACGCCTAACGAAACTGTCGTTCCTCCTCCTCCTCCTCCTCCCCCTCCCCAGGATGTGGCACAACAGGCAAAATATGTGCCTCCCGTAGTCGTTGACTCGATAAAACCTGAAGAAGCCCAGCAGCTTATGACTGCTGATGAGGCTCAGGTTGAAGTTAAGAATGAAGAGGTAGTTGAATTTGTCGAGGAAGTTAAAGAAGAGGTACAGGAAGAAGAAGCTGAACCTGAACCTTTCGTTGTTGTTGAAGAAATGCCAATGTTCCCCGGTGGTGATGCAGAACTGCTTAAATACATTGCCGAACATACCAATTATCCGGAAGTTGCAAAGGAAAACAACATCCAGGGAAGAGTAATTGTCAGGTTTTGTGTAACCTCCAAAGGCGGAGTAAGCCAGGTAAGCGTTCTTAAAGGCGTTGATCCTGAACTTGATACTGAAGCTGTCAGGGTTGTTAACTCACTTCCCGCATTTAAGCCGGGTAAACAGGGCGGAAAACCTGTTCCTGTATGGTACATGGTACCTATTACCTTTACGCTTAAATAACTATCGATTTTTGAATATATAGAAAAGGTGCTCTAAACAAGCACCTTTTTCTTTAATTCCTCTTTCAGTAGTTTCACAAAATCATCAATGTCCCCTTCAGTTGTGTCCCAGCTTGTCATAAGCCTGTACTCCGACATCTCGTCGTTCCACGGGTAGAAGAAGTATTTTTTCATGACCCTCTCTGCCACATCACGGGGTATAATGAGAAATATTCCGTTTGACTGAACCTCCTGGGTTAATCTCACTTCACGTATCATTCTGAGCTTGTCAGCCAGCAGACTTGCCATTGCATTCGATTGTGCAGCACATTTTTTCCATAGGTCGTTCCTGAAATATGCTATATATTGCGCCGAAATAAACCTCATTTTAGAGGCAAGCTGCATCCCCTGTTTTCTAATGTATTTAAAATTGTCTGATAATCCGTGCTTCAGAAAGCAGACAGCCTCTCCAAACATCATCCCGTTCTTTGTTCCTCCGAATGAAAGTACATCAACGCCTGCATCCGTCGTGAATGTCCTGAACGGAAGGTCCAGTGAACATGATGCATTCGCTATTCTCGCTCCATCCATATGCAGAAGTAATCCTGATGAATGGGCCAGATCCGCAATTTCCCTTATCTCATCCGGTGTATACAAAGTACCCATCTCAGTTGTCTGAGTAATAGAGATTACTTTGGGTTGTGCATGATGCTCAAAATCAAATCCGTGCAAATGTTTTCTGATCATATCAGGATTAATCTTTCCATCCGGCGTTTCAACCGTAAGCACCTTGCATCCGGTAAATTTCTCAGGTGCCCCGCATTCATCGGTTTCCATGTGGGCTGTATTTGCCGTAATCACAGAATTCCATGACCGGGTTATTCCATATACCCCAAGGACATTTGCAGCTGTTCCCGTGAACACAAAAAAAATGTCAATGTCAGGGCCAAGTTGTTCCCTGAATAGTTTCTTTGCCTGTTCAGTGTAAATATCATCGCCATATCCGATCGCATGACCGGTATTGGCTTTTGCAAGTTCACCAAGGATATCCGGGTGGACACCTGCGTTGTTGTCGCTGGCAAAACCCCGCCAGGCCTTAGTTTCATTCATAATCCGTAAAAATTAACCGCAAAGTGCACGATGACTTTGCACCTTGCGGTTAAAATAATATTCTGCGTCAGGCTTTTTTCTTCCTGAATGAGAAATAGAGCATTATCGCTCCGAAAATCAGCATCAGTATCCCCATTATAATATTCACATTAATATTCAGGGATCTCTGATACATATCTGCATTTGACATAGTTACAAATCCGAATACTGTTATTAATACTCCCAGTATCGAAAACATCAAACCTATGGGAATTCTTATATCTACCATTTTATTTTCCTCCTACCAGAATAATATGCTTAAAATTACACAGATAACACCAACAAGTATTGCCAGCCCGACAGGACGTTCATACCATTTTAATCCCGGCTCATCGAGTGTCCGTGGAGTCAGAGCATAAACAAGTCCCTTAAGCTCTTCATCCGATTTCTTTTGCCTTGTAAGTATTGTCAGCACAACTGTAACCGTTGTTGCAACAGTGAAGGCAATGATTGCTGTCCAGAAGTTCTGGGCCATTTCGACAGGGTATGTATGCACATTCCCCAGCCAGCCGCCCTTCACAAGGGTTGTAGCACCTGCTGGTACAGTAAGTCCGTGATGGAGCAGAGCCATCAGAAAGCCAGATAGCAATCCTGTGAATGCCGCGTGACCGGTTGTTCTTTTCCAGAACATACCCAGGAATATCACTGCAAATAACGGTGCATTAATCATCGAGAAAATCGTCTGCAGGAAATCCATAAGATTACCAAATTTACTTGCGATATAAGCTGCGGCAATACTCAATAACACCCCAAAAATTGTTGCAATTCTTCCTACATTCAGGTAGTGTTTATCATCGGCTGTTTCATCCTTTGTTCTTTTACGGATATAACTCTGGTAAATATCGTATGTCCACACTGTATTGAACGCCGAGACGTTGCCTGCCATGCCTGACATGAATGAAGCCAGAAGAGCAGTGATGCCAAGTCCCAGAACCCCGGCAGGCAGATACTGTTTAAGCAGCATAATTATGGTATAGTCATATATGGGTTTTCCCCCCGCATCCATCGGAAGTATAAATCCTTTGGCCGGATCATTCATAAGAACCAGGGCAATTATGCCCGGAATTATGATAAGGAATGGAATGAACATTTTCGGGAGAGCACCTATCAGGGGAACTTTCCTTGCGGCGGCTTTTGACTCAGCGGCAAAAGCTCTTTGGACAATAAGGAAATTGGTACACCAGTAGCCAAAGGAAAGTACGAATCCGAGGCCAAATAATATACCGAACCATTCCACTCCCAACGGATTCGATGAAGCTTCACCTGCATACTTCCAGGTTGTTGTTAAAGTGTCTGGTGCATAACCATTTGCTGTAGCAATAGGAGCAAGACTATCTTTAAGTCCTGTCCACCCTCCAACATCCTTGAGACTTAAAAATACGATAGGTAACAGCCCAATGACAATTATGAAGAATTGCAGAACTTCATTATAAATGGCCGAAGAGAGACCTCCAAGGTAGGTATAACACAGTACTATCAGTGCCGATACCCACAGACTCAGGTTGAAATCCCATCCCAGGACTTTTTCCATAAGGATTGCCATTGCATACATGGAAATACCTGAAGCGAGGATTGTCATCAATGCAAAAAGAATGGCATTCAGCCCCCTGGTCTTCTCATCATATCTTAACATAAGGAATTCAGGAACTGACCTTGCCTTGGATCCGTAATAAAACGGCATCATAAAAAGTGCAAGGAAGATCATTGCAGGAATGGCACCGATCCAGTAAAAGTGAGTGGTCAGCATTCCATACTTCATTCCGGAACCTGTCATCCCCATTACTTCAAGTGCACCCAGATTTGTTGAAATAAATGCCACACCTGCCACCCATGCAGGTATCGACCTTCCTGCTTCAAGAAAAGCATTGGCATTCTTCATGTATTTACGTAGGAACCAGCCGATGCCCAGAACAAAAATAAAATAGATTACCATGATCAGATAATCTATCCAGCTTAATTCAAGTCTCATAGTTTAAGAATTTTAGATTGTCAATCATTATTATATTTCATGGTTAATTTCCAAAAACTCCTGGATTTTTACATTAGTAGTAAAAATACATTTTAAGATTGATTTTCAAACTGATTAACTGCATTAATTATGGACATTTTCCTCATTTAATTGATATTTACCGAATAAGTATATTTGCAGAAAGAGTGGAGTGAAGACGAGGTATTTTATATTTATATCATACAAAGGCACCTCATATCACGGATGGCAGATCCAGCCCAATTCCGTGACCATCCAGCAGATACTCGACGAAACAATGAGTACTATCCTTAATGAAAAAATTGCCACCACAGGTGCCGGCAGAACAGATTCAGGAGTGCATGCACTCGTTTTCTGTGCTCATTTTGAAAGTATATCTCCCGACCTGACGAAAAGAAAGAATCTGCTGTTCAGGCTGAACCGGTTTCTTCCGAAGGATATTTCCATATCAGGGATCACAAGGGTTTTACCTGAAGCACATGCAAGGTTCAGTGCTGTTTCCCGGACCTACAGGTATAATATTTCAACGGTCAAGGACCCGTTCATGAATGAATCATCATGGTTTGTGCATGGGCAGATCGATATAAAAAAAATGAACAGAGCGTGCCGGATTCTGATGAAATATTCGGATTTTACCAGCTTCAGCAAACTGCATACCGATGTAAAAACGAATATTTGTACCATTTACTCGGCAGTTTGGGAAGAAATTGATGGTAAACTTATATTTACAATTAAGGCAGACAGGTTTCTGAGGAATATGGTAAGGGCAATTGTGGGTACGATGATTGAAACAGGAACCGGCAGAATGAGCCTGAAAAAATTTGAGGAAGTTATTCTTGCCAAAGACAGGTGCAGAGCCGGTAAATCGGCTCCGGCCAGGGGATTATTTCTGGTTGATATTGAATACCCGGATGAGATCTTCGTTAAATAGCAGGGTCATTCCAGATTTCCCACGACCTTTCAGCCTGGGAATGAAGCATTTTCAATCCCGTTATAATTTTGCATCCCCGCTCCTGCCCCATTTTCAGGAATGTGGTAATTTCCGGATTGTAGACAAGATCAAACAGGACATGTTTTTCTTTTAGGAGACTATAATTGATTTCAGGCTTGCTTTGAATATCGGGATACATTCCAAGAGGTGTTGTATTGACAATCAGGTCCGTCACTTCCAATATTTCTGAATTTAAATCCTGGTACCCGGAAATGCCGGGCTTTTTTGATCTCGAAACAAAAGTCACCATAAATCCCAGCTTTTTAAGAACATAACCCACAGCTCTGGAGCTGCCTCCTGTGCCAAGTATTAATGCATTCCCGGGTTTTCCGGAGAACTCTGGTAAAACAGAGTCTCTGATCCCGACAACGTCACTGTTAAATCCGGATATCCGGGTTTTCCCCTTTATTCTTTTGATCTTCAGCACATTAATTGCTCCAATCTCTTTAATAGCAGGCTCATATTCATCTGCATACCTTATTATTTCTGTCTTCCAGGGAATAGTAACATTCAGACCGCAGAGGTCCTCATTCTTACGGATAAGGTCAGGGAACTCTTCAATATTCTTTAGCGGGAAATTTTCATATGAGCAGCCCGCAATATTTTCACGGACAAACTTATCCGTGAAGTATTTCCGGGAGAAAGAGTGCCCCAGAGGATATCCTATGAGGCCGAATTTTCTCATTATCATGATTGGCAGGAAAATTTTACAGTTTTAGCCCGGGATTCACTTCTGCTTCAGGTCGTCAGGCAGGAACTGGAAGAATGTATCACCCCTGAGGCCCAGCCGGAGGGTTTCAAGCGGGATGATCTCATTTGGAGCAATGTTCCCGAGGTTCACATTTGCCCCAAAATGCTTTATGAACCAGGCCTGCTGTGATTTAAGAGGAGCTTCCCAGAGCACATTCTCAAGCTTTACATTTTCCGATATCGCACTGATTATCTTATTATTGATGGAGCCGTCCTCGTTGTAAATACCGGTTGTCCCGGATTCCCTGGCTTCGGCAATGACCTTCATTGACCCTGCGTCCAGCTCGGCTTTCATCATTGCAACCCACTGATCAGGCGTATAGACGACCTCTTTCTTCTTTGATCCTACCTCGGATATCACCTTTCCGCGTTTCGCAAGTGTTTTTATATACTCCAGCTTCCTGTAATGCTCAAATTCGTATGATCCGTCCGATACCTCAGCCATTTCAATTTCATGCTTGTCAAGAAATTCAATATATTCCCTGAACATTTTGCGGATTAAAAAAGCTTCAAAAAGAGTTCCGCCAAAATAGGGTATGACACCTGCTTTCTTATAGATTTTTACTTTTTTCTCAAACCCGGGAGTGATAATGGATGTACCGAATCCAAGCTTTACAAGATCGGTGTATTCTCCGCCAACCGACATAAAATCCTCGGCTTCCCTTATACTGAGACCTTTATCCATAACCATTGTCATCCCCGAATTTCTTGGTTTAACCGGGCGTTCCGGTAAAAACGGAAGAGTTTTCTTCATAATGCAGAATTAAAGTTCACGAAAATGTTATCAGATAAGATTATTTCCACCCAGAAGTCTTGTAATCTTCCTTGAAAAGAGAGAATGAGGGAACATATCTTTAAATTCAGTAAACAGATCCTTGTCCGCACCCACGGCAAGTGACAGATGTATGAATGCGTTATCCCGATCACCTGTATGAAGATAGAATGAAGCCAGGAGGTAATTTATCCCGGGAAGATCTCCCGTGACCTTATAGGCATGCTCAAGGTAATGGATTGCTTTTGATGTGATATGTTCCTTCAGAATAATCTTCCCGAGATCCACCCAGACATCCTCATAATATGCATCAATCTTAAGAGCCTCTCTGAAACAGCTGAGAGCTGCTTTTACTTCACCTTTAATATAATGTGCTTTCCCAAGCAGGTACCAGTATTCGGGATTCTCATCATCGAGCCGTACAGCTTTTCTGAAATATATCAGGCTGTCGTCGGCATTTCCGACATTATATTCTATCACACCTAGACCGAACCATGGATCTGCATATTCCGGAGCCAGTTCGATTGCTTCATGATAATACTTTCTTGCAAGCGTTATATCGTCGGTTTTTTCATAACATTCTGCGAGATATGTCATAGCTTCGAAACTTTCCGGCTCATTTTCCAGATATTCATGATATACAGGAATTGCTTCGGAGAATCTTTCGAGATTGCTCAGGATATTT
>Ga0209706_10000776_pt1 | contig 18243 bp, 18 predicted proteins | sample PPLLaktember2015_6_FD_187263 | JGI IMG/M metagenome (GOLD analysis project Ga0209706, IMG submission 187263) | Freshwater sediment microbial communities from Prairie Pothole Lake near Jamestown, North Dakota, USA - PPLs Lake P8 Core (1) Depth... | ecosystem: Environmental > Aquatic > Freshwater...
TCGTGAAGAGGTCATCTTTCATCACAAGGACCACAGTCCCTGGGACAATATCCGGTATTAGCCTCGCTTTCGCGAAGTTATTCCAGATTCAGGGGCAGGTTACCCACGCGTTACTCACCCGTTCGCCACTTTACTCTCCCGAGCAAGCCCGGAATTTCTCGTTCGACTTGCATGTGTTACGCACGCCGCCAGCGTTCATTCTGAGCCAGGATCAAACTCTCCAGTTAAATGGATTGGATCCTAGTTGATCCATTGATTTCGAAATTGCGGCCTACAGCGGTATCACTATTTAGTTTTCAAAGAGCGACAAAAACCCAGTTTAAACTAACAACTCCGATTTGGAATGTCAAGATCAGAACGGCATTTCCTCAGAGCAGACGCGTAACTTAACCTCCTGCTTCACATCTGTCAAGAAAAAATTTTCAGGTTTTCAATATTTTTTTTCAACGGCGAACCGCCAGGAACTCTTTGATTTTTTGAACGACCGCTTCGAGCTGTTCTCGCTTGAGCTCCGGATAAATGGGGAGGGCCAGCGTGGTCGCAGCCGCATTCACGGATTCCGGGAAGTCCTCCGGCCGGTAACCCAGGTATTTGAAGCAATCCTGCACATGAAGCGGCAAGGGATAATACACCTCAGTGCCGATCCCTTGAGCGTTGAGGAACTCCCTGAGCTCGTCCCTTCTGCCTTTCAGCCGGATGACGAACTGATTGTAGATGTGTCTTTTTTCCTTTTCAACCGGCAAGGTCACCTCCGTCAGCCCGGCGTTTTGAAAGAGTTCCCGGTAGGCCTTTGCGTTCTCCTGGCGGCCTGCGGTCCATTGATCCAGATACTTGAGCTTCACGATGAGAATGGCCGCCTGGAGCGCGTCGAGCCGGAAATTCCCGCCGATCACCCTGTGATAGTACTTCGGTTTTGCGCCGTGACCTCGCATGATGATCAATCGCTCGTACAGGTCTTTAGAGTTCGTCGTCACCATGCCCCCGTCCCCGAAAGCCCCGAGGTTCTTGGAAGGGAAAAAGGAAAAGCATCCGTACTCCCCCATGGATCCCGCCCTCCTGGAAACGCCGTCTCTGAAGGTGATCTCCGCGCCGATGGCCTGGGCCGCGTCTTCGATCAGCACGAGGTTGTGCTTCTTCGCCGTTTCCAGAATCGGCCCCACGTCCGCGCACTGACCAAAAAGGTGCACCGGCATGATCGCTTTCACCCTGGAACGCTCGGCGGCACCCAGCCCGGCCATGGTCGATGCGAGTTTCGACGGATCCATGTTGTAGGTCGTCCGGTCGATGTCCACGAATAGGGGAGCCGCTCCCACTCGGGTGATCGATCCAACGGTTGCAAAGAAAGTGAAGGGCGTCGTCACGACCAGGTCTCCGGAGCCGATGCCTGCGGTCATCAAGGAGATGAGCAACGCGTCCGTTCCTGAAGAGACGCCGACGGCGTACGAACATCCGCAATATTCGGCGACCTTGTCTTCGAGTTCTTTCACTTTGGGTCCGAGGATAAACTGCTGCGACTCATAGACCTCCTGGGTTACAGCCAGAACCTCTTCTTTGAGCGTAGCATACTGTGCTCTCAAGTCCAGCAACGGAACTTTCACTATTCTACCTCCAGCGATTATTCTCCGCCTTCAGGCGAAGGCTTCAGTTTGTTCTTTGCAGCACGGTGAAGGCACAAAGCAGAAAAACCCTTCCGCTCTGTCCCTTTGTCCCTATGTGCCTTTGTCCCTCAAGCTGTCGGCGTCAGCCGTCAGCGGACTGTTTTCCTCAGTTCACGATGTCCGCGACACGCACAATCCTCACTTCGGATCTCAGAGCTCGCAAATGTTCCCTCAGGAAAACCAGGGTCTCCCTGTGCGGATGGGCGATCACCACGGCATATCCCAACTCTCGCGCCAACGCAAGGGTTCGCTCCCACTGCGCCTTCATCGCTTCCTGAGACAGCTCGTGATCCAGAAACACGCTCCTGCTGGCCACCGGCATCCTCATTTCCGCGGCCACCCTGGAAGCCACGGTCTGAGGGGTTGTTCTGCTGTCCACAAAGAAGAGATGTCTCTTCTTCAGTTCCTTGAAAAGCAGAGCCATCCTGTCTTCTTTCTCGGTGAGCAGCGAACCCATGTGGTTGTTCACGCCCTTGATGCCCGGAATCCTGCTCAGATGGCCGTTCAGGGTTTCGACAAATTCCTCTTCACCCATCTTGGCTAGGAGCGTCCCTGCACCTGGATCTTCGCCGTTGCTCTCCTTAGGCTCCATGGGCAAGTGAAGAAGAACCTCCGTCCCTCTTCCCACGGCTTCCCGCGCGATGGTCTTTGCGTGCGGCGCCATAGGCAGCACCGACAAGGTCAAGGGGGGCTTCAGCTCCAGGAAAGCCCGGGCGAGATCCGCATCAAAGCCCATATCGTCGATGATGATGGCGACCTTGGGCGCACTCTCCGACCCTTCCCTTGTGTGCCCCGCTCGCGCCTCTTTCCTAGGAGGCTTGATGGCCCCTTGATCGCCTTTGAGATTCTGTTTCTTTGAAGAGACCGCTCTCGAGGAGGGCTCGTTATAAGCCACAGGTTTCGAGGGACGTCCGGAGAGGAAAAATAAAGAGAGCAAGGCGAACAGCAGCCCCCCGCCAACAAGAAGTCCAAGCGCCAGGGAGCGCAGCCGAATCTTCTTCCTTCGCGATCTTCCTTTACTCTTGCCTCGGGATGCCATGCGGGAAGCCGGGCGTCGGTCGCTTTTCTTCGAGATCGAGCTCTAGGACCCGGTCTTCATGTGTGAGAAGATGTTCCAGGTCTGCAGCAGTTGTAGCGCCTGACGGATTTGATTATCCTTCTCAAGGAGCTGTTTGGCCCTCTTGTCGTTCTCTTTTTCCTCCGTGCGCTTGTCCGCGTCGACTTCCTCTCCAGAGTCACCGGGCAAGTGGCCTTTGAGGTCTTTCTCTCTAAGCATTCGGGCCTTGTCCTTTTCGTTCTCTTCAGCGGGAGGAATGAATTTCACCTCCACGTCGGGTTCAATACCGCTCGCCTGAATCGAACGGCCGCTCGGCGTGTAGTACATGGCAGTGGTCAGCCGCAATCCTGAGCCGTCACTCAAGGGAATAATCGTCTGCACCGAGCCCTTGCCGAACGTCTTGGTGCCCAGGATAAGTGCCCGTTTGTTGTCCTGGAGCGCGCCGGCAACGATTTCTGAGGCGCTGGCGCTGCCGCCGTTTACAAGAACGATGATGGGATAGTTCCGGTCCGTCTTTTTCTTGTGCGCCGTGGCCTTCATGTCCTGGGAGGACTCCCGGCCCTTGGTGCTCACGATCACCCCTGACTCCAGGAATAGATCCGACACATCGATAGCTTGGGAAAGCAGACCCCCCGGATTGTTCCGGAGATCCAGGATCAGGCCTTCGAGTTTGCGACCGTTTTCAAGCTTTTCCAGCTCCGCAGATAGATCGGTCGTTGTTTTGCTCTGAAAATTGGACACACGAAGGTAGGCGATTTTCGGGTTCAAGAGGGTGCTCCTCACGCTCTTGATAGGAATCACGTCCCGGGTTACGGTAAACTCCAACGGCTTCTCAGCACCTTCTCTCATGATGGTCAAGGTCACCTTCGTTCCTTTCTCCCCTCGAATGCTCTTGACCGCTTCAGGCAAACTCATGTCCGCCGCGAGTTTCCCATCTATCTTGACAATCCTGTCTCCAGCCTGGATTCCTGCTTTGTAGGCCGGCGATCCTTCAATGGGCGAAACAACCGTGAGCACATTATCCCGAACGGTAATCTCGATTCCGATCCCTGAAAAACTACCCTTTGTCTCGCTCAGCAACTCTTGGTGCTCATCTTTGGAGAGGAAGGTCGAATGGGGATCAAGGCTCTGGACCATCCCCTTGATCGCGCCCTGGACCAGTCTCTGGTTGTCCTGAGGTTCGACATAATTTTTCTCAATCTGGCGGAGCACTTCCGTGAGAAGTTCGAGGTTCCTGTAAGTGTCTGCGGTTCCTGCTTTGACCACAACCGCATTCCCATTCAAAAAGAGAACGCTCCCGATAAGAGCACAGAGAAGGATGGCCTGGAGAAAAAATCTCTTGTTGTTTCGAGGCATATTTCAACTCCCAAGTCGCTGCGAAAATTATCAGCTATGATACTCCACAGGGTCATCCCTGGTCAATTAACTTTTAGCCATTTGAGGGGATCCACGGGCCCTCCCCCCTTTCTAATCTCAAAATAGAGCCTCGCATCCGTTGCTGAAAGCGCCTCGCTTAGTGACCCGATCGCTTCACCGGCTTTTACCATATCCCCTTCCTCCTTTTTCCTCTGAGAAAGCCGGGCGGAAACCGTGAAGTAGCGAGACCCGTGATTGATCACGATAATCTCCCCATAGCCCCTGAGACTTCCAGAGAAATCGATCCGGCCTGCATAAACCGCTTTGACCTCGGCACCTGGCCGACCTTCAATCGTGATCCCTCTCAAACCACCTTGAGAGAAAGCCCCTTCTCTCAATATTCTGCCTTCCAGTGGCATTGGAAGTTTACCTCTCGAGTTCACAAAATCAGATGGGATTTCAGCCTTTTTCTCGTCTCTTTTCTCAATCTGGATAAGAGTTTCTTTTAGCTTTTGCGAAGCAAGCTCAAGTTCCTTGACCCCGGTCTCGAGGACCTCTTTCTCCTTGTGGGCTTTCATCAAGAGAACAACTTTCTTATCAATATCTTCTTTGACCGCAGAGATTCGGTCGTTTTCTTCTTTTTCGAGCCTGTTGAGATCAACCAGCTTCTCCTTGACCGAGGCAATCGCTTCTCGGTACTGCATCTGGAGACCGGCTGCCTCCTGAAGCAGGGAAAGATCCACCGCCAGAAGCCGTCGGAGGTACTTGAGCCTTTTCCTCAGGCTATCCAGACCGTCCGCCGTACCGAGAAGCCGGATGTATCCCCTCTTGGCGTAGCGATAAAAAGCATCTAGCCTTTTCCCCAGCCGATCCTCGACCCCTTGCAGCGACTTCTCAAGCTGGCTCACCTTGGCCTGGGTGGTCCGCAACTCTTTCTTGATCACCGAAGCTTTTTCCTCGAGCTCCTTGAGCCTCTTCCTTTTGCCTTCAATATCTTTTTCGAGCTGTGAGAGCTCGTCCAGCAATTTTTCTTCTTTTTCATCGAACCTCAGGAGTTGTTCCCGTTCACGGTTAAGATCTTTTTCTAACTTCTCTATTTGCAGTTTTTTTTCCGCCGGGTCGCTTGCGGCATGTGCGTAACTGGCGTAGAGGCCGGACAAGGGGAGAAAGACGACCAACCATAAGGTAAGCAACGGAAACCCAAGCACTCCCGCGAACCCGGTAAAAAGAATCTCTTTGATTTCAGCAATTCTTGAACTCAAAACCTGAAAAACCGCCCAATTGCAATGAAGCTCCCCAGCAGACCCAGAACCAGACCCAAAGAAAGGATCCCCAGGACATAACCCGCTGATAGAAAAACAACATCCATGAATGGCAACCCAAGGATCTGAATGACCTTGAAAGAGAGAACGAAGTGGATGGCCAACAAAACCCCCAGCGCGATCAATGCCCCCAGCAACCCTTGAAGTGCCCCTTCCATGAGCAGGGGCGCTTTCACATACCAGTCCGTTGCTCCGACCAGCTTGTAGATCTCAATTTCATTGCGCCGGGAATAGATCGCAAGCTTGATCGTATTCGTAATGATAAACAAGACGGCTACACACAGGAGCCCTCCAATAGCAAGTCCGGCAATCTTGAGCATATAAAACAGGCCTTCGAACTGGTCAATCCACTGCTCACTGTGCTGCACTTCATCCACGCCCGCGACCTTTTCTAGGCCTTCCTTGATTCTCTTCGGTTGGAACTTGGCCTTGTCCACGTTTCTGAAGGCCACTTCGAAGGAAGCGGGGAGAGGATTCCTGGTCAGCCCGTCGAGCAGTCCGGCCTGGGACCCCAGCATTCCCTTCATGTCTTGGAGGGCCTTTTCTTTAGATATGAAACCTTTGATCTCGGCGCCCTGCAAGGTGCTAATGGCTCTACGAATCCCTTCCCTTGTTCCTTCATCTACGCCGTCCTTAAGATACACCGATATGGAAAGCGTCTGCCCCCATCCTTGAATCCACGTTTTCACATTCACCGACAGAAGAACAAAGGCTCCGAAAATGAGCAAGGAAATAGCTATAGTGCCCACACTGACGGCATAGACGAGCCGGTTGTAAAGAATGCTGGACAGAGCTTGTTTGAAATAAGTCGACCAGAGCCTGAGCTTCACCATCATCGCCTTTATTCCAAAACCTTCCCCCCGTGGAGCGCAATGATGCGCTGGTCCGTATTACGGAGCAACTCCCTGCTGTGGGTCGCAATGACCACGGTGGTCCCCCTCAAGTTGATGCTTCGGAAGAGAACCATGATCTCCCGCGTGATATCCGGATCGAGATTGCCAGTGGGCTCATCCGCAAGCAGGATCATGGGATCGTTGATCATGGCTCTCGCGATGGCCACCCTCTGCTGTTCCCCTCCCGAAAGCTCAACCGGATAGGCCTCTTCCTTGGAGGCCAAACCCACGGATCGGAGAATCTGGTGTGTCTTTTTGCGCACCAGCGATCGTTTTTCACCGGTCACCTCGAGCGCCAAAGCCACATTTTGAAAAACACTTCTGCGGCTCAGGAGCTTGAAGTCCTGAAAAACGAAGCCGATCTTTCTTCGAAGCAGATCGAGCTTCGTACCGCTGATTCGGCTGAGGTTGATGCCGTTGATGACAATCTGGCCTTCTGTCGGCGGCTCTGCGCCGAAGATCAGCCTGAGGAGTGTGGTTTTTCCTGCTCCACTCGGCCCGGTGACAAAGACAAACTCCCCCGTGCGGATTCGGAGGTCGATGTCTTTGAGGGCCGCCGTTGGCCCAAAGCTCTTAGAGACATGAAATAGCTGAATCACAGCCCAATCTGGTGAAGAGAAAAGAACGGTTCAGTAATTCCCCAGTGCCCGTTCCAGCCTAGCTTTGGCCTGGTTGTGATCGTAGAGGGCCCGGTAGTAGTCCAGCCTGGCACGAGCCAGAAGGGTTTGAGCATCCAGCAAGTCGGTGATGGTGGACACCTGAGCTTTATAGCGCTCCGCGTTGACCCTCAGGTTCTCTTCACCGGATTCAACCCCTTTCTGGGTAGTCGGAATATTCTTCGCAGAGGAATCCAGATCCAGCACCGCCTGTTTAACCTGCAGGCGAATGCCGTCCTCCACATCCGCCTTGGTTTCGAGCAACTGTCTCTTCAGGCTTTCTTTTTCCCTGCCTGCATAATAGGTTTTTCCCCATTCCCAGAAGGTCCAATTAGCCACAGCCAGAACCTCCCAGTGGTTGGCGTCAACGTAAGGGCTGCCTGAGACCGACGGCTCGTCCCCTTCGCTGATATACTGATAATTAAGAGAAATCTCAGGGAAGTATCTGCTTTTGGCAAGGCGGATCTGTTGATCAGCCTGAAGGATGTTTACGTCCAGGATCTTAATCTCAGGGCGATTTTGAAGCGCTTTCTTCTCAAAGACGCTATAGTCTCCGACCTCCGGCTTATAGACCAGAATATCCTCGACCTGCACAGGCGCGTTGACCGGCCGGACCAGAGCCGTGTTGAAATTGGAGCGGGCTGTCTGCGCCAGGTTCTTCCAACTCACGAGGGACTGTTCTGCATTTGCCAACTCCACCTCGGCCTTGAGCACATCGTTGATGGGAATCATACCTACTTCGAAAAAACTGCGAGCCACCTTCACCGTCTGAGTGAGTGACTCTACGGTCGTCTCCGCGACCTGGACCGCCTTGTCCGCTCCCAGGATATTGAAATAGGCTTCCTTCACCCGTAAAACCAGATCCAGTTTCTCCAGGTCCAACTCCAGTTGAGATTGGTCGATACCCAACTCCGCAAGCCTGTAGGAACTGAGCAGAGCGAATCCGGTGAAAACTGGCTGTCTCAAAAACCAGGTCCACCGGTAGTTATCCTCCGTGCCCACCAGCAAAGGGATTCCCGCTCCGGACAATAGGCTTGCTCTGCTGACAGGAGGTTCGCTCAGCCGGTTGTAACTGTAGGCCGTTCCCAATTTGGGCAGAAAGTCCGCTCTTGCCTGTTTCATGATATCATTTGCCTGTTCGATCCTTTCGCTTCTTGCCTTAATCTTGTAGCTGTTCTCCAGTGCTTGGGAGATACTTTTCTCGAGGGTGAAAAAATCCGTCCTTTCCTGAGCTGGTGCGGCGGCTGGCAGGTAAATCAAACCAAAAAAGAGAAGGGTTCCAATCCATTGAATCGCCCCTTTGCGTGTCATGTCATGCTCCTCCCTGGATCAGGAAAACTTTTTTAGTCATTAGGACAATTTGGATGATAAGTCAACGCGAAACAAGTGGGCGAAAGAAGAGCGCACGCAAGAGTTCTTGTTGAGGGGAAAAAGAGGCGTGAGAAATTGCACGTGTTATAGTTCCGGGTGACTTCGGCCCTATTTCGTGCCAGGTTGTTCATGACCAAGGATAATCATTCTTTCCCTTGCAGCCTGCTGTCTTTTGTCTTCCCAGGACAACCACTCTTCCTTCAGGTCTGCCATTTCTTTTTCCAAGACCATCAGGTCATCCCGCGTACCGGGCATGAGGCCGGCACTCAGGTCGGATATTTTCTTCTTGAGCTCTCTCACTCGCTCTTTGATGCACCTCAGCTCGTTAAGGGCGCATAATTCTTCCTCTGTAGGGACATCGATCTTCTTGCAGCTGTGAACACAAGCTGGCTTGCTACCAGGGTTGCTTTTCATATGCTGTATCCTCCGTCATTTTAAGCTTATGCTCGCTTTCTATCTATAAGTAATTCCCCTAAAGAGTTTTGTCAACGAGCGGCGAACGGGGGGCGACGCTTGACTTTTTACGGGGGAGTATATAGTTTGTTTCGCAATATCAGATGGTTGTCTTTTTCCATCGAATAACGAGGATTGCCCCATGAAACTGTCTACCCGAGGACGTTATGGAACAAGATTGATGTTGGAACTCGCCACACAATATGGCAAGGGCCCCATCAGCATGTCGGATATATCGAAAAACCAGAAGATCCCCATCAAATACCTCGAGCAACTCATTATCCCGCTGAAAAAGGCGGGACTGATCACCAGTGTCAGGGGTCCTAAGGGCGGACACATGCTTGCGAAAACCCCCCGAGAAATCAACCTCTGGGAGGTTCTTCTAAACCTCGAATCAAAGTTCACTTTTGTCGACTGCCTCTCCGACGAGACTTGTTGTGACAGCATATCCACTTGTCCGATTCGCCCTGTGTGGGGAAAAGCGTTCGACTCCATGAAGGCCATCTTCCAGGATACAACGCTTGTCGATGTCCTCAATCTTAGTGATTCAAGTGGGACGAAGTCCGGTCCGATCCCCTCACGCCGCGTTCGTGCCAGAGAGCAGGCTTAGGTATGAAACTATCGGAAGTTCTTCACGCCTTCGTCTGGCACGACCCCAAGACCAACAACGCGAACACTTACCTCATCAACGGATCCAAGAAGATTCTTATTGATCCCGGGCACGACCGCCTTCTCGGTAATGTTAAGGATCATATTTCTAAACTCTCCATCACCCTGCAGGACATTGATCTCATCATCCTCACCCACGGCCATCCGGATCACGTGGAAGCTGTTCGCTCTTTCTCCAATTCCCTTGCGCTCATTGCTCTCCACGAAACCGAGCTGGATTTCATTAAGACCCTGGCGCCTCATTACGACCTCACCATGGGCACTGCGAACTTCGAACCTCAGCTTCTTCTGCGGGAAGGACAACTCATTGTGGACGACTTGACGTTCCAAGTCATTCACACTCCGGGTCACTCGCCGGGGTCGATCTGCCTCTACTGGCCTCATGAGAAAGCCCTCTTCACTGGCGACGTGATCTTTTATCAGGGCATTGGGAGGACCGACCTTCCGGGCGGAAACGGGCAAGACTTAAAAGAGAGCATCAGTCGCTTGTCGAGCCTTGAGGTGGAGCATTTGCTCCCGGGGCACGGAGAGATCGTGTCCGGGAAAGCACTCGTGAAAAGCAATTTCTCTGAGGTGCAACGAGTGTGGTTTCAGTATATTTGAAGCAGAGAGCGATTACTTAGGACCGAGTGACGAGAACTGAGTGCTGGCAGAAAATGGCTTCAGGCTGATTGCTGACCGCTGAACGCTGAAAGCCCCCAATGGAAACTTGCAGAGAGAACGATGACCTATCATGAAAAAGAGTTTCTCCCCTTCCATAGCCTCTGTTGACTTCGATCTTCGCCAGCTCGAGGTTTTTTGTAGCGTGGTGAAACTGGGCAGCTTTTCCAAGGCAGGGCAAGCGGTTCATCTGGCGCAAGCGTCTGTGAGTGAAAGGATCGCAACTCTTGAAAACATGGTCGGGGCAAAGCTCCTGGACCGCATGGGCCGGGCAGTTGCTCCGACAAAGGCCGGTGAACTCCTTTACAGACACGGTCTGCGCCTGCTGGAGTTAAAAGAAAAAGCCTCTCATGAAATTCAAGATTTCCTGGGGGTAAAGCAAGGAGAAATTCATATCGGCGCAAGCACCATTCCCGGCGAATACATCCTCCCGATGGTCATTGGGCGTTTTGCCAAGGAGTATCCTCTCATCCGCGTCGTCTTGACGGTCGCCGACTCAGAAGCAATACAGACCCAGGTGCTGCAAGGCAATTTTGAGTTTGGAATCATCGGCCGCAGGAGTTCAACCAAGAAGCTCGTCACCCACCAACTGTGGGAGGATGACCTTGTCCTTGTCGTCCCCTCCTGGCATCGTTGGGCCGCCAAGAAGGAAGTGACGGCTCAGGAATTGGCTGATGAGCCCTTTATTTCAAGGGAAGCGGGTTCCGGGACCTTGTCAAGTTTGGAGGAATACCTTCAACACGCAGGGGTAAAGGGAATCAGTTCGCTCAGGGTGATCGCACACCTGGGGACCTCCACCGCTGTTAAGGAGGGGGTCAAGGCCGGAGCCGGAGTGTCTATCCTCTCTTCGCGAGCCGTGGACACGGAGTTGAAGACAGGAATGCTTAAGAGCTTAAGAATCAAGGGGCTTCCCATGTCTCGGCACTTCTATCTTATTCGCGACAGGAGGAGGACGATGTCTTCCCTATGCCTCACGCTGCTGGATTTCCTTGTCGCCGCACCCAACCAACCGGAACAGATCAAAAGACTCGCCCATGCCGGGGCACCGCGAAGGAGGGCCCGCCAGGTTGTTGCCCCGCCATAATGCTTCTTTCCTCTCCTCCCGACCCCCCATTCCACCATCGGAAATCCCCATTTAAAAGCTCCTGATCTATCGGTATTTCCTGTTTGACAAATCGGGTGGAGTCTTAATATAAGCATACTCATCGATGTCAAACCAAGCGGTTCAAAGAGGTTCTCCATGACACGCTGTTTCGGCTTCACCTGACACATCACCATCCATTCTACCCGGGTTCGGTAGGCAAAGGGCCAGACCGACGTTCCTCTCCTTTCCGCGTAAACATCCTTTTCTCTAGTCGACTTCAGTCTGGCTTATGCCTAAGGGGGCAATGGTGCTGGCGCGCCACACGGACTTCAAATCCGTCGTCCCGGTCTGCAAAACCGGGAGGAGGTTCGATTCCCCTTGCCCCCTCCAGTGACTCTATGAAGCAACGATTATGAACAAGTATGTCACCATTGGTGTCGCCGGTCATGTGGATCATGGAAAAACTTCTCTGGTCCGCACCCTCACCGGTATAGAAACGGACAGGCTCGAAGAGGAAAAGCGCCGCGGTCTTTCCATCGAGTCGGGAGTGGCTCCATTGCTCAGTACCAGTGAAGGCTCCATCGCGCTTGTGGATGTTCCGGGCCACACGGACTTCCTTAAGAACACCATCCGCGGATTGAGCTGCGTCGACGCGGCTATCCTGGTTGTGGCCGCAGATGACGGTGTCATGCCCCAGACAAAGGAGCACCTAGAGATCCTTGACCTCTTCGGAGCCAAGAGCGGGTTCGTCGTTCTCAGCAAGGCCGATATGGTGGACAGAGAAACGTTGGAACTGGCTGAACTGGAAATCAGGGAAGTGGTGAGGGGAACCGTGTTCCACAGGAAACCTGTGATCCCCTTTTCTGCCATAGATCGAAGGGGGCTGGATGAGATCCGATCAGCCATCGAGGCGGAATCCGCACATCTGGAATCCAAAGCGGCTGATGATCCCTTCAGACTCTGGATCGATCAGGTAAGTGGCGTTGCCGGCTTCGGTACAGTGGTGACAGGGACCATTCTTTCCGGCACATTGTCTCAGGAGGATTCCCTGGCTCTCTTACCTTCAGGAATCGAGACCAGAGCACGGTCCCTCGAGACCCACCACAAGCTGATCGAAAAAGCTTTTGCCGGACAGAGGGTCGGTCTGAACCTTCACAGGGTTGCCATGGACCAGGTGAGCCGTGGGATGCTCCTCGCAGCGCCTGGGCTTTCGAACCCCAGCTTTCTCCTCAACGTGGATCTGAAAGTCCTCGAGACCGCCAAGGCGCCGATCAGAAACCGCCAAAGAGTGAAACTCTATCTCGGCACATCCGTGACCAATACCCTCGTGGTTCTGATGGAAAAGCAAAGTCTTCACCCCGGAGAGCACGGATTGGCGCAGTTTCGTCTCATGAAACCTGTCGCCGCTATGCCGAGGGATCCTTTTGTGGTCTGTCCGCTTAATTTGAACACGGTTATGGGGGGAGGGAACGTGCTGGAGATACCCCGCGAGAAGTTTCGGGTCGTCAAGGCGCAAAAGACCCTGCCCTATTTGAGCGCTCTGAAGTCCAGTGATCTTCCGAACTGCGTGCAGCAGTTCTTCGACGCCCACACGGACCAACTTCTTTTGCCTGCGGAACTGGCTCGCACCTCCGGATTCAGCATCGATGAGACGACGGCGCTGCTGAAAGAAAAGGAAAGGGCCGGTGAAGTTCTGGCTTTTCGCGACAACGGTTTTTTCAGCAAAAAGCGATATGACCAACTCAAGAAGGAGCTTCCCGGCGTCTTGCAGGATATTCTATCCAGAGATCCCATGAAGAGGAATGTCAAAGCAGAGGAGCTCCGTCGCCCACTTTCTCCCCATCTTCAAGAAGAGCCTTTTCAAAGAATGCTTTCAGATCTGTGCAGGGAGGGCAGGCTGGTCAAGATCGACGGAGGCTTCCAGGTCAGCGGCGTCTCCATCAAGCTCTCTCCTCAACAGGCCAAGCTGGCAGCCCTTTGCATGAACTTTGCACAGGGCTCTGGGTTTTCGCCTTTCAGCGCAGATACCATCTGGAAGCTCCCTGACATGAAATACGAAAAACAGGATATTGAAAAAATGCTTTCATACCTACGTAGCGAAGGTAGACTCGTGCGCCTGAAGGACGGCCGTTACATCCCATCGGACCGCCTGGAGGCAATCAAAGAAAAAGTGAGAGGGATCGTCGCTGCAAACGGTGTTTTCACGCTCGACGATCTCCGGACAACCCTCGGATACGGGAGAAGAATCGGAGTGATTGTCCTTGAGTATCTTGACTCCATTGGGTTTACCAGCCGGAGAGGCGAAGGACGAGTATTGCGAGAAACCATATCTCAATCATAAGACGAAACATAGAAAGGAAGATGACAGGATGGCTCAGATGAGAAACATTTTTGCAGCTCGATGGGGGATTATCGCAGTGGGAGCCTTTATTGGGGTCTTTGCCGCCCTTTTGCAGAAAATGGGCAACCCGGGGAACATGGGGATTTGCGTTGCCTGTTTTGACAGGGATATTGCCGGCGCCCTCGGGCTTCATCGTGCGGACGTGGTCCAGTACATGCGACCGGAGATCATCGGCTTTGTGCTGGGCTCGCTGATTGCAGCGTACCTCTTTAAGGAATTCCGTCCCAGGGCGGGATCAGCACCCATAGTCCGATTCGTCTTGGGCGCTTTCGCAATGATCGGAGCCCTGGTGTTTCTGGGATGCCCCTGGCGGGCCTTGCTCCGTCTTGCAGGAGGAGATGGCAACGCCATCCTTGGCATAGCGGGACTTATTGGCGGAATCTGGATTGGAACGCTTTTTCTCAAGGGAGGTTATAACCTCGGCCGATCGGAGAAGGCCTATGCCAGCGTGGGATGGATGCTTCCGCTCATCATGATTTTTTTCCTGGTCCTGAGATTCATCTATCCTCCCTTGGCGGACAAGCCGCAAAGCGGAGTCCTTTTTTATAGCCTCAAGGGTCCCGGTTCCATGTACGCTCCTCTCGCAGTTTCTCTTTTGATCGGCCTTGCCGTTGGGTTTCTGGCCCAGCGAAGTCGCTTCTGCACCATGGGGGCTTTTCGGGATTTGATCCTCTTCCGCCAGGCCCATCTCTTTCTTGGACTGCTCGGTTTGTTGGTCTTTGCCTTCCTGACCAATTTGGTCGTGGGTCAGTTCAGTCCGGGGTTTGCCAAGCAGCCCATCGCCCATACCATGTCGGTGTGGAATTTCGGAGGCATGGTTCTGGCAGGCCTTGCTTTTGCGCTAGCCGGAGGATGCCCTGGCCGCCAACTCTTCTTGGCAGGTGAAGGGGACGGCGATGCGGCCATTTTTGTTATGGGCATGATTGTTGGCGCAGGGTTTGCCCATAACTTCGGCACGGCCAGTTCAGCCGCAGGAGTGGGTCCGAACGGCATTGCAGCCGTCATCATCGGATTGTTCGTTTGTCTTTTTATCGGCTTCACCATGAGAAGAAAAATCGCATAGGAGGGAAGAAAACATGGCTCAAATCGTTGATGCGCGCGGACTCAGTTGCCCGCAGCCTGTGCTCATGACCATGGCGGAAATCAAGAAAACAGGGAAAGGGCAAATCGAGGTGCTGGTTGATACGGATACCTCTAAAGAAAACGTTTCCCGTGCTGCCAGCAGCCAGGGATGGCAGGTGCAGAATGTTTCCGAGGAAGGCGGAGGCTACCGGATCGTCATCAAGAAGGACGCCTGATGTCTTTTTTGACCTTCCTCAAGAAAAAACGTCCCCTTAAAGACCAGCAGGCGGATCGTGGGATCCTGGTCTTTGAGAACACCAGTGAGGTCATCCGTGCGGAGAATGCGCTGAAGGCAGAAGGTTGGGATGTGAAAGTTAAGGGGCCGCCTCCTGAGATCCGCACGGGGTGTGACCTGGTCATCGAATTTCCCCTCATCGAAGAGCTCAATGTGTTGAGAGCCCTGGAGGGAGCGGGGGTAGAACCCGTGAAGGTGGTTCCCGTCTGGAGCGCTCTGCTGGAACCGGTGAGTCTTTTCCACACAAAGGACTTCGGAGAGTACCTCATGATCCGGGCGGCCAACATGAAATTGACGGTGGACAAGAAGACGATGACGATCGTGAACGTCTCCGGAGGGGGTTGCCCGGATGTCCCATTTCTGGCGCAGGAAATGGTCGGGAAGCCCCTTTCGGACGCGCCAAGTCCGAGGGCGATCGGGCACACCCTTTGCGGTTATGCGCTTCAACTGGCTTACGAGGAGATGCAGCGCCAATGCTTGTCGTCGTAGGAACGGTTCCTGATGAGGGGATCCCCTTACTCGAAGGACAGGTGCACCTCGAAAATGACATGCTCGTCCTTCAGGGGAGAAGAATACCCGTTAACAGAGGCACACCGGCCTTGCTTGCCGCCGCAGTTGCAGCAGGCCAAATCCTGGGAAACGCCCCTACCTACACCTATCTTGTAGGCGACATAGGGACCGGAAAGGGAAGTCGAAGGCTTTACGAGCATTTAGTCAGGCACCTGCCGAAGAAAGCTTTCGAAGTGATGACCTTTCATTACCTGCAGCCTGACGTGGATTGGCACAACCGAGTTCTCTTTGCACTGGAAGAGATGAAACCAAGGCCGGTTCTCATTGCGGATGCGGGTTTCATGTATGCGGCCAAGATGAGCGGCCAAGCCGGGGCCTATGACCTGTTCACGCCGGATGCCGGAGAAATCGCCTTTCTCGCGGACGAAGAGGCACCTCACCCCTTCTACACGAGAGGCTTCATTCTCCATGAGGAGAACCGGGTGCCGGAACTGATCACCCGAGCTTATGAGCACAACAACGCAGCACGGTGCCTTCTGGTCAAAGGAAAAAGAGACTACGTCGCCAGTCGCGAGGGGATTCTTGCGACAATCGATAAACCCCTAGTTGAAGCCCTGGAGCCGGTGGGAGGCACGGGGGATACGGTGACGGGCATCGTTTCAGCCTTGGTGGCCTCGGGCATCAGCGTGGAGGACGCAGCCCTTCTTGCGGCCAAGGTCAACAGGCTGGCGGGCCTCTATGCAAACCCCACACCGGCGACGCAGGTGATTGAACTGATAAAGCATATCCCCAGGGCCACGGCAGAAATTCTAGAAGAAACGCTGAAAAAGCATTTGTCAAGAAACGCTCGATGAAAAGCCCTCCAAGACAAGTATGTCCCATCGGTATAACCAGCGAATAACCTTGGACGGCTAAGGACAATGCGCTGAGTGATGCCTAGGCCGCTGTGATAATGAGCTTAGCCCCCGTGTGGTTGCACCGAAAAGCGTGCACCAGGAATCATCTTAAAGGAGAATGAGGGATGAAAAGTAAGATCACTGTATGCTTTTGCGTTGTTGCGGTAGCTCTGATCCACGGAGCTTTTGAGGTTTCAGCGGCTTCTAAGGTCGATAAGATCAGTATCACTTACGTCAAGTTGCCTCTTAACGTGCCGGCCATGGTGGCCAAGCGGCTGGGTTTGTTCGAAAAGGAATTCGGCCCGGACGGCATAGCGATTGAGCGCCCGGAGTTGACTGCAGGACCGAAGCAGACAGAGGCTATGGCAGCCGGTTCCGTCCAATTCGCCAGCGTTTTGAGCAGTGACTCAGCCATTTTGGCAAGAGCCAACGGCGTCGACCTGAAAGTCATTTCTGTGTTCTCAAGAGCCCCCAAGGCCTTCAACGTTATGACCAGGAATCCAGCCATCAAAGGAGTAGCTGATCTTAAAGACAAAACCGTGGCAGGGCTGAAAGGATCTCTCCTGAATCAGTTGCTTTTCGCGGCACTGAAAAAGGAAGGCCTTAGGCCCGCTGACGTGAAGTACGTAAATATGGCGGGAGTTCAGGCCCAAGCCGCACTCTTATCCAGTAGTGTCGACGCTGCCCTGATCGCCGGCCCTGCCCAGATCAAGGCTGAAGCAGGCGGCGCAAGAGTGCTTGCTAATGGTGAAGGGTTGGTGAAAGGGTTGATCCTCACAGCCGTCAGCGGACAATTCTTGAAGAATCATCCTGACTTGGTGAAACGCTATCTCAACGTCCACGAGCAGGCACTGGAATATCTCAAGACGCGTCCGGACGAAGCCATCAGGTTGGTAGCAGAAGAAACGGAAATCGGGGAAGCCGATGTGAGACGAATGCTTCCCTGGTATGACTTTGACCCGAAAATAACGGATTCCGACCTTGCGGACATGAAGGCGACCCAGGCTTTTCTTCAGGAAAATGAAATGTTGACGAATACCATAGATATGAAAGACCTAATCGCTGTAATTCGCTAACCTCGGGAGGCCGTCATGAATCCGCAACTCACAGTTAGGGATTCCGTGGGCGAAATAACCATCACTTATGAAGAAATGTGTAAGTACCACGGCAAGGATTTTCTGGGCGGAGTCGCTTTGGCCTTCAAGGTCTTGGAATTGGCTTTCCGTATGCTGATGGACGGCCAAGTTCCCGAAAGGAGCAGATTACGGCTTGTGCTGGGTTTCAGCCCTCCCGGAGTTGTGGACGGGTTGGAGTATGCAACCAGAGCCTTCAGTCAGCACCGGGTCATTATAGACCCCCACATAGGGATTGGTCCGAAATCGGTGACAGGAACCTATTATTTCGAAGTTCACCATGGGTCGAAGAGAATTGCCATGTGGCTCAAAGAAGGTCTTTTGCCTGAGGACTTCTTCGACTTGGCCAGAAAAGGGCTGGCAGGAATCGCCACTGCAGACGAACTGAAGCGCTGGCACGATCACAAGGTGGAGTTGGGTCGGGTCATTATAGGTAAGGATCCCACAGAAGTGTTGGAGATCGGTGAAATCGCGGAGCGGGGTCTGCCTCTGTTTCTCCCCGGTTAATCTGCAAAGGCAACGTCCCTGTTCCTCTATAACATTTATTGAAGTCGGACCATGGAGTGATTGCCGCGCAAAAAACTGGACTGCCCCTTGGGTTGAACGGTTCCCTGTTCTCGGAATAAAAAGGAACAGTGGCTCGGGCATGGGTTGGATCAGACCGTACTTGATTGTTTTGATGGTGATGGCTGTCTGGAGCATCGGTTCTGCGGCTGATCTCTTCAATTCCTATTTGATCCCTTCGCCCTGGAAGGTCTGCGGCACTG
>Ga0209706_10000779_pt1 | contig 18223 bp, 17 predicted proteins | sample PPLLaktember2015_6_FD_187263 | JGI IMG/M metagenome (GOLD analysis project Ga0209706, IMG submission 187263) | Freshwater sediment microbial communities from Prairie Pothole Lake near Jamestown, North Dakota, USA - PPLs Lake P8 Core (1) Depth... | ecosystem: Environmental > Aquatic > Freshwater...
GGACGGGGGAAGGGAGCGAGTGATCGCTCTCTTCCCCCGTTTTTTTGTCAATTCGGTGACACACAACTCAATTCACTTAATTCGGGTTTTCTCGTTCACGAATTCGGTGACACAAATCAAATTCAGTGACATGAAATTCCATTCACTTTAATCGGCGGCTCCCGCCCAGAAGACACCTTTCGTCCCCCCACTCTGCCCTGAAGGATCGATAATTAAGTGAATTGAGTTGTGTGTCACCGGAATTAGGGAAGCTTGCGGATCTCGGCGAGGAGCTCGTCGGCCATGCGGGAGGCGGCGACCTTGCGGAGGACCTTCCCGGCCTTGAAGATGACCCCGCCGTCCCGGCCGCAGGCCAGGCCTAGATCGGCTTCCTTGGCCTCGCCGGGCCCGTTGACGGTGCAGCCCATGACCGCCACCGTGACCGGCACGCCCAGCGCGAGCACGGCCTTTTCGACCTTGGCCGCGACCGGCAGGAGATCGACCTCGCACCGGCCGCAGGTCGGGCAGGAGACGAACGTCGCGCCCCTGGCCCGCAGGCCCAGGGCCTGGAGGATCTGCCAGGCGACGAAGACCTCCCTTTCGGGAGGGGCGGTCAGGGAGACCCGGATCGTATCGGCGAGTCCCTCGGCCAGGAGCAGGGCCAGGCCGGCCGAGGACTTGACGCTCCCCGTGAGGAGCCGGCCGGCCTCGGTGATGCCGGCATGGAAGGGATAATCGACCTTCGCGGCCAGGAGCCGGTAGGCCTCGAGCGTCCGGGGGACGTCGGAGGCCTTGAGCGAGATCTTGACGAGACGGAAATCGAGCTCCTCGAGCAGGCGCACGTGCCGCAGGGCGCTCTCGACCATGGCGGCCGCCGTCGCGCCCCCCGACCGGGCCAGGATGTCCTTCTCAAGCGAGCCGGAATTGACCCCGACGCGGATCGGCACCCCTCTCTCCCCCGCCGCCCGGACGACCTCGCGGACCTTCGCCGGCGAGCCGATGTTGCCGGGATTGAGGCGCAGCCCCTCGACCCCCGCCTCGAGCGCCGCCAAGGCCAGCCGGTGGTCGAAATGGATGTCGGCGATGAGGGGGACCCGGGCATGCTTGCGGATCTCGCTAATGGCCGCGGCGGCCGCCCGGTCCGGTACGGCCAGGCGCACGATCTCGGCCCCCGCCTTCTCCAGCCGGCGGATCTGCGCCGACGTCCCCCGCACGTCCCGCGTGTCGGTCTTGGTCATGGCCTGGACGACGACGGGCGCGCCGCCGCCCACGGCCACGCCGCCCACCCTGATCTGACGCGTCGTCCTGCGCGGGAACATCCCTTCTCCCTTGCCTAAAAAGGTATCAAGCTGCCCCAGCCATTCGGCAGCTTCTTGATGAAGTCGTTGAGGATGACGAAGAGGATCAGGAAGACGAAGATGACGAATCCGATCGTCATCCAGACCTGCCGGGCCTTCGGACCGAGGTCGCGGCGGAAGATCGACTCGATGACTAGGACGAAGATCTGGCCGCCGTCGAAGACGGGGATCGGGAACAGGTTCAGGATCCCCAGCTGAAGGCTGATGATCGCGATCCAGGAGAGGAGCGCCATCCAGCCCATCTGGAAGGCCGCGTAGGAGAAATTCGCGATCTCGAGGGGACCGCCGAGCTGGCGCGTGGACGCCTCGCCAGTGAAGAGGTCCCGGATGAAGGTGATGACGAGGAACGTGTCGCTGACGTTCTTCCGGACGGACTGGCCGATGGCGGCGAAGAAGCCGTACTTCTTGATGATCGACTTGGCGTCCTGCCGGACGCCGATCTTGCCCACGTCCCCTTCCTTCCGGGGCGTGATCGGCAGGGTCAGCGTTTGGCCGCCGCGGTCGACCGTGAAGAGGATCTCCCGGTCGGCGTTCTTCTGGACGGTCTCGAGGAACTGGTAGAAATAAACCGGAGCGCCGTCGATGGCCAGGATGACGTCCCCGGCCCGGAGGCCGGCCCTTTCCGCCGGCGATCTGGACAGTACCATGTCGATCTGGGTCAGGATCTTGGCCTGGAACCCGGCGTAGCCCATCTGGTATTTCGAGACCGTCTCCGTCTGCAGATCGACCTGCAGGGGCTGGCCCCCCCGGAGGACCTCGATGCGGATGAGCCGGTCGGGTCTCGAGCCGACGGCCATTTGGACGTCCGTCCAGGTCTTGACCTGGCGCCCGGAGATGCGGACGATCTCGTCGTCGACCCGCAGCCCCGCCTTCTCCGCCGGCGAGCCGCTCTCGATCCAGCCGATGACCGGCGGGGCGTCGAGGTATTCGGGGGCCTTGGTCCCGACAAGGTTCATGAAGGCCACGATGAGGACGGCCAGGACGATGTTCATGATCGAGCCCATGGCCATGATCAGGATGCGCTGGCCGCGTGTCTTGGCCATCAGGTCGTCCGGCGCGACGGGTCGGTCCTTCTCGAACATCCCCTCGCCCAGGAGCTTGACGTATCCGCCCATGGGCAGGAGACTGACCCGGTAGTCCGTTTCGCCCTTCGTCTTGCCGAAGAGACGCTTGCCGTAGCCGAAGGAGAAGACCTCGACCCGGACGCCGACGAGCTTGGCCATGAAGAAGTGGCCGAATTCGTGGACGAAGACGAGGATGCCGAAGACGATCGTAAAGGCCAGGATGGTGCCCAGAACGTTTATCATTTGGACCTCTGCGGGATGTGCCGGCGGGCTTCGCGCCGGGCTTCTGTGTCGATGTCGATGATGGCCTCGACGGAATCGGCCGGGCGGGCCCGATGCCCGTCCATGACCTCGCCGACGACGCGGGCGATGCCTCCGAAAACGATCCTTTTCGCCAGGAAGGCGGCGACGGCCGCCTCGTTGGCGGCGTTGAGGGCGACGGGCAGGCTGGCCCCGGCCTCGAGCGCCCGCCGGGCCAGGCCGAACAGGGGGAAGCGGCGCTCGTCGACGCGCCGGAACTCCAGACGCCCGATCGCGGCCAGATCGAGCGCGGGCAGACCGGAGTCCAGACGCTCCGGCCAGGTCAGCGCGTACTGGATCGGCAGGCGCATGTCCGTCGCGCTGAGCTGGGCCAGGACCGAGCCGTCCTTCATCTCGACGAGGGCGTGGACGGCGCTCTGGGGATGGATGAGAACGTCGAGCTCCGACGCTTGGAGGTCGAAGAGCCAGCGGGCCTCGATGAGCTCGAGTCCCTTGTTCATCATCGTCGCCGAATCGACGGTCACTTTGCGGCCCATGACCCAGCGCGGGTGGCGTAAGGCTTCCTCGAGCGTCTTCCGGGCCAGCTCCCGGAGCGGGGTCTTCAGGAACGGCCCTCCCGAGGCCGTCAGGATGACCTTGCGGACATGCCCCCTCTTCTCCCCGCCGAGGCACTGGAAGACGCCGCTGTGCTCGCTGTCGACCGGGACGATCACGGCGCCCGAGCGGGCCGCCTCCGTCTTGAGCACGGCGCCGCCGACGACCATGGATTCCTTGTTGGCCAGGGCCACCCGGCGGCCCGCCTTGACCGCCTCGAGCGTCGGCCCGAACCCGCTCATGCCGGTGATGGCCGAGACGACGATGTCGGCCCCCTCGGCCCGGGCGGCCTCGGCGGCGCCTTCCGGCCCGTGGACGACCTTCATCCGCCAGCCCTTCGCCAGGCCGCGGATCGCTCCCGCGTCGCGTGCGTGGGCGACCGAGACGAGGGCCGGACGGTACTTCCTGACCTGGGCGGCGAGGAGGCGCGTATTGGACCCGGCGGCCAGGGCGACGACCCGGAAGCGCCCGTCCGTGCGGTCGACGACGTCGAGGACGGACGTGCCGATCGACCCCGTCGAACCGAGGATGACGATGCCCCGCGTCGTCTGTCCCACGCCTACTTCCAGAGATAGCGAACGATGAAATAGAAGAGCGGGCCGGCCAGGATCAGGCTGTCGACGCGGTCGAAGAAGCCTCCGTGGCCGGGCAGGCTGTTGGAGGAGTCCTTGACCCCGACGGCCCTCTTGAAGAGGGATTCGAGCGGGTCGCTGACCTGGGCCGCGGCGTCGACGACGAGGCCGGTCAGGACGGCCGTCGCGAGCGGCAGCTCGGGGAAGAGGACGAAACGGGCCAGGACGGCCCCGGCCGCGGCGAAGAGGAACCCGCCGGCGCTCCCCTCCCAGCTCTTGTTGGGACTGGCGACCGGCGTCATCTTGTGGCGGCCGAACGGCTTGCCGATGAAGAAGCCGCCCGTGTCCCCGAGGAACACGACGGCGAACAGGAAATAAAGATAGAACGGGCCGTCCTCGATCCGGATGCGGAAGAGGAACCCCAGGGGAAAGGCGACATAGAAGACGCCCACGAGGGTGGCGGCGAAAGCGGTCGGGAAGGCGTCGAGCTTCTCGGCCGTTCTTGTCGCGATGACGAAATACACCCCGGCCGCGAGGATCGCCGCGAACAGGGCGGCCTCGAGAGGGACCTGCCGGAAATAGACCGTCAGCAGGACGAGCAGGGCCATGACGATCCCCAGGGCCTTCTGCGGCCGCAGCCCCTTCTTCCCGACCAGGGCGTAGAACTCGGCCAGGGCGGCCAGGACAAAGCCCACCCCGAACAGGAAGAAGACCCAATCCGGGGCGTACTGGATCAGGCCGAAGACGGCCCCGAGCAGGACGGCGGCGGTGAGGGTGCGTTTGATGAGGTTCATGCGGGCTCAGGTCCTTCCAGGGGGAGCTTTCTTGACGGCCCGGACGCCTCCGAACCGGCGGTCCCGCTTCTGGTATTCGAGGATGGCTTCGAGCAGATGGCGCCTGCGGAAGTCCGGCCAGAGGATCGGCGTGACGACGATCTCGGCGTAAGCGATCTGCCAGAGGAGAAAGTTCGATACCCGCATCTCCCCGCTCGTCCGGATGAGGAGGTCCGGGTCGGGCAGGCCCTCGGTCCAGAGGTGGTCGGCAAAGGCCTTTTCGTCGAGGCGTCCGGCGGGGACCTTTCCCTCGGCTATGATCCGCCTGGCCGCTTCCACGATCTCGTCGCGGCCCCCGTAGTTGAGGGCGAAAACGACGATCATGCGCCGGTTATCCTTCGTCAGGGCTTCGACGCGCTCGAGCTCCCTGAGCGCGGGCTTGGGGATGCCCTCTCTCCGGCCGATGACGCGGAGCCGGAGGTCGTTGTCCGTAAGCAGGCGGACTTCCTTGCCGAGGTGCTGCCGGAGCAGCCGCCAGAGGCGGCCGACCTCGGTGCGCGGCCTCTTCCAGTTCTCGCTCGAGAAGGCGTAGAGGGTCAGGGCCTCGAGGCCCAGGCGGGCGGCGGCTTCGACGACCTCCCGGACGGAGGCCGCGCCGGCGTCGTGACCCTGGACCCGCGGCAGGCCCCTTTGTTGGGCCCAGCGGCCGTTGCCGTCCATGATCACGGCGATATGGCGGGGCAAGCGGTCGAGATCGACCTTGAGGAGCAGGTCGTGATCTTCGGTCCCTGGGGGGAAAAAGGCCTCGAGGTGCTTCTCCATCGGCCCCCCATTATAGCATAGGTGGACCGGGCCTGGGGATTCTGCTAAAGTGAAGAACTGGAGTCATTCCATGTGCTTGGCCATACCCGCGAAGATCACCCGGATCGACGGATCCGGCCAGGGGACCGCCAGCTATATCGGCAGCGAGGTCAAGGTCAACCTCAGCCTGGTCCCCCAGGCCAAACGCGGCGATTGGGTCATCATCCACGCCGGTTTCGCCATCTCGGTCATGAACGCCAAAGAGGCGCGCGAGACGCTCCGTCTCTTCAAGGAGCTGGCCGCGGCTTCCCAGGATGAAGGAGCTTAGGGACCCGGCCGCCCTGCGGCGGCTCCTCGGGGAGATCGAAGGGAAGGTCCGTGGGATCGGCCGCGCCCCCCGCCTGATGGAGGTCTGCGGCACCCACACCATGGCCCTCTTCAAGAGCGGGCTCACTCCTCTGCTCGCCCGGGCCGGCGTCGAGATGGTCTCGGGGCCGGGATGTCCGGTCTGTATCACGCCCAACGTGATCCACGAGGCCGCGATCGCCATCCTGACGCGGACCAAAGACGTGACTCTGGCCGCTTTCGGCGACATGACCCGGGTCCCCACCCGCAATGGTTCGCTTCAGACCGCGATACCGGCAAGAGGCTCGCGCTTGAGGATCGTCTATTCCCCCGAGGAGGCGCTGGACGAGGCCCGGCGCGAGCCGGAGCGGCCCGTGGTCTTCTTCGGCGCCGGGTTCGAGACGACCATCCCCGCGATCGCCTTTACGGTCCGGCGGGCCGCCGAGGAGGGACTTCGCAACTATTCGGTCCTGCCGGCCCTCTGGCTGGTCCCGCCCGCGCTGAGGGCCGTCCTCGAGGGCGGCGAGGTGGCCGTGGACGGGTTCATCTATCCGGGTCATGTCAGCGCGGTCATCGGGATCGAGCCCTATGAGTTCGTCGCCCGCGAATTCGGCGTCCCCGGCGCGGTCGCCGGCTTCGAGCCGGGCGACATCCTTCTGGCCATCCGCTCGGTCCTGGAACAGATGGCCGAGGGGAAGCCTCGGGTCGCCCTCGAATACTCGCGGGCCATCGGCCGTGACGGCAACCCGGTGGCCAGGGCTCTCATGGCCGAGATCTTCGAACCCTATGACGCGTATTGGCGGGGGCTCGGCAAGATCCCCGGGAGCGGCCTGCGCTTCAGGGAGGCCTTCGCCGGGTTCGACGCCGGGCCCCGGTTCGGCCTGGAGACAACGGGACCTGATCGCGATCTCGCCGGCTGTCGCTGCGGCGAGGTCCTGCGGGGCGTCATCAGGCCGGAAGGCTGCGGGCTCTTCGGGAAGAAGTGCCAGCCCGACTCGCCGCTCGGGCCCTGCATGGTCTCCTATGAAGGCGCCTGCCTGATCCACTTCAAATACGGCCCGGCGAGGAGGGCGCGGGCGTGACCAAGATCAGCCTGGAGCTCGGCAGCGGCGGCCGGCTGATGCGGGATTTCATCGCCGGGAAGATCGTGACCTCGTTCGGCGATCCCCTGCTCCGCGAGCTCGGGGACGCCGTCCACCTGCCGGGAGGGATCGCCTTCACGACCGACAGCTACGTCGTCGACCCCCTCTTCTTCCCGGGAGGGGACATCGGCCGCCTGGCCGTCAACGGGACGGTCAACGACCTCGTCGTTTCGGGGGCCGAACCGCGTTTTTTGTCGCTCGCCCTGATCCTCGAGGAGGGCCTGGATTCGGAAGTCCTCGACCGGGTCCTCCGCTCGATCCGCGGGGCGGCCAAAACGGCCTGGGTTCGCATCGTCACGGGCGATACGAAGGTCGTCCGACGCGGCCAGGGCGACAAGATCTACATCAACACGGCCGGCGTGGGCCGCTCGATCGCACGGCCGCGGCCGGCGAAGATCCGCCGGGGCGACAAGGTCATCCTGACCGGGACCCTGGGCGACCACAGCCTGGCCGTGATGCTCGCCCGCGGCGACTACGGCCTGCGCTCGAGCGTTCGGAGCGATTGCGCGCCGCTCCTCTTCCTGCTCCCGCTGTGGCGGAAGGGGGCCCTGTGGATGCGCGACGTCACCCGGGGCGGCCTGGCGACGGTCTTGTTCGAGCTGGCCGAGCGGCTCCCCTATCCCCTTCTGATCGAAGAAGATAGCATCCCCCTATCAAGGCCCGTCCGGGCCGCGAGCGAGCTGCTGGGGATCGATCCGCTCTACATGGCCTGCGAAGGGAAGGCGGTCGTCATCGCGCCCCAGGCCCAAGCCGGCGCGTTCCTGCGGCGCCTGCGCGGCCACCCTCTCGGGCGTCAGGCGGCGGTCATCGGCGAGGTCCAGGACGAGGTCGGACGCCCCGGCGAGCTGCTGCTCCGGACGGCGGCCGGCGGCCTGCGCCTCCTCGAGCCCCTGACCTCCGAGCTCCTCCCCCGCATCTGTTAAGACGGGGTCAAACCTACACTTTTCAAGTTCTTTTCGCGAGGTTGCCCGGCTCTGTTACGATAGATCCAGAAACCAAGAAGAACCTGACTGTAAACGTGTAGGTTTGACCCCGTCTTATCTCAGGCCTTGACGACGTTTTTCCGGTGCTTCTTGATCGCGTTCCGCGTGTCGACGACGAGCGGCGCGTTCTTGACGATCCAGTCAAAGTCGTAGGCCGAGTGGTCCGTCGCGACGACGACGGCATCGACCTTCTTGAGCAAGGCTTTCGTCAACGGCACGGAATTGAGCTCGAGCCCGGGATACTCCCTGTGCCCGACGACATGCGGGACGTAGGGATCGTTGTATGACGCCTTGGCCCCCTTCTGTTGGAGCAGGCTGATGATCTTCAGCGAGGGCGATTCGCGCGAGTCGTCGATGTCCTTCTTGTAGGCCAGCCCGAGGACGAGGACCTTGGCCCCCTTGATCGACTTGCCTTGGCCGTTGAGCGCCTCGACCGTCTTCCCGATCACATAGTAGGGCATGAACCGGTTGATCTCGCCGGCGAGCTCGATGAACTTCGTCTGGTAGTCGACCTCCTTGGCCTTCCAGGTCAGGTAGAACGGGTCGATGGGGATGCAGTGCCCGCCGAGCCCGGGGCCGGGATAGAAGGGCATAAAGCCGAAGGGCTTGGATGAGGCGGCCCGGATGACCTCCCAGACGTCGATGCCCATGCGGTCGAAGATCATCTTCAGCTCGTTGACGAGGGCGATATTGACCGAACGAAAGATGTTCTCCAGGAGCTTGGTCGATTCGGCCGCCTTGGTCGAGGAAACCGGCACCGTCTTGACGATGATCTGGTCGTAGAGCGTCTTGGCCAGCTTGAGGCAGTCCGGGGTGAGGCCGCCGACGACCTTGGGCGTGGTGGCCGTCGAGAAATTCTTGTTGCCGGGGTCCTCGCGCTCTGGGGAGAAGGCCAGGAAGAAATCGCGGCCGCCCTTGAGGCCGCCGGCCTCGAGGATCGGCAGCATCTCCTCGTCGGTCGTCCCGGGGTAGGTCGTGCTCTCGAGAATGACCAGCTGGCCCTGGCGCAGGTTCTCGGCCACGGTGATGGTCGAGTTGAGGACGAACGACAGGTCGGGGCTGCCGTGGCCGTCGAGCGGCGTCGGCACGCAGATGAGGATGGCGTCGACGTCCCGGAGGCCCCGGAAATCCGCCGTGGCCCGGAACTTCTTGCGGCCCAGGAAATCCTTGAGCTCGGCCGCCGAGATGTGCCGGATGTACGTCTTGCCCCGGTTGAGCATGTCGACCTTCTTGGCGTCGACGTCGAACCCGGTGACGTGGAACCCCTTCAGCAGGAACGTCTTCACCAGGGGCAGGCCGACATAGCCAAGGCCGATGACGCCGATCCGGGCTTGCTTCGAGCCGATCTTGTCGAGCAGGGCCGAGGCGAGATTATTCATGATCGAGTGCTCCTTTGCTGATACCAGAGAACGGTTTCTTTGAGTCCTTCGAGGAAAGACAGGCCCGGCGCGAATCCCATGAGCCGGCGGGCCTTGGAGATATCGGCCGTCGAGTGCACGATGTCGCCGGGCCGGGGCGCGCCATGGACCGCCTCGATCCCCGTGCCGAGAGCGTCGTTCACGGCCTCGAGGAGGCCGTTGACGGTGGTCGCGACGCCACAGGCGACGTTGACGGCCTCCCCCCCCGCGGCATCCGATGCGGCGGCCGTGAGGTTGGCCCGGACGACGTCGCCGACGAAGATGAAATCCCGGGACTGCTCGCCGTCGCCGTAGATCGTCGGCCGCTCCCCCCGGAGCATCTTGGTGACGAACAGCGGGATGACGGCCGAGTATTCGGAGGCCGGGTCCTGGCGCGGCCCGAACACGTTGAAATAGCGCAGCGCGACGGCGTTCAGGCCGTGGAGGGCATGGAAGACCTGAGCGTATTTCTCGTCGACGAGCTTGCTGACACCATACGGCGATAGGGGCTTGCCTTCCCGGCCTTCGATCTTCGGCATCGAAGGGTCGTCGCCGTAGACCGCGGACGAAGAGGCCAGGACGAAATTGCGCACGCCGGCGTCCTTGGCCGCCACGAGCATGTTGAGGGTGCCCCGGACGTTGATGGCGTCGTTGAGGAGGGGGTCGGCGACCGAGCGCACGACCGAGGCGAGCGCGGCCTCGTGGAAGACCGTCCCGGCGCCTTCGACAGCCCGGCGGCAGGTCGCGAGGTCCCGGATGTCGCCTTCGACGAATTCGATCCGGGTCCTGATGCCGGCCAGGTTCTCCATCGTCCCCGTCGAGAGGTCGTCGAGCACCCGGACGGAGTCGCCCCGATTGACCAGGGCCTCCGCGATGTGCGAGCCGATAAAGCCCGCCCCCCCGGTAACCAGAAACATCGCCATTTTATTGGTCCCTAAAACGCTGATTATATTAGGTTATTTTAGTCGGTCAACCGAAAAATTGGGGACGTTTCTATTTTCCATCTTATAAATAGAAACGTCCCCATTTAATTCAGAGGAGGCCGAGCTCGCCGAGGCGGCGGAGGACCTTCTGGACGCTCTCGTCGATCGTCTCCTTGTCGGTCTCGAGCACGATCTCGGCGTTGAGCGGCTCTTCATAGGGGTCCGAAATGCCGGTGAACTCCTTGATCTCGCCGCGGATGGCCTTCTGGTACATGCCCTTGACGTCGCGCTGGATGCAGACTTCGACCGGGCACTTGGCATAGACTTCGACGAAGTTGGTCGTTTCCTTCCGGGCCCGGTCCCGCATCTCCCGGTAGGGCGAGATGAACGAGGTCAGCACAGCGACGCCGTTGCGGGACAGGAGCTTGGCCACGAACGTGACCCTTCGGATGTTCTCGTCCCGGTCCTTCTTGGAGAACCCCAGGTCCCGGGTCAGGTCCTGGCGGACGGTGTCGCCGTCCAGGCGCTCGACGCGGCGCCCTTTGTCCTTCAGGATCTCGGCGACCCGGTCCCCGACGGCCGATTTCCCGGAACACGGCAGTCCCGTGAACCACAGGGTGAAGCCATCATGGTCTTCGCACATTCGAGGTCGTTCCTTTCATTCGATTCAAGGCCGGAGGACCCGGCCTTTCAGGCGTTCCGGGGCGGCGAGGCCCAGGATATCGAGCACGGTGGGGGCGATGTCGAGGATGTCGCCGTCGCGCCTCCCCCGCCGCTCGCTCTTCGGGTCGTGCAGGATGTAGATCCCGTGCTGAGCGTGGACGGCGTCGTCGGGCCCGGTGTCGTTCTCGGGAAGATACATCGTCCCGTAGCCGAGCGTGCCCGCCGACCGCCAGTAGAGGTCGTCGAAATAGACCATCAGGTCGGGATACTCGCCTTCGAGCTCCTCGTAGTGTTCCTGGGGCTTGATGACCTTGGTGGCCCAGCTCTCCCCCGCCGGACCCTTGACGCCCTCGAGCTCGCGCAGCAGCTCGTCCCGGACCTTTTCATAGTCCTCGGCCGGGATGATCCCCTGCGGCTCGCGGCCCTCGACGTTGAGGAAGACCCGGGCATAATAGCCGCCCCAGGCCCAAGCCCGGGTCTTGTCCCAGTCGATGGCCAGGTCGTCGAGGCTGGTCGGCTTGGCCGGCCGTTCCTTGACCGCGAGCCAGCCCTTGTCGATAAGCCACTCGTTGACGCAGAACGCGCCCTTCATCCTTTTCGCCCCGTGGTCGGAGACGACCAGGACCGCCGTGTCGTCCCCGGCCTTGGCCATGAGGGCGCCGATCTTCGTGTCGAGGTATTTGTAGTACTCGATGATGGCGTTCTCGAAGCGGTTCCCCGGCTCATACAGATGGTGGTCGTGGTCCATGAACTTCCAGAAGGCGTGATGGACCCGGTCGACCCCGATCTCGACGAACATGAACAGGTTCCAGGGCTTGGCCGTCATGAGCCAGTCCATAACCTCGAACCGCTTCTCGGTCATGGCGTAGATCTCGCGCAGGATCTGGTCCCTGTCCTCCGTGCGGAAGACGACGTCGAAGATGTAGGGCCCGAAGCGCTCTTCGATCTCGGCCTTGAGCCCGGCCGGATAGGTCGTCTCCTTCCCCGGGCCCGGGGGGGTGATGAAACAGGAGATGAGATTCCCCGCGACAGGATATGGGGGGTAGCTCGGCGGCACGCTGACGAGGGTGCTCGTCCCCCCGGCCTCGCCGACATAGTCCCAGAGCTTCTTCTCCCGGACCGCCTTCGAGTTGGCGATCCACATCTGGTCGTAGGAATAGCCCTTGCGGTGGCGGAACCCGTAAAGCCCCAGCCGCCCCGGGTCGAGCCCCGTGGCCATGACCATCCAGGCCGGGATGGTGATGGGCGGGTCGGAGCTGCGGAGCTTCCCCCACAACCCCTTCTCCATGAGCCCCTTGAGGACCGGGAGCTCGTCGCACCGGTCAAAGACGATCTCGGGCGGGGCGCAGTCGAGCCCGACGACGAGGACCTTCCGGTCATTCATTGAACGGGTCCTTGAAGGCCATGATCACCCGGGCCACCTCGGGCCGCATGAGCTCCGGCGGCGGGCACTCGCCGCTGACCAGCAGGTCGCGGATCTTCGTGCCGCTGAACTGGATGTGCTCCTCATGCGGGTGGGGGCAGATCTTCTCGTTGACGACCGAGCCGCACGTCCGGCAATACGAGAACGACCGGAAGAACATGGGCACGATGCCCAGGTCGGGAAAGTGCTCGAAGATCTCCTGGGCGGCGAACGGCGGGTAATAGGACCCGACCCCCGCGTGGTCCCGGCCGATGATGATGTGGGTGCAGCCGAAGTTCTTCCGGATGATGGCGTGGTGGATGGCCTCCCGGGGCCCGGCATAGCGCATCTCCATCTGGAGGATGGCCATGGCCGTCCGTTCCTTGATGTAATAGAGGCGGATGGCTTCTTCATAGGACGCGAGAATGACCTCGTCCTTGAAATCGCCCTTTTTCTTCTTGCCGATCACGGGATTGATGAACAGCCCGTCGGTGAAGGTCAAAGCGGCCTTCTGGACGTATTCGTGCCCGATGTGAGGGGTGTTCCGGGTCTGGAAGCCGACGACCGTCCGCCAGCCCTTCGACTCGAAGAGGACCCGCGTCTCCTTCGGCGAGAGCTTCCAGCGGTCGAACGGCGTGGGGACCATCTCGAGGAGGTCGACCGGCCCCGCCAGCAGAACCTCCTTCATGGCCAGGACCTTGGCCACGCCCGGGTGGGCCGGGTCGCGCGTCCCGAAGATCTTCTCAGCCATCTCGCCTTTGTCGGTGCCGTACTTCTCCTCGAGATGGAGGATGGCGACCGGCGTTCCCTCTCCGGTCTCGAGCACGATCTCGGTCCCCGTCCTCAGGCGGTCGGCCGTCTTGCGGTCGACGTCGAGCACGATGGGGATGGTCCAGGCGACGTCGTTCCGCAGCCGGCTCGAGTCGAGGACGCTCCGGAAATCCGCCTCGCCCAGGAACCCCTCGAGAGGGCTGTAGACCCCCGTGGCGATGTTCTCGACGTCCGAGACGAGCTCGGCGTCGATCTTCAAGCGGGGCGCCTTGGCGGTCCGCGCCAGGGCCTCCGTTCTCTTCTTCCCCTCGAGGACCCTATCGACCAGCTTGCCGCCGTGGGGTTGGATCATAGTTCGCTCCTTTGCCCGGGACCGGGAAAACGGGGTGATCGGACGGACGGAAAGGTCAGTCGATGTATCCCAGCGCCTTCAGGCGCTCCTTGACCTTCTCTTCCTCGTCCTTGGTGAAAACCTCGGCCGCCGGCTCCGCTTTGGACAGGCTTTCCCTGAGGACCTTGGCCGCGTAGCTCGAAACCGAGCGGCATTCGGTCCCCTTGATGAACTCCTCGAGCTTTTTGTAAAGCGAGGTGGGTATCGAAACAGACGTGAATTCTTTGTCCATGGGGGTTTTATATACCAGAAGGCCCCCTTTTTCAAGGGCCTATGCGGCTTGACAAGCCCCTCTCCCCCGTGGTTATAATGGCCCGATAATGACCGACACCGAAGACCCCTGGCCGTCCCTCCCCTAGGCATGGAAAAGATAACCCAGCCCCTGGCGAACGAATCTGCCTTGTCCGGCGTCCTGGACAAGAACCTCAAGAAGCTGGCCAACCGCCTGGGCGTCACCCTGGCCCTGCGCGGCGACCAGCTCCTCATCGACGGGGACCCCAAGCGGGTCGCCTTCGCCAAGCACTACTTCGAGAAGCTCGGCGAACTCCGGGAACGGGGGCACCAGCTCCGGGAAGAGGACCTGCTCATCGCCCTGGACATGCTCGAGGAGGGCCCGCCGACCTGCCTGGACGATTACGCCCCGACCGAGCCGTTGAACCTGTCGCGGAAGTCGGTCAGCCCCAAGAGCCTGAACCAGCAGGCCTATCTCCAGGCCATCAAGACCCATGACCTCGTCTTCGGCATCGGGCCGGCCGGAACGGGCAAGACTTATCTGGCCATGGCCATGGCCCTGGCCTTCCTTCAGAACAAGGCGGTCAACCGCATCATCCTGACCCGTCCGGCGGTCGAGGCCGGGGAGAAGCTCGGCTTCCTGCCGGGGGACCTCATCCAGAAGATCAACCCCTACCTTCGGCCCCTTTACGACGCCCTCTTCGACCTGTCCCAATACGACCAGGCCAACCGCCTGATCGAGCGCGGGGTCATCGAGATCGCGCCCCTGGCCTTCATGCGGGGCCGGACCCTGAACAGCGCGTTCATCATTCTCGACGAGGCCCAGAACACGACCCGGGAGCAGATGAAGATGATCCTGACCCGGGCCGGCTTCGACTCGAAGCTGGTCATCACGGCCGACATCACCCAGATCGACTTGCCCCAGCCGGGCAAGTCGGGGGTCATCCACGCCCTGAAGATCCTGGCCCCGCTCCAGGAGATCGCTTTCATCCGCTTCAACGACAAGGACGTCGTCCGCCACCCTCTCGTCCAGAAGATCATCAAGGCCTACCAGAAGGCCGAGTCCAGGGAGGGCTGAGGAAGATGCCGGTCTCGTTCTTCAACCGCATCAAGCTGTTCAGGGCGGCCGAGATCCAGCCCGGGCGTCCCCCCGTCGAAGGCGCCGAGGAGGAGAGTTCTCCGACGTTCCTCGGTCGTCTGCTCAAGAGCCCCTGGCCGATCCTCGTCGCGGCCTCCATCGTCATCGCCCTCTTCCTGATCCGCCTGCCCTCGGAGGGACTGATGACCCTGGGCCTGGGAGAGATCGCCCCGGCGGACGTGGCCGCGCCGTTCGACCTCACCATCGCCGACACCGAGGCCACCGCCAAGAAGAGGTCCGAGGCGGAGGCCGGGATCCTGCCCGTCTATATCCACGACCCCAATGTCTACGCCAATACGGAGGAAAAGATCCGGCTCCTCTTCGCCGAGGGGCGGGATTGGACGGCCAAGAACCCGGCCGATCACCAAGACGAGGCCCTCCGGGACCTCCTGCTCGATAAGCACGGCGTCGACCTGAGCCTCGCCGACGTCCAGACGCTGGCCCGCATGAGGTTCCCCTCCGACCTCGAGGAAACGCTCATCGGGCTCGTGGCCAAGACTTTCAGCGAGGGCATCATCGTCTCGAAGAACCTCTTCATCCATGGCGAGGGCGAGCGGGGCCTCGTCCTCCGGGACGCCCAGGGCCGGGAGCGGACCATCCGCATCGATGCCCTGATGGACATCGGGGAGAGCGAGCGCCGCTTCAAAGAAGACCTGGGCCGGATCGACATGCCGGCCCGGAGCCGGGCCGCTCTGGCCAGCCTGGGAGACATCTTCCTCACGGCCAACGTCGCCTACAACAAGATCGAGACCGAAAGGCGGAAGGCCCAGGCCCGGGACGCCGTCGGCGCGGTGACGCTGACCGTCAAAAAGGACCGGGTCATCGTCCGCAAGGGCGACGAGGTCACGCCGGAGACCCTCAAGATCATGGAGGAGTACAACCAGAGGATCCGGCGGCGGTCGAGCTGGGTGCCCGGCTTCGCCGGACTGCTCCTCCTGTATCTATTCCTCTTCGTCATGCTCCAATACCATCTCGGCCGGGGCGGCAAGCCGAAGATGGCCCGCCGGCAGTTCCAGATGACGGCGGCCACCCTGGTCGGCAGCGTCCTTCTCTACGAGGCCTTCTTCGCCCTGGCCAAGACGATCAGCGGGGCGCAGACGACGCCCGCCTTCTCCCGGATCGAGGTCTTCTACTACGCCTTTCCCCTCCAGGTCGGGGCCCTGGTCTTCGCCTTCCTCCTCCCGGACCAGGCGACGCTCCTGTTCATCCTCCTCAACAGCATTACGGCCGGGCTGTTCTTCGGGGGCGACTTCGTCCTGGCCACATTCACTTTCCTCGGCGGTCTGGCCGCGGTCAACGCGGTCAAGATCTATCGCCGGCGCTACCGGGCGGCCACCCTCCGGGCGGGATTCATCGTCTTGCCGGCCGTCAACACCCTGCTCATCCTGGTCACGTACCTCGTCCTGAGGCGAACGACCTTCGCCGTGGTCCCCGCCGAGGTGGCGATGGGCATCCTGGGCGGCGCCGCCAGCGCCGTCATGGCTTTCCTGATCCTGCCCCTGGTCGAATCGGCTTTCGGCTTCGTCACGGGCTCCAAGCTCCTGGAGCTGACGAACTCGGAGCTGCCGGTCTTCCGCCAGCTGGCCGAAGAAGCGCCGGGTTCCTATCACCACTCGCTCATCGTGGCCTCGCTCGCCGAGAAGGCCGCCGAGGAGCTGGGGCTCGACTCCCAGCTGGCCAAAGCCGGGGCCCTCTACCACGACATTGGCAAGACCAAGATGCCCGAGTACTTCATCGAGAACCGGACCCGGGAGTTCGACCTCCACAAGGACTTGACGCCCTCGATGAGCACTCTGGTCATCAAGAACCACGTCAAGGAGGGCTCGGAGCTCGCCCGCAAGCTCAAGCTGCCCCGGCCGCTGCGGGAGATCATCGAGCAGCACCACGGCAACTCCCTCGTCCGTTATTTTTACGCCAAGGCCAAGCAGACCTACGACCCCGAGGACCAGACCGTCGGCGAGGAATCCTTCCGCTACCCCGGGCCGCCGCCACAGACCAAGGAGGCCGGCCTGGTCATGCTGGCCGACGCGATCGAGGCCGCCTCGCGGAGCCTCAAGGCGCCGACCAAGGACAATCTCAAGAGGGTCATCACCGACATCATCAACGGCACGCTCCAGGACGGCCAGCTCGACGCCTGCGATTTCTCCCTCCGCGAGCTCCGCACCGTCGCGGCGGCCTTCCTGACCATCCTCTACGCCATCTATCACCCCCGCGTCGAATATCCGGGCTTCAGCTTCGAAGGCCGGCCGAAGGACCAGAAAAAGACGAACGGGAAGGGAAACGGAAAGAACGGCAAGAACGGCAAGAAGAACAATGATCGTCCTCCTCAACCGCCAAACAAAACACCGGGTCCGGATCAAGGCGTTTGAGCGGCTCCTCGGGGAGCTCGCGACGCGCTACCGGCTGGCCGAGCCCGAGGTCAGTCTCTCGTTCGTCGGCGAGCGGGCCATCCGGACGCTCAACCGCAAGTTCATGAAGAAGGACAGGCCGACCGACGTCCTGAGCTTCCCTCTCGGCGAGAAGGGGCCGGACGGCAAGTTCTACCTCGGCGACATCGTCATCGCCGTGCCGGTGGCCTTCCGCCAGGCGCGCGGCAAGGGCCACAGCCTCGACCGCGAGCTGCGCCTGCTCGCCATCCACGGGTTCCTGCACCTTCTCGGCTTCGACCACGACGCCGGCATCGAAGAGGAAGAACGGAAGCTCCACCGGATCTACCTGGCATGACGGCGATCGTTGCGACCTGGACCGGCCTGGGCTTGGCCTTCCTGGCCGCGTTCCTGCTGTCGCTCCTCCATTTCGTTCTGGGATCCTACTCGAAGATCTCCCTCAGCCGTTTCCTCGAGGACCACGACAAGTCCCTCCGCAACGGCATCCTCAAGCATTTCGAGGAAACCGCCCTGGCCGTCGAATTCCTGCGGATCGTCATCATCCTGGCCCTGGCGGTCTACGGCTACGTCGTTTTCGGCGGCTCGGGCGCGCGGCCGCTCTGGCTTTTCCTGGCCTCCCTGGCCGTCTATGCGATCGGGCTCGATCTCGTCCCCCGCCTGCTCGTCCTGGCCGCGAAGCCGGCCCTCATGAGGATGTTCCTGCCGGCCTTCCCCTTCGTCCGCATCCTCGCTTCGCCGATCCTCGTCGTCTCCCGCAAGCTCATCGCCCGGGAAGAGCAGCGCGAGGAGCAGGAGGAGGACCGGGAGGCCTCCGAGGAGGAGATCGAGACCTTCATCGACGAAGCGACCGAAGAAGGCATCATCGACAAGGACGAGGATGAGCTCCTGCGCAGCGTCGTCGAGTTCGGCGACCGCGTCGTCCGGGAGGTCATGACGCCGCGGGAGGCCATGGTCTGCATCCGCCGGGACGCGACCATCGACAATCTCAAGGACCTCATCATTCGCGACAAGTACTCGCGGATCCCGGTCTACAAGGACCGCCTCGACA
>Ga0209706_10000780_pt1 | contig 18212 bp, 8 predicted proteins | sample PPLLaktember2015_6_FD_187263 | JGI IMG/M metagenome (GOLD analysis project Ga0209706, IMG submission 187263) | Freshwater sediment microbial communities from Prairie Pothole Lake near Jamestown, North Dakota, USA - PPLs Lake P8 Core (1) Depth... | ecosystem: Environmental > Aquatic > Freshwater...
AGGCCGAGCCCGAGAGACCCATGCCGCCGTTCGGGTTGAACGAGCCAGCCGGGTTGTTGAGCGAGTTGGCCGGAACCGACACGGCGGCCAGACCGACGAAGCTCGGGCTGATCGGCAGCAGCACCGCAGGGTCCGGACCCGCGAACATGCCAGCCGGGGCCTCGGCGATGCCGCCACCGACCGAGTTGGCCGCGGCGGCCGAACCCGTCAGGGTCGGCGGCGGAAGGGTGGCGATCTGCAGCTGCAGAGTGCCGGTAACGGGCAGCACCGCCGAGAGGGACGGAGCGGCGGTGAAGGAGCCGAGCAACAGCGCGGCGGCGAGCGAGAGCAACTTTCGCATGATCAAGGATCCTCCTGGATTCCCCCCCCAAGGGAGACATCGAACACCTGTCCGGGAAGTGGGAGCCAGGAGAAAGATGTGTCAGCGAGTTCTCACATTTTGTGGATCGAGGGCCCGAAAAAGGAACCGCGGCCACCGGCCGAGCCGGTGACCGCGGTCCGAAGCCAGAAAAGACGCGCTAGCGCTGGAGCTTGCGTCGCCCCGCCAGCATGAGGGTCAGCGCGCCGGCGCCGAGCAGCAGCAGGTACCCGGGCTCCGGAGCGTACTCGAGGGTGAGCACGCCGAAGACGGGCAAAGCGCCGAGGATGCCGAGGTCCGCCGTGGCCGGTGCCACGAGCTGGACCGTGCCGGCGCCGTTGGCCGTGCGGTTGTCGAAGGACGTGGCCGTCGCGACGATCGGAATCGCCGCCGCCCCGCCCATGAAGGTGAAGACCTGCGTGCCGCCCATCCAGGTGGCGCCGTTGATGGTGAGGGCGAGACCGGCGATCGATGCCGAGGTCATTCCGCCGCCGCCGATCGGGGCCAGCGGTACGCCGCCCGCGTTGGCGCCCATCTCGGTGAGGAAGAAGGTGTCGCCGTTGAGGCCCATCGCGCCGTTCGGGCTGAAGGAGCCCGCCGGGTTGCTGATGCTGTTCGCCGGCGCGGTGACCGCGACGAGGCCCACGAAGGGCGGATTGATGGAGATGTTGATCGCCGCGGTGTTCACGAGGACTCCGGCGGGAATCGTCGCGATGCCGCCTCCCACCGACATCGCCGTCCCAACCCCAGTCGTGCCCGAGATCGTCGGCGGCGGCAGGGTGGCGATCTGCACCTGAACGCTCGCGTTGAGCGGAAGCGACGCCGCAAACGACGGCGCGGCGATGAACGACGCGAGACCGAGCGCGCCTGCGACGGAAAGCAACTTGCGCATGCCAGAGATCCTCCTCATGAGCCCCCGCGGGGAGCCGGCGTCTATAAGCATACAGAAGGCGAAGTCGACAGCGCCAGGGAAAAGTGCCCGCGAATTCTCGAAGAAGAGACGGGCTCGGCTCAATGAGGGGGCGGGCACCCGGGGCCTGCCGGGTCGTCCTTGCAGGCCGCGGTCTCGTCCTCCTTCTCGAGGATGTACCCGAGGGCCCGGAGCTGGGTCAGGTTGTAGTCGTCTACCGGCACCTCGATGACCCGTCCCTCGTCCGGCCTGCGCGCGGCGACGGCGCGGGCCTCGTCCAGAAGCGGCGCCAGCTGGTCCGGCTGCTCGGCGGCGAGGTTCCGCTGCTCGCCCGGGTCGCTGGCCAGGTCGAAGAACTCGGGACGATCGGGCTGGGCGTGGCGGAAGATCAGGCGCGAATCGGTCTCCCGGATCGCGACCATGGGCGCAGGATCGGCGCCGATCCGCCCCCAGGTCTGGTCGAGCTGGGCGACGGCGGACGCGGGGGCCGCGTCGCCGGGGTCGCGGCCCTCGGCCGCGGCCTGGATCAGCGGGACCAGCGAGATGCCCTCGGCGTCCGGAATGGACGGCAGGCCGAGCAGGTCGAGCACCGTCGGCCAGATGTCCATGTTCCGCACCACCGACTCGACGACCACGGGCTTCTCGAGGCGGAAGGGCAGCGAGAGGATCCACGGAACGTGGACGGCCTCGCGGTACAGGTTGCGCGCGTGACCCTCGGTCCCGTGCTCGCCGAACGCTTCGCCGTGGTCGGAGGCGATCACCACCACCGTCCGGTCGAGCACCCCGACCTCGTCCATCACTTTCAGCAGGTGGCCGATGTTGCGGTCCGTCCAGTGGATCGCGTTGTCGTAGGCGTCCGCATAGCCCGTCCCGAACAGGGCGGAGTCCTCGGAGTAGGTGTACTGGTGGACGTCCATGTAATGGATGTAGAGGAAGAACTTCTCGCTCTGGTAGCTGCGCACGAACTCCATGGCGGCCTCGGTGGCGTCGAGGTCCGTGCCCCGGAGCGGGTTGTCGTTGGGCGAGCGGCGCTCCATGCGCTCGGGCGCCTGGCTGGGCGCCGGCCGGCCGTAGGACTCGAAGCCCTGGCCGAAGCCGAAGTTCGCCGCCACCCACTCGTTGCGGAAGATGCCCGCGGTGCGGAAGCCGGCCTTGCGAAAGATCTCCGCGGGCAGCGTGATCTGCTCGGCGAGTCCGTCCCCGTAGCGCAGCACGCCCGTCGCCGCGGGGGTCACCGCGCTCCACAGCGAGGCCATCGACGTCTTCGTCCAGCTCGACTGCGCCTCCACCTCCGCGAAGCGGACGCCGACGCTCGCGAGGTCCGACAGCACCGGGGTCGTCTCGCGCTCGTAGCCGTAGGCGCTCAGGTGGTCGGCGCGCAGCGTGTCCACCATGATGAACACCACGTTGACATCGTCCCGGTCCCGCAGCTTCCCGATCTCCTCGTTCGCCGCCGACGGACGCGAGGGAACGTTCAGGTCGAACTGGCTGGCCGCCGCGACGAGCGCCAACAGGCCCGCCAGGCCGAAGTACAGCCACGGGGAATCGAGCAGCTTGCGCAACGCGGGGGCTCCTGGTGCGAGGGTTTCCGTGAAAAAGCCCGCTAGGCTACCACGAAACCCCCGCGCCGCCGCCCGCGAGCCGAAGGGCTCGGGCAGACCCGCATGGGACGCGAAGGGCCTTGGATCCCCCCTCCTGCGGGTGTAGTCTAACGGGTCATTTTTCGCCCGTGCGCGGAGGCTTACAGCGCCGTATGACTCGACTCGCCCTCTGGTTCTCCGTCACGGGCCGTCTCGCCCGGGCGCTCCCTCTGCTCGCAGCGTTGTCCCTCGGGATCGGCTGCTCGGGCTCCATCGAGGACCGCCTCGCGAGCGCGCGCCAGGCCCAGGAGGTCGGCGACTTCGCCGACTCGGTCGACGATCTGCGCCAGGTGCTCGCGGAGGAGCCCGATCACCCCGAGGCCAACTACCTGCTCGGCATGGCGCTGCTGCGCACCGGCCAGGGGAGCCCTGCCGTCTGGCCGCTGCGCAAGGCCGCCGAGAGTGACGCATACGCCCTCGAAGCGGGTCTCTTGCTGGCACAGACGCTCTTCAGCACGCGCAACCCCGAGGAGGCCGCGCAGGTCGCCCAACGAGTGATCGAGCGCAACCCGGACAACGTGGACGCCTGGCGCACGCTGGTGCGCGCCCAGGGAGCCGCCCACCAGTACAAGGACGCGGAGGTCTCTGCGAACCGGCTGCTCGAGCTCAAGCCGAACGATGCGGAGGCCCTGGTGCTGCGGGCCGCCGCGCAGCTCGGGATCCCTCGCTACCGGGATTCGGAGCAGAGCTTCGACCTGGCGCGCAAGGCGGCGACCGCCGAGGGCAACCTGACGCTCGCCGCCCAGGCCTGCGCCACGCAGGCGCGCGTGCGCGCGGAACGCCTCGAGGATCCGGCAGGCGGCAAGCAGCTCTTCGGGGAGTGCCTGCGCGAATCGCCGACCGACCCCACGCTGGTCAGCACGGCGGCCCAGTACTACACCGCGATCGGCGACGCGGCTCGCGCCGAGGCGATCTGGCGCACCGCCATCGAGCAAGCGCCCGATTCGCTCGGCTTCCACGTCGGCCTCGCTCAGCAGCTCGCAGCGTCGGGCAAGGTGTCGGAGGCGCAGACCGTCCTCGAGGAGGCCGCCCAGGACTTCTCGAGCCTCGAGGCCTGGATCGCCCTGGCGGAAATGTTCCGCGCCCAGGGCGACCTCGCGAAGGCCGAGGCCACGCTCGATCGCGCCGGTACGCAGGTGGGAGACTCCGACGCGCTCCGCTTCCGGCGCGTCGACCTGCTGGTGGAGCTCGATCGCGTCGAGGAGGCGCAGGCCCTGGCCGCCAAGATCGAGGACCCCAGCTATCGCGACGCCGCGCGGGGCCGAGCGCTCCAAAAGCTCGGCAAGCCGGCCGAGGCGCTGGAAGCGCTCGAAGCGAGCCTGCTGCGCTGGCCGAACAACGCGCCCGCGCGCTTCCTGGCCGGCCGCGCGGCCGAGGACCTCGGCCAATACGACCGGGCGATCGAGGAGTACAAGCAGGCGATCCGCGCAGACATCCACGGGACCGACGCCGGCCTGGTCGCTGCGTACCTCAGCTACTCGCTGGGCCGGTTCGCCGACGCGCTGGAGTTCGCCGGCCTCCATGTTCGCGGTCGCCCCTACCACAACCCGGAGCCGTACGTGATCGCCGTGCGCGCAGCCCAGGCGGCAGGGCGGGATGGGGTCGCCCAGCAGTGGCTGGCGGCGCTCGAGAAGTTCCCGGGCGGAAAGCCGACCGCGATCGCGGAGCGGGCGAAGCACACCGCAGCCAAGTCGGGCCCGGCCGAAGCGGTCAAGCAAATCCAGCAGAGCGGCATCGACGTCTCGGCCGCGGGAAACGAGATCCTGCTGCGTGCGCTGATCGACGCGGAGCTACAGCAGGGCCGCGGCGAGCCCGCGCTCGCCGCGCTCGAGCGCGCGCTCGCCGCGCGTCCCGATTCCCCGGAGCTGCTCGACCTGCGGGGCCGCACGCTCACCCATCTCGGCCGTAGCGACGAGGCCCGCGCCGCCTTCGAGAAGGCGATCGCCGCCAACCCGGCCTACACGCCGGCGCTCGAGGGGCTCGGCTTGCTCGCGCTGCGCAGGGGGGAGCTCGACAAGGCCCTCGAGCTCTTCGAGCGCGCCGCGACGAACGATCCCGACGACCCCGAGAGCGCCTACCGCGTGGCGCAGGTCTGGCTGGCGAAAGGCGACCCGGCCGAGGCCGAACGACGCTTGAACGCCCTGGTGACGCGCGTCCCCGGCCACGTCGGCGCAGCCAACGACCTCGCCTTCCTGCTCGCGCAGTCGGGACGCGACCTCGACCGTGCCCTCGAGCTCGCCCAGCGTGCGGTCCGCCTGGAGGACAAGCCCGAGATTCGCGACACCCTCGCGACGGTGCAGCTCGCGCGCGGCGAGACCGACGCCGCCCTGGAGACGCTCGACGCGGCGCTCGAGAAGCACCCCGACGCGGCCACGCTCCGCTTCCGCAAGGGTGAGGCCCTGGCGCGGAAGGGCGACGGCGCAGGCGCGCGCGAGGCGTACCGGCGCGCGCTCGAGGGCGGTCCCTTCCCGGAGGCGGAGCAGGCGCGAGCCGCCCTTGCGAAGCTCGAGGGCGGCGGGGCGGTGCGATGAGCGCGTTGCGAAGGCGAACTCTGGCGGCCGTCTGCGTCGCCGCGCTCTGGGCGGTCGGCTGCGCGGACGACCAGCAGAAGGCTGCGAACCACGTGGAGCGCGCGCGCGGCTACCTCGAGGAGGAGCGCCCCAAGGAGGCGCTGCTCGAGTTCCGCAGCGCCCTCAAGCTCCGGCCGCAGGACGCAGAGATCAACTACGAGATCGCCGAGATCCTGGAAGCCGCGCAACAGCCCGCCGAGGCGGCCTTCTTCTACGGCGAGGCCTACCGGCTCGACGCGACCCGCTCGGAGGCCGCGCTGTCGGTGGCCCGGCTGGTCGTCCACGAGGACACGGACCGCGCCGAGCAGATCGTGAACGAAGTGCTCCAGCGGGAGCCCGACAACGCCGAGGCCTTCGTCGCGAAGTCGGAGGTCGCGCTGATGCGCGGCGACGCCGATGCGGCGCTCGTCGCCGCGGTGCAGGCCGTGGAGTTCGCGCCCAAAGACCCGCGCACGCACCTCCAGGCCGGGCGCGTCCACCAGGCGCGGGTGCGCCTCGCGACGCTGCAGAAGCGGACGGCCGAGGACGCCGTCTACGAAGCCGCCGTAGCTTCCTTCGACCGGTCTGCGGAGCTGGCCGAAGGCGCGGCGAAGTTCCGCGCGCTGAACGAGCGAGCCCGCATCATCGCCGCCTGGCCCGGGCACCAGGAGCAGGCGCGCGGCGCCTACCGGGACCTGGTCGAAGCGGCCGGGGGCACCGGCGACCTCGAGATCCGCCGCGACGCCGGGCGCGCCGCCGCGCGCTATGCCGAGGAGATCCAGGACCGCGGCTTCCGCATCTGGGCCCTCGAGCGGCTCGTCGAGGCCGATCCCGCACTGATCGACGGCTGGGTGGAGCTGTCCCGCCTGAAGGAGCAGACCGAGGGCAGCGGCGAAGCGGTCCTGCGGCGCCTGGTGGAGCTGCGCCCCGACGACGGCGCCGCCCACGTCCAGCTCGCGGTGTTCCTGGCGCGGACGAACAAAGGCGCGGACGCCATCGCACAGATCCAGGGTGCGATCGAGCGCGGCGTGCAGCCGCCGCTCTTGCTCGGCTTCCTGGCCGATCTGCAGCGCCAGGCGGGGGACGAGTCGGCCGCCGCCGCCACCCGCGAGCGTCTCCTGCGCGAGTACCCGGACGATCCGTCCGCGAAGATCGCGGAGGCGCGCCGGCTCATGGAGGATGGCAAGCCCGAGGCGGCGGCCGAGGCGATGCGGACGCTGGCCCAGAACACCAACAACGTCGAGGCGCTGAGCCTGCTCGCCTCGGCGGAGCTCCGGCAGGGCCGCGTGAAGCAGGCCCAGGAGGCGATCGACCGCATCCTCGAGCTCAACCCGGATCCGCTCGCCAGCGTGCAGCGCATCCGCTCTCGCGTGGCCTTCGCGTCCCAGCGCTGGTCCGACGTGATCGACGCCATGCGCAAGCTCGAGGCGAAGCAGCCGCCGCTCTCGCGTCGCGACAAGATGATCCTCGCCAAGGCCCTCGAGGAGAACGGGCACGAGTCCGCGGGCCGCGCGGTGCTCGCGACCATGGCGGACGCGCCGCAGCCCTACCTGCCGGCCATCGTCGAGCTGGCGCGTGCCGAGAGCAAACAGGACCCTGCGGCGGCGCGCGCTCGCCTCGAGGCCGCGCTCGAGAAGGCGCCGGGAGAGCCCGGGCTCCTGCGCGAGCTCTCGGTGCTCGAGCGCGAGTCCGGAAATCCGAAGGTGGCGCTCGAGCGCATCAACCTCGCCCTCGCGGCGAACGCGTCGGGCCCCGGGCTGCTGCTGGAGCGCGCGCTGGTGCTGATGGACCTCGGCGACCTCGAGGCCGCCGAGCGCGATGTGCTCCAGGTGTTCCAGGCCAAGCCCGGCTTCGGCCCCGCGGGCTCCCTGCTCGTCGAGATCTACAGCCGCCGCGGCAAGCTCCCCGAAGCCGCCCGCTCCCTCGAGGAGGCCGACTCGGTGGGCGCCCTCTCCTCGGAGTCGCGCGAGCTGCTCGCCCGCATCCAGGCCCAGCTCGGCCAGGACGACCGCGCGATCGCGACGCTCGAGAAGATCGTGGCGGAGCGGTCCGATGCGGCGGGCGCCAAGAACGACCTCGCCTTCCTGCTCGCGAAGCAGGGCAAGGACCTCGACCGCGCGCTCCGCCTGGCGCAGGAGGCGCGCGACGGCCTCGGGGACCTGGCGCCGGTCGCCGACACCCTCGGCTACGTCTACCTGCGCAAGCAGCTCTACACGCCGGCGGCGGACCAGTTCCGCGAGGCGGTCCGGCTGGGCGGCAGCGATCCCGAGGCGGTGCGCACCTACCAGTACCACCTCGGCATGGCGCTGCGGGGTCTCGGCCGGGACGCCGAGGCCGCCGTGGCGCTCGAGGCCGCCCTCGCCCCCGGCGGCGAGTTCGCCGAGGCGGCCGAGGCCCGACGCGAGCTCGAGGAGGCGCGACGCGCGGCGTCGGCCGCGCCGTCGGCCACTCCTTGAGCGAGGGCGGCACCAGCGCTCCGGGGCGAGAGCGGCTGCTGCTGCTGGTCTGCTTCCTGCTCTCGGGCTTTGCGGCCCTGGTCTATCAGACCGCCTGGACGCGGCAGTTCGCGTTCGTGTTCGGCACCTCGGAGCTGGCCGTGGCGACGGTGCTGGCCGCCTACATGGGCGGCCTCGCCGCGGGCGCGGCGGTCGCCGCGCGCTTCGCGAACCGGGTTCGCCGGCCCGTCCTCTGGTACGGCCTGCTGGAGCTCGGCATCGCCCTCACCGCGCTGGCGGTTCCGTTCGCCGTTCGGGCCGCGCAGTCGCTCTACGTGGTGCTGTTCCGCTCGCAGCAGGCGGCGGACCCGGACGGGCTCACCAGCGCCGTCTTCTTCCTGCTCTGCTCCTTCGCGATCCTGATGGTGCCGACCGGCCTGATGGGCGCGACGCTCCCGCTGCTGGCGCGCCACGCCGTGCGCCGCGAGAGCGAGATCGGATCGGGGGTGGGGACGCTCTATGCCGTCAACACGGCCGGCGCGGTGGCCGGAACCCTGCTGGCCGCCTTCTGGCTGCTTCCCGCCCTCGGGCTCGGCGGGACCGTGTACGTGGCCGCCGCGCTGAACGCGGGCGTGTTCGCGGCGGCGGCGCTGCTCGCCCGGGTGGCGCCGGCCCCGCCCGGCCCGGGGCCGGCGGAGGCTCACGCCGCAGGGGGCGCGCGCTGGATCCTGCCGCTCATCCTGCTCTCGGGCGCCGCCTCCTTCAGCTACGAGGTGCTCTGGACGCGGCTGCTGAGCCACCTCGTCGGCGGCAGCGTCTATGCCTTCGCGACGATGCTGGCAAGCTTCTTGATCGGCATCGCCGTCGGCTCGGTCGTCGCTTCGCGGCGCGCCGGCACGCGCGAGGCCGCGGCGCACGGCTTCGCGTGGGCGCAGATCGGCACGGCGTGCCTCAGCCTCGCGGCCTACGCGGGCATCGACCGGCTGCCGGACCTCGCCCGCCGCCTCGAGTCGGGAGGCGGGGGCCCGATGCTCGTCGACGTGACGCTCGCAGCGCTCGTCCTGCTCCCGCCGGCGCTCTGCATCGGCGCCACCTTCCCGCTCGCGGTGCGGATCGCCGCGCGCGACGCGACCGACGCCGGCCCCGCGAGCGCCCGCGTCTACTCCTGGAACACCGTCGGCGCCATCGTCGGCGCGGTGGGAACGGGCTTCCTGGTGCTGCCGTGGCTCGGCTTCGAGAACACGCTGCGCGCCGCCGTCGGCACGAATCTGCTGCTCGCGGCGGCCACCACGTTCCTCGCCGCGGCGCCGGGCCGGCGCCTGGGCTGGGTCGCCGTCGCCGCCGCGGTCGGCCTCTGCTTCCTGCCGCTCGCGCCGCCCTGGAACCTGCTGCGCACCGAGGCGTTGGGACGCGGCCAGGGGAACGGTCGCGTCGCCTTCTACTCCGTCGGGCGCGGCGCCACGGTGCTGGTGGAGGACGCCCAGCAGATGTTCCGGCTGCGCACCAACGGCCTGCCGGAGGCTTCGGTGGCGCGGCCGGGCGGCCGGGCGGCGCGCGCGCGCACGTCGCTCTGGCTGGGCCTGCTGCCCGTCCTGGCGCGGCCCGAGCTCGACTCGATGTTCGTGGTCGGCCTCGGCGGCGGCGTCGCCCTCGAAGCGGTGCCGCCGAGCGTGCGGCGGATCGAAGTGGTCGAGATCGAGCCGGAAGTGGTCGTCGCCAACCGCCAGCTCGCGCCGCAGCGAAGGATCGATCCGCTGGCCGACCCGAGGGTCACGCTCCACGTGAACGACGCGCGCAACACGCTGCTGCTGCTGCAGCCGGGCAGCCTCGACGCGGTGGTGGCGCAGGCCTCGCATCCCTGGACGGCGGCGGCCTCCCACCTCTACACCCGCGAGTTCTTCTCGCTGGTGGACGAGCGGCTGACGGACGACGGCGTCTTCGTGCAGTGGATCGGTCTCAGCTTCGTCGATACTGCCCTGCTGCGGTGTCTGGTGGCCACGCTGCTCGACGTGTTCCCGCACGTGGAGGTCTACCAGCCCGGCGGGGCGCCGGGCGTGCTGTTCCTCGCCTCGCGAACGCCCCTCGACTCGCTGGCCGGCAGCGCGCGCGCCGTACCGCGCGCGCCGGCGTTGTTCCACGAGCTCGGGCTCGCCGGCGCCGAGGACGTGGCGGCCGCGCGCGGGCTGGACGAAGCCGCCACGCGCCGCTTTGCGTCGGGCGCGCCGATCTCGCGGGACGAACGCAACCTGCTGCAGATGCGGTCTCCGCAGCTGCGCGGCAAGGGCCTGAAGCCCGCCCAGGCGCAGCGCCTGTTCGCGAAGGCCCGCGAGGAGGCCGGCGGAGCCGGCGTGCCGGCGGGGCTCGATCCGCTGCGCCTGGTGCGCGCCGTGCTCGACGTGCACGACCCGGACCGCGCGCTGAAGCTGGCGGAGGGCCTCTCGCAGCCCGCCGACCGGCTGACCGCGCGCGCGCTCGTCGCTCTCTCTACCGGAAGGGCCGGGCCCGCCCGCGCCGAGAGCGACGCCGCCCTGGGGATCGACGCCCGATCCGCCGAGGCGCGCGCCACCGCGCTGATCGTGCGCCGCCGCGCGCTCGCCGCCGAGGAGGGCGCCCTGCCCTTCCCCGACCCGACGCCTCTCGAGCGCGCCGTCGCGGCGGGCTGGCGGGCGGAAGCGCAGCAGGACTGGCCGGGGCTGCGCGCGCACGAAGAAGCCCTGGCGGTCGCAAAGCCGGGGGACGCCCTGTTCGCCGAGGCAGCGCGCCTGCGCGCGGCCTGGCGGGTCGCGGCGGGAGACGCGGGCCTCGGGCGCGAGGGCCTCGCGCTGATCGACCAGGTGATCGCGCGCGGGGACCGCCCCGAGCTCCTGGTGCTGCGCGCGCGCGCCGCCCTCGCCGCGGGGGAGACCGGCGGCGCGCTGGAGTCCCTCGCCGAGCTGAGCGAGGTGCTGCCCTTCCTCGCGCGCGCGTCGACCGCCCCGGGGCCGATGCGCGGCTGGACGCCGTCGGGCATCGCCGGGCAGGCGCTGGAGCTGCTGGCCGCCGTGCCGGGCGAGCAGGCGCCCGACGCGGACCGGAGCCTCGTACGCGCGCGCCTGGAGGCGGTACGGAGGAAGGAAGGATGAGCGCGCAGAGCGCCGGGCGGCGCTGGCTGTTCGGCCCCGTCTCCGACCTCGCCTTCGGCTGCGGCGCTCTCTACACCGCCGTCTTCGGCGCCCAGGCGCTGCTCGGCGCGGACATGCGAGTCTGGCTGCCGATCACGCTGCAGCCGTTCCTCACCCTGGCCCTCGGCGCGCCGCACTACGGAGCCACCCTGCTGCGCACCGCCCAGCGCAGCCCCGACGGAGGCAAGCACGTCTTCTTCGCGCTGTGGACGGGCCTGCTGATGATCGCGCTGCTCGTCCTCGGGCTGCGGCAGTTCTGGATCGGCTCGCTGCTGGTCACGCTCTACGTCACCTGGAGCCCGTGGCACTACTCCGCCCAGAACTACGGCGTCGCGGTGGCCTTCCTGCGCCGCCGGGGCGTCGATCTGGAGCCGGGCACGAAGCGCGTGCTGCGCGGGGCGTTCGTCTCCTCCTATCTGCTCACCGTGGTCGCACTGCACGGGGCGCGGGCGGAGGGCTACGCGCCGGTTTCCTACCGCGGAACCGTCTTCACCATGCTGCCGGTCGGACTCCCGGCCAACTGGATGCCGTGGCTCTACGCCGGCCTCGGCGCGATCTTCCTGGCCTGCTCGGCCGTCGCGGGTGCGCGGCTGCTGCGGCGCGCGGGAGCTCGCGCCCTCGACGCGCCGATGGTGCTGTGGGTGACCCAGACGCTCTGGTTCGTGGTGCCGCCGCTCGCGCGCTACTGGGACCTGTTCGGCGGCGTCGACCCCCTCGCGCCGGAGAACGCGCCCTACACGGTGATGTGGGTCGCGGTCTTCCACTTCGTCCAGTATCTCTGGATCACCACCTACCAGGCGGCCGGCACGAGCGCGGCCGCCGGGCGCGCGGCCTACCTGGGCAAGGCGCTGCTCGCGGGCGCGGCCCTCTGGATGCTGCCGCCGCTGGTCTTCGCGCCGGGCGTGCTCGGCGGAGTGCCCTTCGATCTCGGCCTCGGCGTGCTCGCCGCGGCGCTCGTGAACCTCCACCACTTCGTGCTCGACGGCGTGATCTGGAAGACCAGCCCGGGCCCGGTCGCCCGCCTGGTGCGCGCGGACTGGACGCCGCACCCGTTGTTCGAGCCGCGTCCCCTCGGCTGGCTGCGTCCGCTCGGGGTCGCGATCGGGATCGCCTGCGTGGCGATCGGGCTGGCCGGCTACTGGGAGGCGGGGGTGGGCCTGCTGCGCGCTTCCGAGCGCGACGACTACGTGCGCATGCGCACGGGTATGGAGCGGCTGGCGTGGCTCGGCCGCGACAGCCCGCGCTTCTACGTGGCCCTCTCGCGCCTGGCGACCCAGCGCGGCGACGGCGCCCAGGCCCGGCGCGAGCTCGAGCGCAGCCTCGCGCTCTACCCGACCGCGGAGGCGTGGTACGTGCTGGGCAACTGGCACGAGAAGGCGCAGGACTGGCGGCAGGCCGGGAGCGCCTACGCGAACGCGATCGCCCTCGATGCGAACGACGCCGGCTCCCACTACCGGCTCGGCGTCGCGTGGCTGCGGCTCGGCGAGCCGGCGCGAGCCAGGGACGCGCTCGCGCGGGCCGCCGTTCTGGTGCCGAACGACCGCCGGGTGCAGAAGAGCCTCGCCCGGGCGGAGAAGCTGCTGCGCGAACGCTCGGGCGAGCCCGCAGCGCCTTCCCCGGAAGCGCGCGCAGCGGGAGGCGGCTCGCATGGCTGAGCTCTCGGCAGCCGCTCCCACGTCCCCGCGGCGCTGGCTCTTCGGTCCCGTGCCGGACCTGCTGCTCGGCTGCGGCCTGCTCTACGCGCTGGTCTTCGCGACGATGAGCTTTGCGGGCCCCACCCTGCGCTGGGCGGTGCCGTTCGGGATGTCGCCGCTCGTCGCGCTGCTGGCCGGCACGCCCCACTACGGCGCCACCCTGCTCCGGGTGTACGAACGCCGCGCGGACCGGCGCGCCTACTCGCTGTTCGCCGTGTGGGCGACCCTGGCGGTGGCCGCCGCCTTCGTCGGCGGGCTGTGGAACGTGGCGTTGGGGAGCTGGATCGTGACGATCTACCTCACCTGGAGCCCCTGGCACTACACCGGCCAGAACTACGGCATCGCGCTGATGTTCCTGGGCCGCCGCGGCGTGCGCCCCACGCCCGCGACCAAGCGCTGGATCTACGCCTCGTTCGTCTCGTCCTTCCTGCTCACGGTGCTGGCGATCCACGCGCCGGCGCCCTCGGCCGACTACGCTCCGCTCCAGTACCAGGGCAGTCAGTACGCGCTGATTCCCCTCGGCATCCCGGCCGACGTCCACCGCTGGCTGTTCCTCGGCGCCGGGGGCGCCTACCTGTGCGCGCTCGCCGGCACCGCCCGGCAGCTGCTGCGCGTGGCGGCGCCGCGGGACCTCGGGCCCACCTTCCTGGTGATGGCGACCCAGGCGCTCTGGTTCACGGTGCCGGTCGCCGCACGCGAGGCGAACTGGCTCCAGGGCGTCGAGCCCCTCTCCACCCAGTACGCCGCCTACGCGTTCCTCTGGATCGCGGCGGGCCACTCGCTCCAGTACCTCTGGGTGACCACCTACTACGCGCGCGCCTCCTCGGCGTGGAGCGGCTACGGCGGCTACCTCGGGCGCTGCCTGCTGGCCGGCTGCGCGATCTGGGCGCTGCCGGCGCTGCTGTTCGCGCCGGGCCTGCTCGGCAGCCTGCCCTACGACGCCGGGCTCGGGGTGCTCGTGGCGGCGACGGTGAACCTCCATCACTTCATCCTCGACGGCGCGATCTGGAAGCTGCGCGACGGCCGCGTTGCCCGCATCCTGCTGCGGGCCGCGGAGGACGCGCCGGGCGCCGCCGAGCCGGCGCGCGGGCGGTGGCTGCGCCGCTCCGTCTTCGCCGCGGGCGCCCTCTCGCTGGCGGTGCTGGCCACGGCGCCCCTCGTCGAGCAGTTCGGCTTCCGGCGGGCGCTCGAGCGCGGCGACCTGGCGGGAGCCGACGCCGCCGCCGCGCGCTTGGCGTGGATGGGCCGCGACGGAGCGAACCTGCGCGTGGGCCTCGCGCTGGTCGCCGCCCAGGCCGGCGAGACCGAGCGCGCGCACGCCGAGCTCGACCGCAGCCTCGCCCTGCATCCCACGGCCGAGGCCTGGCGCACACGCGGCTGGTTGCACGAGCGCGAGGGCGACGGCGCGCGCGCCATCGCGCCCTATCGCGAGGCGCTGCGCCTGCGGCCGGGCTGGATCGAGGCCGCCAACAACCTCGCCTGGCTGCTCGCCACCCACGAGAACCCGATCCTCCGCAACGCCAGCGAAGCCGGCGTGCTGGCCGAGCAGGCCGCCGCAGCGACGCAGTACCGCGATCCGGCGGTGCTCGATACGTTGGCCGCTGCCCACGCGGCGGCGCTGCAGTTCCCGCAGGCCGTGCAGCTCGCCGAGCGCGCCCTGGCCCTCGCCGAGGCGGCCGGGGTGGAGGCTTCGGAGCGGGACGCGATGCGGGCCCGCCTCGACGGCTATCGGCAGGGTCGCGCGTACGTCTCCACCGACGCCGAGCTCGCCGCCACCGCGCGCGCTCGGCCGGTCCGCATCGGCGTGGCCGACACCGAGGGCCGGAGCTTCGAGTCGATCGAGCTCGCCAACTGAGCCGACGGTCGGGAGACCTCCTCGCTTGCCCACGCCCGCAGGCTCGACCCCGGAACGCTGGATCTGCCTGCTGGTGGGCCTGCTCGTCGGCCTCTGGCTGCTGGGCTTCTGCCGCGGGCACCTCTCGGGCAGCGACGAGCTGAACGTGTTCGAGACGACGCGCGCGATCACCGAGCGCGGCAGCCTGGCCATCCCGCCGGTACCCAACTCGCGGCCCGGCCGGGACGGGCGCTTCTACAGCCCCTACGCCGTGGGCCAGCCGGTCGCGGGCGTGCCGTTCTTCGCGCTGGGCCTCGCCGCCGACGCGCTGCTGCCCGATTCCTGGCGGCGCGCCCTGGCGGGCGAGCGTCTGGTGCGGGACGTGCGCACCTGGAGCGGAGAGCCGGTGATCTTCACCTCGATGCTCTACGGCCCGGTGATGACGGGCCTGCTGGTCGCGCTCTTCTTCCTGATCCAGCGCGAGCTGGGAGCCTCGCTGCGCAGCGCCATCGCCGCGAGCCTGCTGCTCGGGACGTGCACCTACGTCGCGCCGATGTCGAGCTACCTGCTGCGCCACACCAGCGAGGGCGTGACGGTGCTGAGCGGGCTTTACTTCCTGATCCGCTTCGAGCGCAGCGGTGCGCGGCGCGACCTCGCCGCCGGGAGCCTGTGCGCCTCGCTCACCCTGCTGGCGCGCCTGCCGGGGGTGGTGGTCGCGCTGGGCTTCGCCGTGTTCCTGCTGCCGCTGCTGCATGCCCGCTGGCGGGCTTCGCGTGACCCGCGCGCGGCGCTGCGCGACCTGCTCGCCGCGCTCGCTCCGGCCGCCGTCGTGCTCTCGCTGCACATGGCGTCGAACGCCGTCCGCTGGGGCACGCTGCTGGCGTCGCCGATGCTGGACGAGGACTCGCGCTTCCCCTACCCGATCTGGCTGAGCGCCTGGGGCTTCCTGCTGAGTCCAGGCGCGAGCATCTTCGTGTACTCGCCCCTGCTGCTGCTGGCGCCGGCCGGCCTGCGCGCGCTGGCGCAGCCCCGGCCCCGCCTCGTCGCCACGATCCTCACGGTGTTCGCGAGCTTCCTCGTGTTCTTCTCGCTCTACGACGGCTGGACCGGCCTCTGGGCCGCCCCGGGACCCCGCTACCTCTTCATCCCGCTGCTGTTCCTGATGCTGCCGCTCGGCCCCTGGCTCGACGGCGGCCGCGCGGGCCGGCGCTGGGGCGGCGCGCTGGCGCTCGGCGCCTTTGGGCTGATCGTGCAGGTCGCGCTGCTCTCCACGCATTTCGGAACGATCGCCAACGAGATGGGCTGGCCGGATTACAAGCCCAAATGGAGCTTCCTGTTCATTCCGGACGCGAACGGTCCGGTGCCCGCTGCGCTGCGCGCGCTGCTGAGCGGCCGGCATCTCGACGTGTGGCTCGTGCGCCTCGCATCGGGTTGGCCTGGCTCCGAAGCGCACCCTGGCGCCGCGGCCGTGCTGGCCTGCTTCTGGCTGCTCGCGCTCGCCCTGTGCGCCGCCTGGCTGCGCCGGCTCTACCGGCGCAGCGTCGCCTCAGCGTAGGAGCGAGAGCAGGTTCGAGTAGTCGTCCGTCCAGAGGGAGGCCCCCTCCGGCGCGGCGAGCGGCCGCCAGCCTGGATCCCCCGCCCGGATCACGGCGAGATCCTCCGGCCGGCGCGCCATGGCGACCCATTCCGAGGTCAGCTTGGCGCCGTCCTCGGTGCGGTCGCCGTCGTAGCGCGTGATCGCGGCGAGCCCCGCGTCCCGGGCGATCGCCCCCAGCACCCCCTTCACGTCCAGCATGCGGTTGCTCACGTTGAAGACCAGCACGCCGGCGGGCCGCAGCCGGGTCACGTAGAGCCCGATCGCCTCGCGGGTGATGAGGTGGATGGGGATCGCGTCCGAGGTGAAGGCGTCCATCACGATCAGGTCGAAGCTCGCCTCCGGCGCCTCCGCGAGCGAGAGGCGAGCGTCGCCCAGCACCACGCGGTAGCGCGGCGGGCAGTCCGACAGGAAGCTGAAGAGCGAGCGGTCCTCCGCCACGCGCGCCACCGCCGGGTCGATCTCGTAGAACGTGACGGTCTGCCCCCGCTCCAGCAGGCAGGCCATCACGCCCGCGCCGAGGCCCACCACCGCGGCGTCGCGGACCCGTCCCGCCTGGTTCAGAGCGGCGGTCAGCCGGAAAATCGGCCCGGTCTCGTGGTAGTAGGAGGTCGTCGCCAGCCGGCGCTGGGGGTCGAGCCGCTGCATGCCGTGGAGCGTCGTGCCGTGGGTGATGAAGCGCAGGCCGCCGAGGTCCTCGACACGGAGCAGCCCGAAGAAGTTGCGCTCGAAGAACAGCTCGTCGTAGCGCAGGAACGGACGCCCGACTCCGACGACCACGACGAACGCCAGCATCGCGGCGAAGCGCAGCCGATGGCCGCGGAAGGCGAACGCGGCGCCGATTGCGATCAGCGACGCCACCAGCGCGAGGATCGAGCGGGGGTCGAGGCTGTAGTGGGCGGCCAGCGCGCCCAACGAGTCGACGAGCCCGCGCAGCGCGGCGGCCAGCCCCGGAGCGTGCGGCAGCAGCCAGCTGCCGGCGCTGCCGACGGCGGTCGCCGCCGCCATCACCGCGATCGGTAGCGTCGCGTCCCGCCAGGTCGCCGCCCTGTGCTCGCCGCGCTCGGGCAGCAGCAGGCAGGCGAGCACGACGGCGATGCCGTACTCCCAGATGCGGTCGAAGAGCAGCGGGGCCAGCAGGGCGTTGAATGCGCCGCCGAGCACGCCGCCGAGCGACAGCCAGAAGTAGAACTCGGTCAGGTGGCTCGCGGAGGGGCGATCCTCCGCGAGGCGCCCGTGGCACACCATCGCCCCGAGGAACAGCACCGCGAGGTGCACGAAGACGAAGGAGATCGAGTCGCGCACCGCGTCGAAGAGGAAGGCGAAGCAGAGCAGCAGCAGCGCCACCGGCAGCAGCCCGACGCTCTGCTCGTAGAAGATCGGCCGGCTCGCGAACACCAGCACGAAGCTCAGCAGGTAGATGGCCAGCGGAACCACCCACAGCATCGGCACGGCGGCGATGTCCGTCGTGATCGCGGTGGTGGCGCCCAGCAAGAGGCTCGACGGGACGAAGGCGAGCAGCAGCCAGCGCAGCCGGCGCCGCGCGCCGATGCGCTCCGCCCCGCCTCCGGCGCCCTCGAGCGGCGCGGCGGGCGCGGGGCCGGCGGCGCCCCCGCGCAGCCGCGTGGCGCACACGGCGAGCAGCGCGATCAGCACCAGGAACAGGCCGCTCCAGACGCGCGTCTGCCAGCTCGTCCGCAGCAGCGGCTCGACGAGCAGCGGGTAGCCGAGCAGCGCCACCATGCTGCCGACGTTGCTGGCGGAGTAGAGGAAGTAGGGGTCGTCGCGGCGCGGGTGGCCCGTCTGGTGGAACCAGCGCTGCAGCGTCGGGCCGGTGGCGGCGAGGGCGAGGAACGGCAGGCCCACGCCGGACGCGAGCTCGCCGAGCAGCCAGGGGATCGGGCTCGCCGCGCCGTCCGGCGGCGCGCCGCCGCCGATCTGGAGCGGGAGGGCCAGCAGCGCGATCCCGAACAGCGCGAGATGGGAGAGCACCTGCACGCCCGGGGACAGCCAGCGCGCCGTCAGGTGGGCGGTGCC
>Ga0209706_10000782_pt1 | contig 18166 bp, 17 predicted proteins | sample PPLLaktember2015_6_FD_187263 | JGI IMG/M metagenome (GOLD analysis project Ga0209706, IMG submission 187263) | Freshwater sediment microbial communities from Prairie Pothole Lake near Jamestown, North Dakota, USA - PPLs Lake P8 Core (1) Depth... | ecosystem: Environmental > Aquatic > Freshwater...
CCTGGCTGGTGCAGATCCCGGCGCTCTCCTGGCCGCGATGCTGGAGGGCGTAGAGAGCCAGGTAGGCGATCGTCGAGGCCTCGGCATGCCCGTGGATGCCGACCACCCCGCACTCGTCGCGGGGCCTCTCCGCGCGGCGGCGCTCGAGGGTCGCGCGCAGGGCGCGCTCCTCGCCGCTCACGCTCGCGCCTCCGCGCCGGCGCCGCTCGCCGCCAGCCGGCGCGGCAGCGCCCGCTCGAAGACCGCGCGCAGGCGGGCGACGGGCTCGTCGATCCAGGGCGCCGAGCCGTCGGCCGCGATGCGCAGCCGCGCGCCCGCGGTCCGCCCGACGACGCGCGCCGGCACCCGCTCCTCGCGCGCCGCGGCGAGGATGGGCGCGGCGTCCGGCGCCGCCGCGATCACGCGCCCCGTCGACTCCCCGAACAGCAGCGCGTCGGGGCGCAGGCCGCCCGGCAGCGAGAGCTCCGCGCCCACGTCGTCCGCGCCGCCGAAGCAGCACTCCGCCAGCGCCAGCGCCAGGCCGCCGTCGGAGACGTCGTGGGCGGTGACGAGCCGGCCCTCGCGCACGAGGCGCGCCAGCAGCCGGTGGAGGCGCCGCTCGTGCTCGAGGTCGACGCGCGGCGGCAGGCCGGCCTCGAGGCCCCGGCGCAGCGCCAGCCAGGCGCTGCCGCCGAGCTCCTCGCGGCACTCGCCGAGCAGCACGATCGCGTGGCCCTCGGCCGTGAAGTGCGACACCGCGTGGGACTCCCAGGGCTCGAGCAGGCCCACCATCGCGACGGTGGGCGTGGGATGGATCGGCACGCCGTGGGTCTCGTTGTAGAGCGACACGTTCCCCGAGACGACCGGCGTCCCGAGGGCCGCGGCGGCCTCTCCGAGCCCCGCGATGGCCTCGCGCAGCTGCCACATGATCTCCGGCTTCTCGGGGTTGCCGAAGTTGAGGCAGTTGGTGAGGGCGAGGGGGCGCGCGCCGGTGCAGGCGACGTTGCGCGCGGCCTCGGCGACCGCGGCGATGGTGCCCGCGCGCGGGTCGAGCCAGCAGTAGCGCGGGTTGCAGTCGACCGAGAGCGCGAGCGCCTTGCGCGTCGGCGTGCCGTCCTCGCGCTTCACGCGCACCAGCGCCGCGTCGCCGCCGGGGCCGAGGATCGTGTTGCCCTGCACGAGCTGGTCGTACTGGCGCCAGATCCAGGCCTTCGAGCCGAAGTTCGGATCGTCGAGCAGGGCCAGCAGCGCGGCCGCCGGGTCCTCCTCGGGCGCGACGCTCGCGAGGTCGAGCTTCTGGCGCTCGCGCAGCTCGGAGGGCTCCCGCGCCGGGCGGTCGAGCTCCGGCGAGCTGGCCGCGACCGGGTCCACCGGAATATCCACCACCGTCTCGCCGTGGAAGCGCACGCGCATGCGGCCGTCGCCGGTCACCCGGCCGACCACCACCGCGTCGAGGCCCCAGCGCTCGAACACCTCGCAGACCGCCCGCTCGCGACCCGCGCGCGCCACCAGCAGCATGCGCTCCTGGCTCTCCGATAGCAGCAGCTCGTAGGGGGTGAGGTTCGCCGCCCGTCGCGGGACGCGGTCGAGATCCATCTCGATGCCGGTGCCCGCGCGGCTCGCCATCTCGAAGGACGAGCAGGTGAGCCCCGCCGCCCCCATGTCCTGGATCCCGACCACGTCGTCGCCGCGCATCAGCTCGAGGCAGGCCTCGATCAGACACTTCTCGGTGAAGGGGTCGCCCACCTGCACCGTCGGGCGCTTCTGCTCGGTGGTCTCGTCGAACTCCGCCGAGGCGAGCAGGCTGGCGCCGTGGATGCCGTCGCGCCCGGTCTTGCTCCCGGCGTAGATCACCGGGTTGCCGATGCCCGACGCGTTGGCCAGGAAGATGCGATCCGCCTCCACGACCCCGAGGTTGAAGGCGTTCACCAGGATGTTGCCCCGGTAGCACTCGTGGAAGCTGGTCTCGCCGCCCACGGTCGCCACGCCGACGCAGTTGCCGTAGTACCCGATGCCGTCGACCACGCCGCGCAGGAGCTGCTGGTGCTTCGGGTCGTCGAGGGGCCCGAAGCGGATCGAGTCGAGCGAGGCGATCGGCCGCGCGCCCATCGTGAAGACGTCGCGCAGGATGCCCCCCACGCCGGTGGCGGCGCCCTGCTTGGGCTCGATGAAGGAGGGATGGTTGTGGCTCTCGATCTTGAAGACCACCGCGAGGCCGTCGCCGATCGCCACCGCGCCGGCGTTCTCGCCGGGCCCCTGCAGCACGTGCTCTCCCCGGGTCGGCAGCTTGCGCAGGTGACACTTGCTCGACTTGTAGGAGCAGTGCTCCGACCACATCACCGAGAACACCCCGAGCTCCGACCAGCTCGGCGCGCGGCCGAGGATCTCGAGGATGCGCGCCCACTCCTCGTCGGTGAGCCCGTGCTCCCGGGCGAGCGCGAGGTCGACCGGCCGCTCCCCCGGCGCGCTCACCGCGCGGCGCCTCCGGCCCGCACGAAGTCGAGCAGCGAGCCGAGCAGCAGCGCTCCGTCGAGGCCGCCGATGCGGCCCTCCACCGCGTGCTCGGGATGGGGCATCAGGCCGAAGACGTTGCCGGCCGGGTTGCGGATGCCGGCGATGTCGTGCAGCGCGCCGTTCGGGTTGGCGGCGCCGCCGACGCGGCCCTCGGCGTCGCAGTAGCGCAGCACCACCTGCCCGTTCGCTTCCAGCTGCTCGAGGTCGGCGGCGCTCGCGGTGTAGGCGCCCTCTCCGTGCTTCACCGGCAGGCGCAGCACCTGGCCGGCGCGGGCGCGCGAGGTGAACGGCGGCGCGGCCTGCTCGACGCGCACGTGCACGAACTCGCACACGAAGTGCAGGTCCCGATTCCGGCGCAGCACGCCCGGCAGGAGCCCCGCCTCGCACAGCACCTGGAAGCCGTTGCAGGTTCCGAGCACCGGCCCGCCCGCCTCGGCGAAGCGGCGCACCGCGCCCATCACCGGCGAGAAGCGAGCCATCGCGCCACAGCGCAGGTAATCGCCGTAGGAGAACCCTCCGGGCAGCAGCACGGCGCGCGTCCCGGCCGGCAGCTCCGACTCGGCGTGCCAGACCAGCCGCGCGTCGGCGCCGAGCACGCTCTTCATGGCGAAGTGCATGTCTCGGTCGTCGTTGGACCCGGGAAACTGCAGCACCGCGAACAAGGCGCGGAACCTCGCAGACGCTCGAAACGGGGCTTTGGGCGGGACGCGGCGGAGTCTACCGGCGGCCTCCGGAGCCGTCCACCTCCGCGACCCGGAAGTCCTCGATCACCGTGTTCGCGAGCAGCTTGTCGGAGAGCTCCTCGACCAGGCGGCGCGCCTCGGCCTCGCTCGCAGCCTCGAGCTCGATCTCGAAGAGCTTCCCCTGCCTCACCGAGCCGACGCCCGCGTAGCCGAGCGTGCGGCAGGCCTTGCGGATCGCCTCTCCCTGGGGATCGAGCACGTCGGGCTTCAGGGTCACGTACACCAGGGCCTTCACGGGGTCCTCCTCGCGAGCGTCCGCTCGAAGATGGCGTCGACGTGGCGCAGCGCGTGCTGGAGGTCGAAGGCGCGGTCGATCTCCTCCTTGGCCAGCACCCGGGCGATCTCCGGATCGCCGAGCACGCGCTCGCGGAAGTCGCCGCCGCGCTCCCAGGTCTCCATGGCGTGGCGCTGAACCAGCCGATAGGCGTCCTCGCGCGCGAGCTGCTTGCGCGCCAGCTCGAGCAGCAGCGTGCCGCTGAAGACCAGCCCGCGCGTGAGCTCGAGGTTCTCGCGCATCCGCTCCGGGTAGACGACCAGCGTCTCCACCAGCCCCGCCAGGCGGTGCAGCATGAAGTCGAGCGCCAGGGAGGCGTCGGGCAGCACCACCCGCTCCACCGACGAGTTGCTGATGTCCCGCTCGTGCCAGAGGGCGAGGTTCTCGAGCGCCGCGACGGCGTAGCCGCGCACCACCCGCGCCAGGCCGGAGACGTTCTCGAGGCGCCAGGGGTTGCGCTTGTGGGGCATCGCCGAGGAGCCCTTCTGCCCCTTGCCGAACTCCTCCTCCACCTCGCGCACCTCGGTGCGCGCCAGGTGGCGGAGCTCCACGGCCACCTGGTCGCAGGTGGAGGCGAGCAGCGCCTGGGCGCAGATCCACTCGGCGTGGCGGTCGCGCTGCACCACCTGGGTGGCCGCGGACTCGAAGCCCACCCCGAGTCGCCGGCAGATCTCCTCTTCGATCTCGGGGCCGAGGTGGGCGTGGGTGCCGACGGCGCCGGAGATCTTCCCGACCGAGGCCTGGCAGGTCGCGCGCGCCAGGCGCTCCCGGCTGCGCCGCACCGCCTCGTGCAGCACGAGCAGCTTCAGGCCGAAGGTCGTGGGCTCGGCGTGCACGCCGTGGGTGCGCCCGACCATCGGGGTGTGCCGGTGCTGCTCGGCGCGCGCGAGCAGCGCGGCGACGAGGCGGTCGGCGCCGGCCAGCAGCAGCGCGCCGGCGTCGCGGATCTGGAGCGCCAGCGCGGTGTCGATCACGTCGCTCGAGGTCATGCCGTAGTGGACGAAGCGCGCCTCCTCCCCCACGTGCTCCGCGACGTTGGTGAGGAAGGCGATCACGTCGTGGCGCACCTCGGCCTCGATCTCGGCGATGCGGGCGGCGTCGAAGCCCGCGCGCGCGCGCACCGCGCGCGCCGCCTCGGCGGGGATCACGCCGCGCTCGGCGAGCACCTCGCAGGCGGTGATCTCCACCTCCAGCCAGCGGCGCAGACGGCCGTCGTCGGACCAGATGGCCGCCATCTCGGGCCTCGTGTAGCGCGGGATCATCGGGGGCTCCGGCTCCGCTCAGGCGGCCGTCAGGAAGGTGTACGCGAGCATCACGTAGTACATCACCGGGATCGCGATCAGGTTCGAGTCGATGCGGTCGAGCACGCCGCCCGTGCCGGGCAGCAGCGTGCCGGTGTCCTTCAGGTGGGCGTCGCGCTTCAGCAGGGATTCGATCAGGTCGCCGATCATGCCCACCACGGTGAGCGCGAAGGAGATCGGCACCACGGCCGCGTAGCTCAGGTGACGCGAGAGGTCGGGCGCGAAGAAGTCGAAGCCCGCCTTGAGGCCGATCCCGAGCAGCGTACCGGCGACCACCGCGCCGAGCGCCCCCTCGACGGTCTTGCCCGGACTGATGCGAGGCGCGAGCTTGCGGCGCCCGTAGGCGCGCCCGGCGAAGTAGGCGCCGACGTCGCCGCCGATCACCACCGAGATCGTGAACACCAGATAGAAGCCGCCCACCTCGGGATGCATGCCCGCCGCGACGTCCGGCCAGCGCGCCGCCACGACCTGGCTGAAGTTCCGCAGCACCACCGCGTGGGACAGCAGCCAGCCCACGTAGAAGACCCCGAAGAAGGTGCCCGAGATGCTCGCCAGCGCCTCGCTGATCCGGTTCTTGGCGAGCTGCACGACCATCATCGCGAGCAGCACCGCCGTCATCAGCACCGTCGCGAGACTCTCGGCGCCGAAGTACATGACCACCGGCAGCGCGGCCGCCGCCGCCATGCCCTGACCGCGCAGCGGCTCGGCGCCCTTCTGCTCGATCATCTGGTAGAACTCGTTCAGCCCGAGCAGCGCGATCACGATCACGGCGCCGAGCACGAAGAGGCCGCCCTGGTAGATGATCCAGAGCACCGGCGGGATCAGCAGCGCCGCGGTCAGCAGGCGCAGCGCGAGGTTGCTGGCCTTTCGCTTCGGGGCCCCGTCCGCGGGCGTCGGCGGTCGGGGGTGCACGACGCCGCGCTCGCGCGCGGGCCCCGGGGTGGTTGCGTCCGGTCGGGTCGCTCCCTCGGTCATCTCCGCCTCAGGCCTCGCTCTCCGGCGCACGGCCGGACCGCCCGGTATGGCCGAAGCCCCCCTCGCCGCGCGGCGTCTCCCCCAGCGCGGCCACCGGGACGAGCACGGCGCGCGCCACCGGCGCCACCACGAGCTGGGCCACGCGGTCGCCCCTGCGGAGCACGAAGGGCTCCGAGCCGGTGTTCCAGAGGATCACGCGGAGCTCACCCCGATAGTCGGAGTCTATCGTACCCGGCGCGTTGGGGAGCACGACGCCGTGGCGCAGCGCGAGGCCGCTGCGCGGCCGCACCTGCGCCTCGAAGCCCGGCGGCAGCTCGATCCGGAAGCCGGTCGGCACCAGGGCGCGCTCGCCGGGGGCGAGCACCCTCTCGCCGTCCACCGCCGCCGGCAGGTCGAGACCCGCGGCGCCGGCGGTGGCGTAGGCCGGCAGGGGGAGATCCTCGGCGCCCGGCAGGCGCGCGATGCGCACCGCGACGGGCGCCGGGGGATCTCCCGCCACCGCCGCTCAGCTCTCCTGCGGCGCCTGCTGCTGCGCGAGGGCGTCGGCGAGGGCTTCCTTGCGCGAGAGCCGGATGCGGCCCGAGGGGTCGATGTCGATGCACTTGGCGAGCACCTCGTCCCCCTCCTTCACCACGTCCGTGACGCGCTCCACCCGGCCTTCCGCCATGTGGCTGATGTGGATCAGCCCGTCGGTGCCGGGGAAGATCTCGACGAAGGCGCCGAAGTCCGTGATGCGCTTCACCTTGCCCAGGTAGACCCTGTCGAGCTCCGCCTCCTGGGTGAGCTCGTCCACCATCGCGCGGGCCTTCGCCAGCGCCTCGGCGTTCGGCGCGAACACCGTCACCTGCCCGTCGTCCTCGACGTCGATCTTGGCGCCGGTGGTGTCCTGGATCGCGCGGATCACGCGGCCCCCGGGGCCGATGATGTCGCGGATGCGGTCGGGCTTGATCATGAACTGCTCGGAGCGCGGCGCCCAGGGCGAGAGCTCGCGGCGCGGCGTCAGGCCGGGCAGCTCGGCGCGGGTCTCGGACTCCATGCAGTCGAGGATGTGGAGCCGGCCGGCGCGCGCCTGCTCGAGGGCCTGCTCCATCACCTTCCAGTCGACACTGCGGATCTTGATGTCCATCTGGACGGCGGTGATGCCGGTGCGCGTCCCGGCCACCTTGAAGTCCATGTCGCCCAGGTGGTCCTCGTCGCCGAGGATGTCCGAGAGGATCACGCGGCGGTCGCCGTCCTCCACGAGGCCCATCGCGATGCCCGCGACGGGCGCCTGCAGCTCGACGCCGGCGTCGAGCAGGGCCAGCGTCGCCCCGCACACCGTCGCCATCGACGACGAGCCGTTCGACTCCAGCACCTCCGAGACGACCCGCACGGTGTAGGGGAATGCCTCGTCCGGCGGCAGGATCGCCTGCACGGCGCGCTCCGCCAGGTGGCCGTGCCCGATGTCGCGGCGCGAGGGACCGCGCAGGAAGCGCGCCTCGCCCACCGAGAACGGCGGGAAGTTGTAGTGGAGCATGAAGCGCTTGTAGCTGCGCTCCGTCATGGCATCGATGGTCTGCGCCTCGCCGGGGCTGCCCAGCGTGGCGTAGACGAGCGCCTGGGTCTCGCCGCGCGTGAACAGCGCCGCGCCGTGGGCGCGCGGCACCGCGCGCACCTCGCAGGCGATCGGCCGCACGTCGCGCGGGCTGCGCCCGTCGATGCGCACGCCGTCGCCGAGCAGACGCTCGCGCATCAGGCCGGAGCGCACCTCGTGCAGCTCGTCCTTCACGGTGGAGGAGAGCTTGCGCAGCCCCTCGCGGCGCGCCTCGACCGCCTCGAGGCTGTCGAGCGCGACCTTTTCGCTCAGGTAGGGAGCGGTGAACTCCTCCACCACGCGCTTCTCGACCTCGGCGGCCCGGCCGTAGCGCTCGTGCTTCTCGCGCTGGGCGAGGGCCTCGCGCAGGCCGGTCTCGGCCGCCGCGCGCACCCGGCTGCGCAGCTCGGTCTCGGCCGCGGGCACGGCGACGCTGCGCTTCTTCTGGCCGACGCGGCGCACCAGCTCCTCCTGCAGCTCGATCAGCGGCAGGATCTCGCGGTGGCCGCGCTGCAGCGCTTCCAGGATCTCGGACTCGGGAAGCTGCTTGGCGCCGCCTTCGACCATCACCAGCGCCTGGCGGCTGCCGGCGACGATCAGGTCCAGCGAGCTGGGCTCGCGCTGGGCGGTGGTCGGGTTCACCACGAGCTGCCCGTCGATCTTCGCCAGCCGCACCGCGGCGATCGGGCCGAGGAACGGCACGTCGGAGATCGAGAGGGCCGCGGAGGCGCCGATGAAGGCGGGGACGTCCGCCGGGTTCTCGCCGTCGGCGGCGAGCACCGTGGCGATGATCTGCGTCTCGTCGCGATAGCCCTCGGCGAACAGCGGCCGGCAGGCGCGGTCGATGAAGCGGCACACCAGGATCTCGCGATCCGAGAGGCGCGCCTCGCGCTTGAAGAAGCCGCCGGGAATCTTGCCCGCGGCGGAGTACTTCTCCACGTAGTCGACGGTCAGCGGGAAGAAGTCGATGCCCTCGCGGGGCTTCGCCGTGGTGACCGTGACCAGCACGACCGTGTCGCCGTAGCGCACGACGGCGGCGCCGGCGGCCTGCTTCGCGATCTTGCCGGTCTCGATCGAGAGCGGCTTCCCGCCGAGCTCGAGCTCGACGCGAGTGGGTTGGAACCAGTAAGGCATGGGTGCATTCTCCTCCCGGCCCGGGATGCGGGCGGGATCAGACTGGAGGTCGAACCAGGCTGGGGAGCGGGAATGCGGGATCGGGGATGCGCGAATCCACGGCCGAAGCGGGCGGCAATTCGCGAATCACGGACTCCCACATTCCAGCGCCGAGCGCCCGACCATCGGGCGACGAGCCTGGACCTCGCTAGCGCCGCAGGCCGAGACGCTCGATCAGGGCCTGGTAGCGCGCGGGGGCGTACCCCTTCAGATAGTCGAGCAGGCGACGTCGCTGGCTCACCAGCTTCATCAGCCCGCGCCGGGAATGGTGATCCTTCACGTGGGTCTTGAAGTGCTCGGTCAGCTCGGCGATGCGCTGGCTCAGGATGGCGACCTGGACCTCCGGCGAGCCGGTGTCGCGGTCGTGGGTGCGGAACTGCTGGACGAGCTCCTGCGTCTGCTGGGCCGTGATCAACGAAGAACCCTCGGATGGAGTTTCCCGGCGGTCGACCTGCTCGGCCCCGCCTGGGGCGGACGAAGGTGTAACAGACTCACCCCTGGGGAGCAACGGACGCCAGCACGCGCAGGGGGTACAGACGCCGATCGGGCCGCACCTCCATCAGCGCCACCAGCGCCCCGTCCCCATCGACGGCGCATACGCGCGTCCCCGGCGCGGGCGGGGGCCCGACCCCCGGCGGCGAGGGCACGTCGCCCCCGTGGGACACGCGGCGCGCCTGGGCCGGCGCGAGGCTGACGACCGGGAGCCCCAGTACCTCCGTAGGAGGGAGCAGCAGGGCGTCCGCTGCGCCGCGGGCCGACGCCTCGTCGAGGGCCGCGAGCGTCACCGCCCGCGCCGCCAGGAACGGCCCGCTGCGGTCGCGGCGCAGGTTGGCGAGGTGCGCGCCGCAGCCGAGCTCGCGGCCGAGGTCCTCCGCCAGGGAGCGCACGTAGGTGCCGGCCGAGCACACCACCTCGACGTCGACGAGGGGCGGCCGATAGCCCTGGACCTCGATCGACTGGATGCGCACCTTGCGCGGCTCGCGCTCCACGTGGCCGCCGCGGCGGGCGATGCGGTGGAGCGGCTCGCCGGCGTGCTTCACCGAGCTGTACATGGGCGGCACCTGGAGGATCTCGCCGACGAAGGCGGCGAGCGCCGCGCGCACCGCGGCCTCGCCGGGCAGCGCGCCCTCGTGCCGGCTCAGCACCTGGCCCTCGGCGTCGTAGGTGTCGGTGGCCACGCCGAGCTCGATCGAGCCCCGGTACACCTTGGGGTCCGTCGCCACGTAGGGCACCAGCTTGGTGGCGTCGCGCACGGCGAGCGGCAGCACGCCGGTGGCGAGCGGGTCGAGGGTGCCGAGGTGTCCGATGCGCCGCGTGCCGAGCGCCCGGCGCGCTGCGTCGACGACGTCGTGGGACGTCATGCCCGGCGGCTTGTCGACGACCAGGAACCCGCTCGGGCCCGGACGCTCGCGGCGGCTTCTAGCGCTCTTCGTCATCGCGGATCTCCCGCAGCAGGCTGAGGGTCTCGCTGCCGAGGGCGAGCGAGGGATCGTGGCGGAAGTGGAGCTCGGGAACGCGCCGCAGGGGCAGCTCCTCGGCGAGACGGCGGCGCAGGAAGGAGGCCGCGTGCTGGAGGCCCTGCCCGGTCCGCTCCGCGACCCCCTCGCTCTGCCGACCCGCCTCGGGCGCGGCGCTCCAGAACACCCGCGCGTTGCCGAGATCCGGCGAGACGTCGACCTTCGTCAGCGTCACGAGGCCGATGCGCGGGTCGGCCACCTCCTCGCGCAGCAGGCGCGCGAGCTCCCCGCGGATCTCCTCGGCGACGCGTTCGCTGCGGCGGCTCACGACTCGTCCTCGCTGTCCTCGGGCCCGGCCCAGTGGCCCTCGGCGCCTTCCTCGTCCTCGTCCCCGTACTCGGCCAGGTTGCCGGAGAGCACCGCCAGCGACTGGTCGCGCACCTCGGCGAGGTGCAGGCTCTCGATGAAGTCCACCACGCGCTCCAGCACGGCGCGCACCGTGGTGCCGTCGTGGCCCACCGCGGCGAGGCCGAGCACCGCCCACTGCCAGGTGTCCTGGCCGCCGACCTCGGCGACGGCGACGTTGAACTCGTTCCGGACCCGCCGCACGATCGAGCGGACCACGCTCCGCTTCTCCTTGAGGGAGTGCGAGGCATGGACGTGGAGCTCGACCTGCGCCGCCCCGACGACCATCAGAGCTCGGCCGGCTTCTCCTCGAGCTGGAACGCCTCGATCACGTCGCCCACCTTGACGTCGTTGAAGCCCTCGAGGCCGACGCCGCACTCGAATCCCGACTGGACCTCGCGCACGTCGTCCTTGAAGCGCTTCAGCGACGCGAAGCGACCCTCGAACACCTGCACCCCGTCGCGCAGCAGCCGCGCGTGGGCGGAGCGGCGCAGCAGGCCCTCGCTGACCTGGCAGCCCGCCACGGTGCCGATGCGCGGCACGGTGAAGGTCTTGCGCACCTCGGCGCGGCCCAGGAACACCTCCTTGACCGTCGGGGCCAGCAGGCCCGCCATCGCCGCGCGCACCTCGTCGATCACCTCGTAGATGACCTGGTAGACCCGCACGTCGACGCCGAGCTGCTCCGCGGTCTTGCGGCCGGCGGCGTCGGGCCGCACGTGGAAGCCGATCACGATCGCCCGGCTGGCGTGAGCGAGCTGCACGTCGCTCTCGTTGATGGCGCCCACCGCGGCGTGGATGACGTCGAGCTTCACCTTGTCGGTCGGGAGCTGGAGCAGCGCCTCGCGCAGCGCCTCGGCCGAGCCGTCGGTGTCCGCCTTGATCACCACGCCGAGCTGCTTGGGGCCGTCCTCGGCTCCGCGGCCGAACAGCTCCTCGAGGGTGAGGCGCGGCCGGGCCGCCACGGGGGCCTTGCGCTGCTCGTCGAGCCGGTGCTCCACGATCTGCTTGGCGGCGCGCTCGTTCGGCGCGGCGTTCACGGCGTCGCCGGCCGAGGGCACGCCCGAGAGCCCGACCACCTGCACCGGGGTCGAGGGGCCCACCTCCTCGAGCGCGTCGCCGCGCTCGGTCAGCATCTGGCGCACGCGCCCGTAGTGGGTGCCCACCACGATGGTGTCGCCGCGCCGCAGCGTGCCGTCCTGCACCAGCACCGTCGCCACCGGGCCGCGGCCGCGGTCGAGCTGGGCCTCCAGCACCACGCCGGAGGCGCGCAGCGCCGGGTCGGCGCGCAGCTCGAGCAGCTCCGCCTGGAGCCCGATCGCCTCGAGCAGCTGGGTCAGCCCGGTGCGCTTGGTGGCGGAGACGTCGACCGCGAGCACCTCGCCGCCGAACTCCTCGGTCACCAGCCCGTTCTCCATCAGGCGCTGGCGCACCAGCCGGGGGTTCGCCTCCGGCAGGTCGCACTTGTTGATCGCCACCACGATCGGCACGCCGGCGGCGCGCGCGTGGTCGATCGCCTCGACGGTCTGGGGCATGGTGCCTTCGGTCGCGGCCACCACCAGCACCACGATGTCCGTCACCTTGGCCCCGCGCGCCCGCATCGCGGTGAACGCGGCGTGGCCCGGCGTGTCGATGAAGGTGATCACGGAGTCGCCCACCTTCACCTGGTAGGCGCCGATGTGCTGGGTGATGCCGCCGGCCTCGCCCGCCACCACGTCCGCCTCGCGGATCGCGTCGAGCAGCGAGGTCTTGCCGTGGTCGACGTGGCCCATCACCGTGACGACCGGCGGGCGCAGCGCGCGCTCTCCGACCTCGGCCTCGGGCGTCGCCAGCAGCTCGGCCTCCTGGAAGCTCGCGTCCTGCACCTCGAAGCCGAACTCGCGCGCCACGCGCGTCGCGGTCTCGACGTCGATGGTGGAGTTGACCGACACCATGGTGCCGAGGCCCATCAGGCGCCCCTGCAGCTCGGCGGCCTTGGCGCCGAGCTGGCGCGCCAGCTCCCCGACGCTGATCGAGCCGACCACGCGGATCGCGCGGCGCGCGGGCCGCGCCTCCGCGGCCGCGGGCCGCCCCTTGGCCAGCGACGGCGCGTCGCGCCGCTTGCGGCGCGGGCTCACGAACGCGCGCGGCTCGGCGGGCGCGACGTGGCGGCCCGGGCTGCGGGCCGTCACCTGCTTGGCCATCTGCTCCTGCTCGCGGAGGTTCACCACCTCCTTGAACTGCTTGCGGCGGCTCCCCTTGCGGTCGAGGATCTCCGCGTCGACCGACTCGCCGCGCGGCGCCGCCGCCGCGCGCGGGGCCGCCGGACCGGACGACGCCGAGACCGCGGGGCGCGGCCGCTCCGGCGCGGGCGCAACCACCGGGGGCGCCTCGACCTCCGGCTCGAGCTCCAGCTCCGGCTCGGGGGCCGGGACCGGCGCCTCGGGCTCCTCGTGGGCGATCTCCGGAAGCGGCGGGGCGGCCTCGAGCTCGACCGGCGCGGGCTCCGGCGCGGCGCCTTCCTCGGCGACGCGCTTGCGGCGGCGGATCACCGCGGCGCCCTTGCCCTTCGCCTCGAGGCGCGCCTCCTGGACGGCGCCCCGGCGCGCGCCCAGCTTCTCGCGCAGCATCTGGGCCTGGTCGTCGTCCACCGACGCCATCGCGTTCTTCAGGTCGATGCCGAGCTCGCGCGCGCGCTCGACGAACTCGGTCCGATCGATCCCGAGCTCTTCCGCGATCTTGTAGGCCCTGACGCTCGCCATTCACCTCTCCGCAGCGCGGCTCCGGCCGCGCTGCGCTCACGCCTGTCCGGAACCCTCGCCCGGGCCCGCCTGGGCCGCGGCGGCCTCGGCGGCGGCCGCCTCGGCAGCCGCCCGGGCCTCCTCTTCGGCCTTCATCACCGCGAGCTCCCGCGCCCGCTGCTTGATCGCCCCGGCGCCCTTCTCGTCGATGCCGGGCAGCGAGGAGAGCAGCTCGGTCTCGCAGCGGGCGAGGTCCTCGAGGGAGGTGATGCCGCGCTGCAGCAGCAGCTCGGCCTCCGGCTCCCCGCAGCCCGCCACGATGCTGACCGCCTCCGCGATCCAGCGCGCGACCTCGCGCATCTTCGACTCGCTCTTGATGTCGATCCGCCAGCCGGTGAGCTGCACCGCCAGGCGCACGTTCTGCCCCTTGCGGCCGATCGCGAGCGAGAGCTGGTCGTCGGGAACGATCACGTCCATCGACTTCGCCGCTTCGTCGATGATCACCTTCGAGACCTGGGCCGGCGCCAGCGCGCTGCACACGTAGCGGGCCGGGTCCGGGCTCCAGGGCACGATGTCGATGCGCTCGCCGCGCAGCTCCTGCACCACCGCCTGCACGCGGCTGCCCTTCATGCCGACGCAGGCGCCGACGGGATCGACGTCCGAGTCGCGCGAGGCCACCGCGATCTTCGAGCGGGCGCCCGGCTCGCGGGCGGCCGAGACGATCGTCACGATGCCCTCGTAGATCTCGGGCACCTCCTGCTCGAACAGCTTGGTCAGCATCTCGACCGCGGCGCGCGAAAGCACGATCTGCGGCCCCTTGCTGACGCGGTGGATCTCCTTCACGAAGGCGCGGATGCGGTCGCCCGGCCGGTAGGTCTCGCGGGGCGTCTGCTCCTTGGGCGGCAGCACCGCCTCGGCGCGGCCGAGGTCGACGACGATGGCGCCCTTCTCGAAGCGGCGCACGATGCCGTTCACGATTTCGCCCTGGCGGTCCTTGTACTCCTCGTAGACGATGTCGCGCTCGGCGTCGCGGACGCGCTGGATGATCACCTGCTTGGCCGCCTGGGCGAGGATGCGGCCGAAGCCGCTGGCGTCGAGCTTCACGCCGATCTCGTCGCCGATCTCGGCCTCGGCGTCGTACTCGTGGGCCTGGTTGAGGCTGATCTGCGTGGTGGGGTCCGCGACGCGCTCCACGACCTCGCGGAACTCGAACAGCTCGATCTCGCCGGCCTCTTCGTTGAAGCGGGCCTCGATCTCGCGCTCCTGGCCGAACTTCTTCTTGGCGGCCTGGCGCATGGCCTCTTCGAGGGCCTCGATGATCATCTTCTTGTCGACGCCCTTGTCCTTGGCGATCTGATCGATCTCGCGCTTGAGCGGTGCCAGATTCATCGCGCCTACCTCTCACTCGGAGCGGGGCGCGAGGCGGCGTCCCGCGCGAAGTCTTCGCGAGTGAACTCGTACACACAGTTCGCCTTCGCCACCTCGGCGAAGGGGATGGCGACCTCCCGCCCCTCGACCGACATCCGCAGCGTGCCGGCCTCGAAGCCGGCGAGCCGGCCGCGGAAGCGGCGGCGCCCGTCCTGGGGCCGGCGCGTCTCGACGCGCACCTCCGCGCCGCAGGCGGCGGCGAAGTCCTTCTCGCGGGCCAGCACGCGGTCGAAGCCGGGGGTCGTGACCTCGAGCAAGTAGCGGGTCTCGATCGCGCCCGCGGCGTCGAGGCGCGCGCCGAGCTCCCGCGACACCTCGGCGCAGCGGTCGACCGGCACGCGGCCGTCCATCGCGGGGTTGTCCACGACGACGCGCAGGCGCCAGGGCGGCCGCCCGCGGGCGAACTCGACGTCGACCAGCTCGAGCCCGTGGTCTTCCACGATCGGCTCGATCAGGCGGCGCAGATCTGTCGGGATGTCGACGTACACGAGGACCCTGGTTCGAACCCCTGTCCGAACCCCGCGATGCAAAGACCCCAAAACGCGAAGAAGTGGACGACGCGCCCACTTCTTCCCGCGAACAAACCGCGCGTAACCTATCCAAATTGCTATGGGAAAGCAAGAACGAAGCTCAGCGCTCCGGGAGCTCCAGGGCCCCGGTGAGGGCGCTGGCGCGGGCCACCCCGTGGGCTGCGCACCAGGCCGCCAGCCCCTCCGCCACCTCCACCGCCGCCAGCGGGTTCAGGTAGTTGGCGGTTCCCACCTGGACGGCCGTCGCCCCGGCCAGCAGGAACTTCACAGCGTCGGCGGCGCTGCTGATCCCGCCGATGCCGCAGACGGGGATGCCCACCGCCCGGGCGCACTGCCAGACCATGCGCAGGGCGATCGGCAGGATCGCCGGGCCCGAGAGCCCCCCGAGGCCGTTCCAGAGCACCGGCCGGCGGGTCTCCGGGTCGATGTCGAAGGCCTGGACGGCGTTGATCAGCGCGATGCCGTCGGCCCCCTCCCCCTCGCACACCCGCCCCATCTCGGCGATGTGGGTGACGTTGGGCGAGAGCTTCACCACGAGGGGGAGCGTGGTGGCCCGGCGCGTGGCCCGCACCAGCTCGGCCAGCACCGCCGGATCCTGGCCGAACTCGATGCCGCCGGCTTTCACGTGGGGGCAGGAGGCGTTGATCTCGAGGGCCACGACCTTCGGCACGCCGCTGAGGCGCTTGCAGACCTCGGCGTAGAGGTCGATCTCGGTGCCGAACACGCTGGCGAACACGGGCACGCCGTCGGGGATGCGCGGCAGCTTGTCGCGCACGAAGGCCTCGACCCCCACGTTCTCGAGGCTGATCGCGTTCAGCATGCCGGCCGCGACCTCGGCGATGCGCGGCGGTGGGTTTCCGTGGCGCGGCTCGAGGGTGAGGCTCTTCGCCACGAAGCCCCCGATCCGGCGCAGGTCGAAGAACGGCTCGAGCTCGAGGCCGTAGCCGAAGGTGCCGGAGGCTGCGAGCACGGGGTTGCGCAGCGCGACCCCGGCGAAGGAGACCGACAGGTCCACGTCCTCGGGCCTCACGGCAGGCCCTCCCAGCGCAGCCCTTCCGCCGGGAAGACCGGACCGTCTCGACACACGAGCGCGTATCCCCCCGCGGCGCGCGGCACCGCGCAGCCGAGGCAGACCCCGAAGCCGCAGGCCATGCGGTTCTCGAGCGAGGCCAGGCACGGCTGGCCTGCCGCCGCCGCCAGCTCCGCCGCGCGCCGCATCATCGGGGTCGGGCCGCAGGCGTAGACGCGGGCGGAGCCCTCGGCGAGCGCTTCGGAGAGCAGCTCGGTCACCAGGCCGCGGCGCCCGGCGCTGCCGTCGTCGGTGGCGATGCGCAGCTCGACGCCGAGGGCGCGGAACGCGTCCACGGCCATCAGGTCCGCCGCCGAGCGGGCGCCGAGCAGCACCACGACCGGGCCGCGCGCCCGCGCGCGCGCGGCGAGGTCGAAGAGCGAGGCGATGCCGGTCCCGCCCCCCACCAGCACGGCGCGTTCGCGCGCCTCGGGCAACGGGAAGCCCGGCCCAGCGGGCCGACGGTGCGCACGCGCTCGCCCGGCCGCGCGGCCGCGAGCAGCGCCGTGCCCCGGCCGCTCACCTTGTAGAGCACCTCGAGCGCCGCGCCCTCACGGCGGAACACCGCCATCGGCCGCGGCAGCAGCGGGTCGAAGCGCGGCGCGGCCGGCAGCGCCCCGGGCGAGAGCATGACGAACTGACCGGGCTCGCAGGCGGGCCAGGACGCGCCGACCTCGAGCCGCAGCCGGCGGTTGGGGCCGCCTTCCGCCTCGTTCGCCAGCACCGGGGCGTCGAGGCGCAGCGGGAGCGCGGCGCTCACGAGCGGGCTCCCGCGGCGCGCGCCCGCTCGAGGGCGACGCCGAGCAGCACGGCGTCCTCGCCGTCGGGGTAGTAGCGGCGCCGGCGGCCGACCGGCCGGAAGCCGTGGCGGGCGTAGAACGAGAGCGCCGCGCCGTTGCCAGCGCGCACCTCGAGGCCGGCGAGGCGCGCCCCGCTCGTCCGTTCCGCCGCGAGCGCCGCGAGCAGCAGCGCCGTGGCCGCGCCGCGCCGCCGGAAGGCCGGCTCGACCGCGAGCGAGAGCACGTGCACCTCGTCGAGGACCCTTCGCGCGGCCAGGTACCCGCGCACCTCGCCCGCGCCGTCTCGCGCGACCCACAGCGCCGCCTCCGGGACGCCGAACTCCTCCGCGAAGGCCGCCTCCGACCAGGGCGCCTCGAAGCTGTCGGCGCCGATGGCGTGGATCCGCGAGAGCAGAGCCGGCGACGCCCGCTCGACCCGCCACGCCTCACTCACGAGGCACCCGGATCCCGAACTGCCGCAGCTTCCGCGACAGGCTCTCGCGAGCGATGCCGATCGCCTCCGCCGTACGCGAGATGTTCCAGCCGTTCTCGCGCAGGCGCTCGCGGATGAAGTCGCGCTCGAAGGAGCGCCGCGCGCTCTCGAGGCTGGCGCCCTCGAGGTCCTCCGTGCGGACGCCGGTGCGGATCTCCTCGGGCAGGTCCTCGGGCCGCAGCTTCGGTCCCGCCGTCAGCAGCACCAGCCGCTCCATCAGGTTGCGCAGCTCGCGCACGTTGCCGGGCCAGTGGTAGCCCTGGAGCGCCGCCAGCGCGCGGGGCGTGATCGTCTTCGGCTCGCTGCCCGAGTCCGCACAGAACTCCGCGACGAAGGCGGCCGCCAGCACCGGAATGTCCTCGCGCCGCTCGCGCAGCGGCGGCACGTGGAAGGGGATCACGTTCAGCCGGTAGAACAGGTCCTCGCGGAAGCTGCCCTCCTGGATGGCCTTCTCCAGGCTCTTGTTGGTCGCGGCGATCACCCGCACGTCGACCTCGATGGTCTCGGTGCCGCCCACGCGCTCGAACTTGTGCTCCTGCAGGATGCGCAGGATCTTGGCCTGGGTCCGCAGGCTCATGTCGGCGATCTCGTCGAGGAAGATCGTGCCCTTGTCGGCGAGCTCGAACTTCCCGCGCTTCTGGGCGATCGCGCCGGTGAAGGCGCCCTTCTCGTGCCCGAACAGCTCGGACTCGATCAGCTCCTCGGGGATCGCCGCGCAGTTCACCTCCACGAAGGGCTGGTCCGCGCGCTTGCTCT
>Ga0209706_10000784_pt1 | contig 18127 bp, 10 predicted proteins | sample PPLLaktember2015_6_FD_187263 | JGI IMG/M metagenome (GOLD analysis project Ga0209706, IMG submission 187263) | Freshwater sediment microbial communities from Prairie Pothole Lake near Jamestown, North Dakota, USA - PPLs Lake P8 Core (1) Depth... | ecosystem: Environmental > Aquatic > Freshwater...
CATCGCCGCGCTCGACCGCCCACAAGGTGGGTATGTGCCGGTGTCCCAGCAACCGCTCGAAGAGCTGCGATCGGCGATCGACGCGGCCGTCGCAGGACAGAAGGTCGCCCACTGACATGGATCGACCGTTGGTCATTTCCCTGGCGGGTGCCAGGGCCGAGTCAAAGGAGTCACGTATGCGTTCGTATCAACCTGCGCGCCGCACGCGGTCGGCGATCTGGGTGGCGGCCACGGCCGGAGTCGCGCTCGGTGTGGCGGGCCTGGCCGGCTGCAGTCCGGCGGAACAGAGGCCGGCAGCGCCTGCCGCCACGGCTGGCGGAGTGATCGATCGGACCATTCTCCCGGTCGTCCCCCCCGCCGTGGCCCCCAGCGCCGAGATCGACGCCCGGAACGTGAAGCTGCCGGAGCGGTTCGAGGTGACGCCACCCGCAGGCGCGCCGAACGTCGTCGTGATCCTGATCGACGACCTCGGCTTCGGCGCCACCAGCCCCTTTGGGGGGCCGATCCCGACGCCGAGCCTGGACCGGCTGGCTCAGAACGGACTCCGCTACAACAACTTCCACACGACGGCCCTGTGTTCGCCCACCCGCGCCGCGCTGAAGTCCGGACGCAACCACCACACGGTCAACATGGGCTTCATCACGGAGATGGCCACCGGGATGCCGGGCTCCACCGGCCAGGTGCCGAGCACCACCGCCCCAGTGGCCGAGACGCTGCGCCTGAACGGCTACGCGACGGGCGCGTTTGGCAAGTGGCATGAAACCGCGGCCTGGGAAGCGAGCGTCGCCGGCCCGTTCGACCGCTGGCCGACGCGGCAGGGCTTCGACAAGTTCTACGGCTTCCTTGGTGGCGAGACGAATCAGTGGGCGCCGTTCCTCTACGACGGCACGGCTATCGTCGAACTGCCGAACGACCCGAACTACCACTTCATGACCGACATGACGGACAAGGCGCGGGCCTGGATCAAGTATCAGAAGGCGCTGACGCCGGAGACGCCCTCGTTCGTCTACTTCGCCCCGGGCGCGACGCACGCGCCGCACCACGTGCCGAAGGAATGGATCGCGAAGTGGGCGGGCAAGTTCGATCAGGGCTGGGACAAGATGCGCGAAGAAACGCTGGCCCGTCAGATCAAGATGGGCGTCGTGCCTGCCGGCACGAAGCTGGCGCCGAAGCCGCCTGAGATCAAGGACTGGGACACGCTGTCGGCCGACGAGAAGCGCCTGTTCACGCGGCAGGCCGAGGTGTACGCGGCATTCGTCGAGTTCACCGACCACGAGATCGGCCGGATGCTCGATGCCTTCGCCGAAGTCGGCCAGGCCGACAACACGCTGGTGTTCTATATCGCGGGCGACAACGGCACCAGCGGCGAGGGCGGCATGAACGGCATGTTCAACGAGTACACCTACTTCAACGGCGTGCAGGAGAAGACCGAGGACATGCTGAAGCTGCTCGACCAGTGGGGCGGGCCCGAGACCTACCCGCATATGGCGGCGGGCTGGTCGGTGGCCTTGGACGCGCCGTTCGGCTGGATGAAGCAGGTGCCCTCGGACTTCGGCGGCACCCGCAACGGCATGGTGGCGTCGTGGCCGAAGCGCATCACCGCGAAGAACGAGATGCGCACCCAGTTCGGCCACGTCATCGACGTCGCGCCGACCATCCTCGAGGCCATCGGCCTGCCCGAGCCGAAGAGCGTCAACGGGGTGCCGCAGATCCCGATGCAGGGCACCAGCCTCGTCTACACGTTCGACGACGCGAAGGCTGCGGAGCGCCACACCACGCAGTACTTCGAGATCGCCGGCAACCGCGCGATCTACCACGACGGCTGGTTCGCGCGCACCATCCACAAGGCGCCGTGGGAGCCCAAACCCCGCCGCACGCTGCAGGACGACTCGGCCTGGCAGCTCTACAACGTCACGTCGGACTTCAGCCTGGCCGACGACCTCGCCGCAAAGGAGCCGCAGAAGCTGGCGGAGTTGCAGGCGCTATTCCTCCAGGAGGCCGGCAAGGCCGGGGCGCTGCCGATGGACGACCGGGTCTTCGAACGACTGGACCCGGAGGCGGTCGGGCGTCCGGACCTGATGGGCAAGCGCACCTCGCTGTCGCTGGCCGACGGGATGACCGGGATGCTGGAGGGCGTCTTCATCAACGTGAAGAATCGCTCCAAGACGATCACGGCTGAGGTCGAGGTCCCGGCCACCGGCGGGAACGGCACCATCCTGGCCCAGGGTGGGCGCTTCGGCGGCTGGTCCCTGTATGTCAGGAACGGCGTGCCGGCCTACGACTACAACTTCCTCGGCCTCCAGCGCACGACGATTGCCGGCCGTCAGCGGCTGCCGGCGGGCAAGGCGACCGTCGTCTTCCAGTTCGCCTATGACGGCGGCGGGCCGGGCAAGGGGGGCATGGGAACCCTGCTCGTCAACGGTCAGAAGGTGGCCGAGGGACGCATCGAGCACACGCAGGGGGGCCTCTTCTCGGCGGACGAGACCGCCGATGTCGGCATCGACCTGGGTACTCCGGTGGTTGAGGCCATCGGCGCCGAGGCGAAGTCGCGGTTCACGGGGCGCATTCCCCGAGTAACCGTCGAAGTGAAATAGCACCGTGCACCGGGCGCCTGCTTCTTCGCAGGCGCCCTTGTCCAAGAGGCCTTCCCATGGCTCCCAGAAAGAACGTCAAACCCCAGGCGGCCCATCTCCGCACCAGGGCGGAGCAGTACGCCGCTGGCAAGGCGCTCCGCGACAAATGCCCGCGCGACTCGCACGCCGGCTGGAAGGCGCCGAAGGATCGCCGAGGGGCGGTCGAGACCGTGCTCGCGGCGGAGAAAGATCGCCATCCCGAGCTCCTGCCGCTGCGGCACGGACGCATGGCGCGCTCGCCGTTCACCTTCTACCGTGGCTCGGCGCTGGCGATGGCCGGGGACCTCGCGTCCACGCCGTCGAGCGGGATTCGCGTCCAGTGCTGCGGCGACGCGCACCTGTCGAACTTCGGCGGGTTCGCCACACCGGAGCGCAAGATCCTGTTCTCGATCAACGATCTCGACGAGACGCTGCCGGCGCCGTGGGAGTGGGACGTCAAGCGGCTCGCCGCGAGCTTCGTGGTGGCGTGTCGTGACAACGGGTTGAAGGACGCCGTCGCGAAGGATGTCGCGAGGACCTCGGTCCGCACCTACCGCGAGTCGATGGCCGAGTTCAGCCAGCTGAGGACGCTGGAGCTCTGGTACCAGGGGGTGTGGGCCGAGGACCTGATGGCGGGGCTGAAGGACCCGGCCCTCCGCGAGCGCGGTCTCAAGCGCATGCAGAAGGAGCGCGCCAAGAGCATCGCGGAGGACATCTTCCCGAAGCTCGTCGAGCACAAGGGTGAGCTGCCCATGATCAAGGATCAGCTCCCGACGATCTTTCATCACCAGGACGCGCCTCCGGGCGAGATCCACCAGGCGATGCGGGACGCCCTGGCCGTGTACCGATCGTCGCTGCCGACCGCCTACCAGTCGTTGCTGGACCGCTACGAGCTGCGGGACGGCGCCGTCAAGGTGGTGGGGATCGGCAGCGTCGGGACCTACTGCTTCGTCCTGCTCTTCATGGCCGGCGAAGGCGACCCCCTGTTCCTGCAGGTCAAGGAAGCACGCGCGTCCGTCCTCGAACCGTACGCGGGCAAGAGCGCGTTCGCGAACAACGGCCAGCGGGTGGTGCACGGCTACCGGATGATGCAGCCGGCAAGCGACTTGTTCCTCGGCTGGTCCCGGGGGCCGAAGCGCGACTTCTTCGTGCGCCAGTTGCGCGACATCAAGATCAGCATCCGGGTGGAGACGTTCGCCCGCACGGAGATGGAGATCTATGCCACCTGGTGCGGGCGCGCGCTGGCGCTGTCACACGCGCGCTCCGGATCCTCCGCGATGCTGAGCGGCTATATGGGCAAGAGCGGCGCCTTCGACAAGGCGATTGCCGGCTTCGCCATGGCGTACGCCGACCAGAACGAGAAGGATCACACCGCCCTGGATCGCGCCGTCAAGAAGGGAACCCTGGAGGCGGAGTTCGAAGAGGATCGAGCCTGATGCCAGCGTGGCGCCCCCTGTGCGCGGGAGCCGGGCTGTGCCTGGTGCTCGCGTCGCCCGCATCGGCGCAAGATCTCGATCCCAGGGCGTATGTCCATGTCCCGGTCGATGGCACCTTCCTCATGTGGGGGTTTGGCGTCTCGGAGGGAGGCATCGTCACGGACCCGACGCTGCCGGTCACGGATATCCAGGCCAGCGTCCTGACGCCTTCATTCGGCGCCGGGCGCTCCTTCGGCCTGCTCGACAGGACCGCACAGGTGTTCGCCGTGCTGCCGTTCTCTTCGGCGGACGTGTCCGGACGCGTCCTCGGCGACCAGAGGGCTGCGCATCGCTCGGGGCTCTCGGACATGCGGCTCCGGGTGTCCTGGCTCGTGGGGGGCGCGCCCGCCTCCACCGTGGCCGAGCTGGCAAAGGCGCCGCGCCGGACCATCCTCGGCGTCAGCCTCAACGTGGCGGCGCCGACCGGTCAATACGATCCGGAGAAGTTGATCAACCTCGGCACGAACCGCTGGGCGTTCAGGCCGGAGCTCGCCGTCTCGCAGCCGATTGGCCAGCGGTGGCTGTTCGACGCGTACGCGGGTCTGTGGCTCTTCACCGCCAACAACGAGTACTACCCCGGCACGCAGGCCAAGACGCAGGCGCCGATGGGGAGCTTCCAGGCTCACGTGAGCTACAACTTCCAGCGGCAGTTGTGGGCGGCCCTCGACCTGACGTACTACGTCGGTGGACGGACGACCGTGGAGGGTGTCAGGGCAGAGGACCTGCAGTCCAACCTGCGCGGCGGTTTCACCGTCGCCCTTCCGGTCCGCCAGCGCCACTCGATCAAGATCGCGGTCAGCAGGGGCGCCATCGTGAGGCTGGGCGCCGATTTCATCACCTACTCGTTCGCGTGGCAGACCGCGTGGGCCCCCCGCCCCACACCGGCCCCGTGAAAGCGGCAGGCATGACACATGGCATGACGCTGGCAGGGTGCTACTGATGCGCACGTGAAGAGGCTCTTCTGACGCGGGAATGGTTGTTCTTATGGGCATCCCGGCAGCGTCAAGTAAAGTTGATGCCGTGATCCTCAAAGTGGCCGCGGCCCTGGTCACGGGCCTGCTGGTGGGATGTGGCGGGGGGAGCGACGGCCCCTCGTCGCCAACCCAGGCCGCGCCGGCCTTCGTCGGCGCGCTGGCCTGCGCCTCGTGCCACGCCGAGGCCTACGCCCAGTGGGCCATCTCCGATCATCACGAGGCCATGCAGGTGGCCAACAGCAGCACCGTGAAGGGCGACTTCTCGGGGGCGCGGTTCACCTACAACGGCGTCGAGTCGTCGTTCACCTCCGAGGGCCGACGCTACCGCGTCCGCACCGACGGTCCCGACGGCCGGCTCGCCGACTTCGATGTGAAGTACGTCTTCGGGTTCCGCCCGCTGCAGCAGTACCTGCTCGAGATGCCCGGCGGGCGCTACCAGGCGCTCGGCCTGGCGTGGGACTCGCGCCCCGAGGCGGAGGGAGGCCAGCGGTGGTTCTTCGTGTATCCGGACGAGCACGTCGACCATCGTGACGTCCTGCACTGGACCTCCCTGTCGCAGAACTGGAACTACACCTGCGCGGAGTGCCACTCCACCAACCTGCAGAAGAACTACCGCGCAGAGACGAAGACCTACGCCACGACGTGGTCGGAGATCAACGTCTCATGCGAGGCGTGCCACGGCCCGGCGTCCGCTCACGTTGCCTGGGCGGCCCGCGACGCCGCGGCCCGCGCCACCGACCCGTCGAAAGGGCTCGTCTTCTCGATGCGCGACACGTCGGGAGGTACGTGGACGCTGCCGGCCGGTGCGTCCATCGCCAAGCGGACCGCCCCCCTGTCGTCGCACGCGGAAGTCGAGACCTGCGCACGCTGCCACGCCCGCCGCGGCCAGAGCTGGCTCGACTACCATTACGGCCAGCCCCTGGCCAGCACGCATCGCGTGGCGCTGCTGGACGAAGGGCTCTACGAGGCCGACGGCCAGCAGCGCGATGAGGTCTTCGAACACGGCTCCTTTCTGCAGAGCAAGATGTACGCCGCGGGCGTGACCTGCACCGACTGCCACAACCCGCATACGGGTGCCCGGAAGGCGCCGGGCAACGCCCTCTGCACCCAGTGCCACGTGCCGGCCGCCTACGACGCGCCGTCCCACACCCACCACCGTGCCGGCACGCCGGCCGCCGATTGCCGCGCGTGTCACATGCCGGCGCGCAACTACATGGTGGTGGACGCGAGGCGGGACCATGCGTTCAAGGTGCCGCGTCCGGACGAGAGCGTCAAATACGGCACGCCCAACGCGTGCGCGTCGTGCCACGCCGACAAGCCCGCCTCGTGGGCCGCCGCGGCCGTCAGCAGGTGGTACGGAACGAAGGCCGCCGAGCGGCCGTCCTTCACCGCCGCTTTCGTCGCCGGCCGCGCGGGCGCCCCCGGCGCCAACGCCCGGCTGGCCGCGGTCATCGACGATGCGACACAGCCCGCCATCGTCCGGGCCACGGCGCTGTCACTCCTGGCGCCGTCGGCCGACCCTGCACAGGCCGAGCGCGTCGGGCGTGCCGCGCGCGACGCGGACCCGCTGGTGCGCCGCGCCTCGGCCACCGCCTCGCAGGCGATCCCGCCGCAGGCCGCCGCGCCGGTGCTCACGTCGCTCCTCGCGGATCCGATCCGTACCGTTCGCCTCGAGGCCGTCTCCCAGCTCGTGACGATTGCCGGGCCGTCGTCCAATCCGCAGGCCCGCGCCGTCTTCGATCGCGCCGCCGACGAGTTCCGCCAGTCACAAGCTGCCAACGCCGAGCGCCCGGAGGCCCAGGTCACCCTTGGGGCGTTCGAAGCCCGCCTGGGCCACGCCGACGCCGCCGAGGCCGCCTATCGGACGGCGATGGCGCTGCAGCCGCAGTTTGCGCCTGCCTACGTGAACCTCGCGGACCTGCTCCGCGCGACCGGCCGCGACGCGGAGGGCGAGCAGGTCTTGCGCGACGGCCTGGGCGTGGTGCCACCGCCTGGCCGACCACCCCTGCAGCACGCGCTCGGCCTGCAGCTCGTGCGGGCGAAGCGGTACGGCGACGCGATGGTGTGGCTGCGGCTTGCGGCCGAGGGAGACGCCGAGGACGCGCGCTACGCGTTCGTTTACGGCGTCGCCCTGCACGACACCGGCCAGGCGGCCGAAGGGCGGCGCATCCTCGAACGGGCCGCCCGCCGCCATCCGGGCAACACCGACATCCTGGGCGCGTTGGTGGCCTTCAGCCAGGAGGCCGGCGACGCCGCCGCGGCCCGGCGATGGGCCGCCGCCCTCGAGGCCGCGCGGCGCTAGCCCCGCGGTCTCCGCGGTCGCTGTTCGAGTCCCGCCTGATCCGCGAAGTCGTCTTCCAACGATAGCCAGGGCCGGCCCGTCCAATCGGGCACGTTCACACCCTGGAGCGATCATGACGACTGCAGTTCTTCTAACGGCCGCCCTGGCCGTTCAGCAACCCGACCTTCGGAGTGCCGAGTCGGTCGCCCGTCTCCTCGCCTCGGCGCGCGACGATCGTTCCCCTGCGGTCCGGCGCGCCGTCCGGTGGGCCATTGGCAACCTCGACGACCGCCGGTGAGGCGGCGACAGTGGCCGCCGCCGCGCAGCCCGCCACGGGACGCCCGCGGCTGACTGCCCTAGTTCGAACCCGCCTTGTATCGCAGTTCCTGCCCCACCAGCTTCGCCGGATCGGCGTTCGCCTTCGGCCGGAACTTCTGCACGCGGCCGTTGAAGACTTCCGCGAGGTAGAGATTGCCGTCTTGATCCACCGTGATCGAGTGCGGGCCATTCAACTGCCCCGGCTGACCGCCGGACAGGCCCCAGCCGTAGTGAAACTTCCCGTTCAGGTCGTACTTGAGCACACGCTGCGTCGCGCCGTCGGCGACCCACAGCACCTGATCGGTCGTGATCAGATGCGCGTACGGCGACGAGTAGGTGCCGGTCGAGAACATGTCGAGGAACTTGCCGTTCTCGTCGAACACCTGCATCCGCCGGTGGCCGCGATCGACGACGTACAGCTTGCGATCCTTGCTGATCTGGATGCTGTGGACCGTGTTGAACTCGTTCGGCCCGGGATTCCTCGGATCCTTCGGCGGGCCGCCCCAGTCCATCAGGAACTTGCCGTCCTTGTCGAACTTCGCGACGCGGGTGCCGCCGTAACCATCGCTGATGAAGAAGGTGCCGTCCGGCAGCCAGTCGATGTCGGTCGGCCGATCGAACAGCCGGCCGCCGTCGCGCCCGCGCTGCCCCACGGTCCCGAGCGTCATCACGAGCTTGCCGTCATACGTGAACTTCCAGATGACGTGCTGCTGGTCATCGAAGATCCAGACATGACGGTCCGGATCGTAGGGGTTCATCTTGATCTTGTGCGGGCCGCGGCCACAGGCGGTCTGCGAGAACATCTGGTCGAGGTGCGGCCAGTCCTGGACGATCCTGCCGTCCCGGTTCACCACGAAGACCGAGTGGTGCCAGCGTCGCTCCCAGCCGCGCTTCTCGACGGTTTCGCAGGTCGCGCTCAGGCCGTCGGTGTTGCCGGTGGCGTTGCCGCGCGAGGGTCTCAACATGGAGTACGGGGTCCACGGCTTTGCGCCCGGCGGCAGGGGCAGCTCACCCCGCTGGGCAATCCAGATGCGGTCCGTCGTCTCGGCATAGACGGCGCCCACCGATCCCCACGTCCATCCGTCATGCTTGACGCCGTCAGCACCGTCGGGCAACGGCTGCGGCCAGTTCTCGACGATCTCGTACGGGCCGAACTCTTCCTGGCCACCCTTCTCCTGTGTACTGGCAGCGGGCGCCGCGGCGGGCGCAGATGCCGTGGCAGCGGAGGTGCCGGCCGGTGCGCTGCAGGCGGCCAGCAGCGTCGTGCTCAGGCATGGCAGGACGACTGCCATCGGAATCGCCCACCGTCGTTGACGCATCATGGCTCCTCCTCTGATGGAACGGCTGAGGTCTGCGGGCCTTCGCAACCGCGCGGATTCTAACGACGCGATATGTCGGCTAGCAATGGCCGCGACGAACTCCCTGTAGACAAACCGTAGACAAACGCTAGACATCCTTTGACACTGCTGGCGCGCGCGATGGCGTTACCCTCGCGCCACGAGATTCACTCGACAAAAGGAGGCGCTTCATGGGCGCTGCGGCGCGGCTCTTCGTGTTCGGCGCGTGTCTGACCCTGGCTACGGCCTCGTCGGCCTTGGCTCAGCAACGCGGCTCGATCGTCGGCAAGGTCTCGGACCCGGATGGCCTGCCGTTACCCGGAGCAACGGTGACCGTGGCCCAGGCCGCCACAGGGTTCACGCGGACCACCGTCACGGCGGAAACCGGCGCCTTCTCGGTTCCCAACCTGGACCCCGGCACCTACACGCTGACGGTGGAGATGCCGGGGTTTGCCGATCTCAGGCGCACGGATCTCCTGCTCACCGCCGGGCTCACCATCACGCTGGACCTCAGGGCCGAGGTGGCCGGAGTCAGAGAGGCGGTGGTCGTCACCGGCGAGTCACCGCTCGTGGAGAAGACCAGCAACCAGATTGGCGGGAGCCTGTCGCGCAAGGAGATCGAGGACGTGCCCTCGAACTTCCGCAACTTCACCGCGCTGACGCAGCTCATTCCAGGCATCACACCCAACCCGGCCGCGTCGACCTTCGAGGGCGGCCAGGTGGTGGCCAATGGCTCGCCCTCGCAGCAGAACGTCTACCTGGTCGACGGGATGTACAACAACGACGACCGCCTCGGTGGCAGCCAGGGCACGCAGGTCCGCGTCGTGCTCGACAACATCGAAGAGTACCAGGTGCTGTCCAACCAGTACAGCGCGGAGTACGGTGGCGGGGCGGGCGCGATTATCAACATGGTGACCCGCGGCGGCACCAACGCGTTCAACGGCCGCGCCTACACGTACTTCCGTGACGACACCTTCAATTCGCGCAACGCGCTCCTGCCAGACGATGCGCCCAAGCCCCCGGAGCGGACGCTCCAGAGCGGCTTCGGGCTGGGCGGCCCGATCGTCCGCAACCGCGCGCACTTCTACTTCACCATCGAGAACGACCAGGAACAGATTGCCGGATTCAAGACGTTCCCGGCGGCTGCGGCGCCCCTGGCGACGGACATGCTCGGCGAGTTCAGCGTGGACGCGTTCAACTACTTCGCCCGCGGTGATGTGCAGCTGAACCAGAACAACTTCATCAACGTCCGGTGGATGCTCGAAACGGCCCCGACCAAGGGCGAGGGTTTCAACACCAACAACCAGACCCTCGACGCCCAGACGTGGGAGAGCGACTGGGATCACATGCTCAGCGGCACCTACACGTCCGTGCTGACCGATCGCGCGTCGAACGTGATTCGCCTCGGCGTCATCAGCGAGGACCTGGGGACGGGACAGCAGACCTACTTCGACGACGACGTGAACTTCGTGGGGTTTGCGGGACGCGACCCCCTGAGCATCCCGGCGTCGAACGTGCACCCGAGCTACGTGGCGGGCGAGGGCGGGTCGATGGTGAACACCATCATCCACACCTACGTCTTCGACGAGTCGTTCAGCTACTTCGTCCCGGAGTTGTGGGGCGGCGAGCACACCTTCAAGGCGGGCGGCGGGATCAGCTTCAACCGGATGGAACCCCGGACCACCGTCGATTCGGGCACCTTCACGTTCCGCCAGGACACGCCCTACCATCCGAACAACCCCGCCTCCTACCCGTTTCAGTTCGAGATCGCCATCGGCCCCCCGGGCGTCAACGGCTTCGACGTGTTCTCGCGGGACCGGCGCTACTACTTCTTCGTCGAGGACAAGTGGCGCGTGGCCAACAACCTGACGCTCAACCTCGGGCTGCGCTACGACAAGCAGCGTCAGACGCCCGCGAGCAGCGACGACTTCGGCCCGCGCGCGGGCTTCGCCTGGGACATCTTCAGCACGGGCAAGACCGTCGTGCGCGGGGGCTTCGGCAAGTTCTACAACTACGTGCCGGTGGTGCTCGACCTGACGCACCAGCAATCGGGTCTCGTCACGCAATTCCCGACCATCGCGATCAGCGACCCGAACAGCCCTGTCCTCAGGCCCGACGTGGCGACGGATTCGGCCGGGAATCCCGGCATCGCGGTTCTGAGCGCCGCCGGCCAGGCGGAGATCAACCGGCTGCGCGGCACCGCCTTCAACCGTAATCCGCGCCTGGACAGCGACGACCGGCAGCTGCCCTATCAGTGGTCGTGGAGCCTGGGCATCAGCCACGAGCTGTTCGCCAACGCGGCCGTGTCGGTGGACTACGTCGCCAACGCCTCGCGGGACCAGATCGGCGTCGTGGACATCAACGAGCCGGTCAACCGCGTCCGGCCCGGCGTCAACGGCTTCGACCCGAACGGCGAGCTCATCCCGGCCGAGGCCCGCAACGTCGCCTACCAGCGCGTGCTGCAGACGCAGACGCGTTCGGAGTTCGACGGCGACTACAAGTCGCTGCAGGTGTCCTTCAACCGGCGGATGGCCAACCGCTGGAGCACGCGGGTGGCCTATACGGTGCAGAAGAGCAACTACGTGGGCATCGGCAACCCGGACGCGCGCCGGGTCTGGCTGGACAACGACCTCCGGGCCGATTATGGCCGCTTCCAGTTCGATCGCCGTCAAGTCCTGGCGATGAGCGGCAGCTACAACCCCTGGCGATCCCTGACCATCGCGGGCGTCCTGAGCGCCATCACGGGAGCCCCCGTCAACGAGACGGTCGGGAGCGATATCAATGGCGACCAGGACAACAACGACCGGCCCATCCAGGGCATCAACGACCTGACACGCCCCATCCTCTCCGAGGTCGACAGTCAGGGCCGGGCCGTCATCAACGGCCTCAAGGGGCCGGAGTCGGTGCTGCTCGATGTCTCGTTCCGCTACCAGCTGCCTCTCGGGAAGGGGTTCGACAGCCTCGACCTCTTCTACGACATCTTCAACCTGTTCAACCGGACGAACTACGTGCCGCCCACCGGCAATCGCTCTTCCGGGGCCTTCATGGTCCCGACGGCGGCCCAGTTCCCGCGCCAGATGCAGTTCGGCGTGCGCCTGAGGTTCTGATGGGGTGTCGGGTTGAAACGACGAGCGCCACGTGGCGCGCCTGTCTGGTGGCGACTATCCTCCTCTCCTGGACGACGGTCGCCGCCGCTCAGATGGAGCTGGCGATCTTCCAGGGCACGATCAGGGACGAGGCCGGGACGCCGCTCGAGGGCGTCACGATCCGCCTGCGCGACCTGGGGCGCGGACGGGAAACCGTGCTCAAGAGCGACAAGAACGGGCGCTTCTACCGCCGCGGCCTGGCCGCCGTGGAATACGAGATGGTGGTGGAGAAGGACGGCTATCAGCCGATCAACGACAAGGTGCGGCTGGTCACCGGCAATGAACCGCCCCGGCTCGACTTCAAGCTCGCCAAATCCGCACCGGCGGGGGCCGGCGAGTTCGCCAAGGCGGTCGCCGCCTACAACGCCGGCGACTTCGCCGGCGCGGCACAGATGTTCGAGGCCGCGCTCGCGAAAGCGCCGAACCTTCCCGAGGTGCGGATCAACCTCGCACTCGCCTACCTGCGCCTGAACCGCCCGGCGGACGCCGCCGCGCAACTCGAGCAGGTGGCAGCCGCCGGGTCGACAGACGCGCGCGTGCAATTCCAGCTCGGCGGCGCCTACGTCGACATGAAGCAGCTCGACAAGGCCGTCGCCGCGTTCGAGGCAGGCCTCGCCCGGCAGCCGGATCTCAAGGAGCCCACCGCGTGGGAGGCCGCGGTGACGCTCGGCGCGGTGTACTTCGCCAGGGGCGAGGCGGACAAGGCCGCCGGCCAATTCGAGAAGGCACTCGTCGTCCGTCCAGACGCCGCGGCCCCGATGCTCGGCCTCGCCAAAGTGTATTCGAGCAAAGGGGACGTGCAGAAGGCGTTGGAGCTGTTCGACAAGGTCGTCGCCACCCACCCCGGCACGCCGGAGGCCGAACAGGCTGCGATGTTCATCAAGGAGCTGCGCAAGGAGGAGGTGTAGCCGTGACGAAGAGACTGATCGTGACGGTCGCCGGGTTGGCGTGCCTGCTGACGGCAGGCGCGATCGGGCAGACGCCGTCGGGAAAGGGCGGGGGGAACGAGACCGGCCCGTACGATGTCGTCCCGGGCTGGCCGCAGAACTACTGCGGAGCGGGCCACATCATCGGCTCGACGGCGGGCATCTGGGCGGAATCGCCGGATCGCGTGTTCATCTTCAGCCGCGGCTGCCTGCCGGAGCTCACGGAGACGCGTGGCGCGGCCACCAGCTTCATCCCGAGCCGCAACGCGTCCGGCTACGACCTCTCGCAGAAGGATCCGGCCCGCCATCCCCGCTGGGATCACATCGTCAACATCGTGGACCGGAACGGCCGCCTCGTGGAGTCGTGGGAGCAGCACAACAAGATGTTCGTGCGCCCCCACCGCGTGCTGATCAATCCCTACGACCCCGATCGCCACGTCTGGCTGGTCGACGATGGGGCTCACGCCATCTACAAGTTCACGAACGACGGCAAGACGCTGGTGATGACGGTGGGCACGCCGATGCAATCGGGCAACGACGAAACGCACTTCAATCGCCCGACCGACGTGGCGTGGCTGCCGGACGGTACGTTCTTCGTGAGCGACGGCTACGTCAACACCCGCGTCGTCAAGTTCGACAGGAACGGCAAGTTCATCATGACGTGGGGACAGAAGGGCAACGAGCCTACCGAGACGCGGCCCGGCTACATGAACACCGTCCACGCGATCGCCATCGACAAGAACCGCCGCGTCTACATCAGCGATCGCGCGAACTCGCGCATCCAGGTCTTCGACGAGAACGGCAAGTTCCTCGACGCGTGGCCGAACATCCGCCGGCCGTATTCGATCCTGCTGTCCGAGGATCAGCACCTGTGGGTCGCCGACGGCATTACCCAGAAATTCCTCAAGTACGACCTCAACGGTCGGCTGTTGTACTCGTGGGGCACGTTCGGAGCGTTCCCCGGGGGCTTCTGGGGCGTCCACCAGTTCCACGTCGACACCGAAGGCAATCTCTACACCGCGGACGTGCACGTCGGCCGCCCGCAGAAGTTCCGCCCGAAGGCGGGTGCGGATCCGGGCACGCTCGTGGGGCGCTACATGAGGGCGACGACCAACTGAAACGTTGTCACAAGAAACCACGAAGACACCAAGGGCATCACGAAGAACACGAAGTCATCTTGGGAAACACGCGGGACATCCCCAAGAGAGGCTTCGTGCCCTTCTTCGTGTCCTTCGTTCTTCGTGGTTTCTTTCGTGCTCAGCAGCCACTACAGCAGCAGCTGATACCCGCTGCCGTGGACGGTGACGATGTAGCGCGGTTCGTGGGGTCGGGGCTCGAGCTCGGTCCGGAGCTTCGCGATGTAATTGTCCACGGTGCGCGTCACCGACAGCTGGTGGTAGCCCCACACATCCCGCAGGAGCTGCTCCCGGCTCACCACCTCGTTCCGGTGGGCCGCGAGATAGCGCAGCAGCTCGAATTCGCGGGCCGAGAGGGCGATGCGCCGGCCCCGGCGGAGCACGAGCCGCTGCCGGGGCCTCACCGTCACGTCGCCGAACGAGAACTCCTCCCCGCTGTTGGCGCGCCAGTCGTCGCGCCGCACCTGTGCGCGCACGCGCGCCAGCAGCTCCCGGACGCTGAAGGGTTTGCTCACGTAGTCGTCCGCCCCCACGTCGAGCCCCTGAACGCGATCCCGCTCGTTGGTCAGCGCGGTGAGCATGATGATGGGAACACGTGCGCCACGGTCGCGGAGGCGCCGGCAGACGTCGAAGCCACTCATCCCGGGCAGCATCACATCCACCAGGACGAGCGCGTAGGCGTGACGCTCCATCGCGTCGAGCCCCGCCTCGCCCGATTCCACCGCCGTGACCCGGTAACCCTCGAACGCGAGGTTGTCGGTCAGCATGGCGCGCATCTGGAGTTCGTCCTCGATGACCAGGACCTCACGACCCTCGAGGACTCCGGCGGCTTCACGGATCATGTCGTGGCCTCCCGCGGGGTGGCGGTCGAGATCGGTGTGCTGCCCGATGGCGAAGGGTCCGGCTCGCGCGGCAGCGTGACGCGGAACGTGGAGCCGACTCCGAGCGTGCTCGACACTTCGACGCAGCCGCCGTGGGCGTGGACGAGCTCGCGGACAATCGGCAGGCCGAGGCCGAACCCTCGCCGGCGCGACGCCTCGGCTCCGCGATAGAACCGCTCGAAGATGCGCGCCTGGTCGCCGGGCGCGATCCCGACACCGCGATCGGCGACCTCCACCACGGCGTGGGTGCCGTGGGCGCGGATGCGGACGGTGATGTCCCGGAGGGTATCGGAGTACTTGACGGCGTTGTCGAGGAGATTCACGACCACCTGCTCGAGCGCCGCCGGATCCGCCCGCACGATGGGCCCCGGCCCGTGGAGATCCACGTGAAAGGCGACCGGGGGTCCCGAGACCCCGTGCGCAAACGCCTCGACGGTCTCCTGCGCGAGTGCGGCCAGGTCCACGCGGTCGAACTCGTACTGGCGCGGCTGCTGCACGCACGAGAACTCGAGCACCCGCTGCACGAGCGACGACAGCCGGGCCGTCTCACTCTGGATGATGCCGAGGTACTGCGACAGCTGCTCCGGCGATCGCACACGGTTCATCTGGAGCGTCTCGGTGGCCGCGCTCAGAGCCGAGAGCGGGGTCTTGAGCTGATGGGACACGTGAGCGACGAAGTCCCGCTGCATCCCGGTCAGCTCCTCCGACCGGCGGTGCGCCTGCCATGTGAAACCCAGGGCCACCAGCATGAGCGCGATCGTGACGAGCGTCGGCCAGTAGCCCGGGCTGGCCCCCGCCGCCGCCACGAGCGTGGCCGGGGCCATGACCTCGATGGCCCAGGCGCGGGGCTCGACGCCGGCAGCGAGCCGCGACTGAATGTCGTCCGCCGGATAGAACTGCATGGGGAACGACACCGTGGCGTCCACCGCACTGGCCGCGGTCGGACCGAAGACGACGCGGCCGCGCTCGTCGGTGACGCGCAACTGGAGCGGGACGTCGGTGTCGCCACGCCGACCGAGCAGCGCGTGGATCCGCGAGCGCCCGGCCGCGTCGAAGAGCCGCGCGCCGACCTCCGTGGGATCGACGACGAAGCCGAGGATGGCGAAGTACTCGCGTCGTTCGGCATCCACCCAGAACAGGCGCAGGAACACCTCGTGACGCGCCTCCGGTCCGACGTTCGCCGCGGCGACGTAGATTTGCTGCGTTCCCGCGTGCTGGCGGGCCAGGTCCCTGATGGCGCGGCCCAGCGCAGGGTCACGCGTGAACGGGCGCTCGCGACCGTAGAACACCACCTCGCCCGGCGCGGTGGGTTCGGTCTGGGCGTGCCAGGCGAAGAACCGGTCCACGTGCGGGTAGTCGCGCAATCCGGCAGCGAATTTCTCGGCGACGAGATCGAGCCTCCCGGCGCGAAGATCCGGATGGTTGACCGCGGTCAGCGTCTCGAAGACCGGACCATCGAGCGTGCGGCGGAGGTCCTGAGCCACATCGGCCGCGGCCTGCTCGCTGATATGCCTCAGGATGACGCGCGTCTGGGATTGAAGCGCCGAGATCGCCCGGTGCTGCAGAAAGAACACCAGCACGGCGGCGCAGGCCGTGGCCGCGATGGCCAGCGCCATCGGATGTGCTCGCCAGGCTCGATGGTTCAGCCGCACGATGGTGCCTCCCGCAGGGACGCTACGCTCGTGCAACGTCAGTGTCAAGGTCCGGCAGCACGCTCCGGCGACACCGGCTCGACAGGCAGGAGCGCGCCTAGCGCGGCGCGCCCGCGGTGGTCATCCGGCGCTGCATGGTCAGCACCATCTCACGCAAGGCCGCGATCTCGCCGGCCTGCTGTTCAAGCCTGGCATCCTGCGCCGCGCGCTCGCGTTCGAGGCGCTGCACCTCGGCCAGCAGCAGCGTCGGCAACACGTGATACTGCACCGTCTCGATCTGGCCGTCAGGCCCGCGCGCGACCAACTCGGGCAGCACCTCCGCCACCTCTTCGGCGATGAGGCCGTACTGCACCGGCGTCGAGCCGTCCGCGAACGGCCGCTTGTAGGTGAACTGCACGGGCCGCAGGTCGAAGATGGCCCGGCTGGCCGCGCCGAGGTCTGCGATGTTGTCCTTCGTCCGGCGGCTGGACGACACGGTGCCGAGCTGCCCGTTCGCGTCGACCATGACCTGAATGGCGTTGGCCGCGCCGGTGGTGACGCCGCGGATGCCGCCGATGAACGCGCGGCTCAGGCCCGTCCCCACTCGAAGCGTGCTCGATTCGCCGGGGGCAGCCGCGTCGGCGGAGATGTAGATGTTCCCCCCACCCGTCTGAAGGCCTTCGCCAGACCTCTGGCCGATCGCGATGTTGTTGTCGCCACCCGCGAGATCCGGCAGCGCTCCATCGCCGATGGCCGTGTTGTTGATGCCATTCGTGTTCAAGGTCAGGGCGGATGCACCAAACGCGGCGTTGTTTCGGCCGTCGAGGTTGGCCTGCATCGCGGCGTCGCCCACGGCCGTGTTGCTGTAGCCGATCGTGTTGTTCCTCAGGGCGTAGGACCCGACAGCCGTGCTGCGATCGCCGGTGCTGTTGTCACGCAGCGCCTGGGCGCCGACGCCCGTGTTGCTGTGGCCCGTGGTGCTGAGGCTGAGCGCCGCGCTGCCGACGGCCGTGTTCTGGTATCCCGTGGTCGCGGCCGCCAGGGCCGACCAGCCGGCCGCCGTGTTGTTGCTGCCTGTCGTCGCGGCCGTCATGGCGATATCGCCGATCACCGTATTCGAGTTCCCGATGCCGTGGTTGTGATCGCCCCGTGCCACGGTGGGCGACGCCCCTGAGCCGGAGAAGTTCACCGAAATGGTCACCTCGCCGCCTGCCACCCCGCCAGTGAGCCCAGGGCCCGCCGTCACCTGCGTCACGAGGCCGCCGGCCGGTCGCGGCACGAGGAGTGCGGGGTCATTGCCCCCGAGTACGAACTGGCCATCGTTGCCCGAGCTATCCCGCCACGTCCCGCTGGCGCTGGGCAGCGTGACGGTGGCGTCCAGGTGCACCGGCGCGCCACCCGGCGTCGTCA
>Ga0209706_10000785_pt1 | contig 18119 bp, 18 predicted proteins | sample PPLLaktember2015_6_FD_187263 | JGI IMG/M metagenome (GOLD analysis project Ga0209706, IMG submission 187263) | Freshwater sediment microbial communities from Prairie Pothole Lake near Jamestown, North Dakota, USA - PPLs Lake P8 Core (1) Depth... | ecosystem: Environmental > Aquatic > Freshwater...
CAGGGAGACGCGTTCTTACAAGCTGACCCCGGGTGTCGCACATGTCTACAATGAAGGCGACCTGCATTCGCCCAAGCGCACCGGACCGACCAGCCTGATCCGCATCGAAGGCACCAACATGGCGAAGGTCAAGCGGTTCAAGTACCAGCCGGTATGACCGGTAAATAACGGCAAACAAAGAGCTGCCCGCGGGCAGCTCTTGTTGTTTTTGGAGTTGCCGCCCGGCCTGTCAGCAGGCGTTAGTGGTGTGCGTCTGCCGGAATTACCGGCAGCGGGCCGGTGGCGAGGTTGTACAGGTGGCGCCGGCGCACCAATACCATCGACAGCGAGACAAACAGGCCGAACATCACGATGACCCAGTGGATCGACAGGTTGAGCCTGATCAGCAGTGCGTAGAGTCCGAGCATCGCCAGGATTGACAGGTTTTCGTTGAAGTTCTGCACGGCAATGGAATGCCCGGCGCCCATCAGGATATGGCCGCGGTGCTGCAGCAGCGCGTTCATCGGAACGACAAAGAATCCGGCGAGGCCGCCGATCAGTACCAGCAGCGGAACGGCAATGACCAGGCTGGTGACAAAATTCATCGCGATGACGATCAATCCCATTGCAATGCCGACCGGCACCACGTTGACCGCGCGATTCAGCGGCACGATCCTCGCGGCGATGATCGCGCCGGCGGCGATGCCCACCGCACATACGCCCTGCAGCAGCGTGGCCTGCGACAGGCTGTAGCCCAGCGCGACTTCCGCCCATTTCAGCACGATGAACTGCAGCGTGGCGCCGGCGCCCCAGAACAGCGTCGTCGTCGCCAGCGAGATCTGTCCGAGTTTGTCGGTCCACAGCAGTTTCACGCAGTGCGCGAATTCACGGACCAGGTAGAGCGGATTCTTGTTGGGCGCGCGGTGATCGACGCCGGTGTCCGGAATGTACAGGTTGAACACGGCGGCCACGCCGTACAGCAGCATGATGATCGCAATCGCCGCTTCGGCCGGCGTATCGACGCCGGTGTCGACGATCGGCAGGTCGAACGACAGCAGGCTGGTCGAGATGGTCTGGCTGATCAGGGCGCCGCCGAGCAGCGTGCCGAGGATGATCGATCCTACGGTCAGGCCTTCGATCCAGCCGTTGGCGACGACCAGCTTCTGATGCGGCAGGTACTCGGTCAGGATGCCGTATTTGGCCGGCGAATAGGCTGCGGCGCCGAGGCCGACGACGGCATAGGCGAACAGCACCGCGACATAGTGCGGCACGGCGGGTATGGTCCACCACTCATGAAAGAACATCAGCAGGCAGCCGATGATCTTGACGCTGTTGGTGATGAACATCACCCGGCCCTTGCGCATCGAGTCGGCAAAGGCGCCGACGAATGCCGCGAACAGCACATAGGAAACCGTGAAAAAGAACTTCAGCAGCGGCGTCATCCACTCCGGCGACTGCATGTTGATCAGCAGCGCGATGGCGGCGACCAGCAGCGCATTGTCGGCGAGCGACGAGAAAAACTGCGCTGCCATGATGATGTAGAAACCGAAGGGCATGGATCCGGGGTTCCGTTTATCCGGGGATGGCACTGTGAACGGCCGGGGCCAGGTGCGGCATACGATGCTCGATAAGTCGGCAGGCCGGGCAGGGGTCGCGTGCAGGTGGCCTGCGTGTCCGGCGGGCACAGGACCCGCGGGTTTATACCATAGTTCGAGGGGGGTTATTGTGGCGGCCGCGCGGCCGGCGGTTTGCGCGCGGTGATCTCCCGCAGCAGGGCCTCCTGTTCGGCCAGCGACGGCACGCGGCTCGCGGCTCTTACGCGGGTCGCCGCCGTGGTGTCGGCCCCGGCCGCAAACCGGCCGCGGTAGCCGGCCGGTGCGCCCGCGCCCTGGGACAGGTAGACCGCCATGCGTTGCCGCTTGTTGTACGCGGCAATGCGGCGCTCCATCGCGTAGAGATCGTAGCCGAGCAGCGCGGCCAGTGCCAGCAGTGCGGCGACCGCCGCCGCCGTCATGCCGGTGAGGCCGCCGGCAACCGCCGCCGCAGTCAGCAACGGGAACAGCAGGGCGCTGCGGTGCTCACCAAGGTACCAGCGATGCAGGCCCAGCGGAAAGCCGAGCATCAGGCCGTAGGCAACGGGCCGGCGGCGCAGTGTCCGGGCGAGGCGCAGGTTTGCCGCCTGCAGGCCGCCGCCGCCCAGATCGAGTTCACGCCATTTGCTGTTCATGCCTGCCGTCAATGTTCCCTGGCCGCTGCCGGGAGCGGTCGCGGCAACCATAACACGGCAAAACCGCGGCGGCACATGTGCCGGCTTTGTCGGCGCGGCCCGAACAGGTAGTATCCCCATTTTCCTTCAGAAATCATCCGGTACTGACCATGGCCGACCGTCGCCTGCAGGTTTTCCACGCAGTTGCCCGCCAGCTTTCGTTCACGAAGGCGGCGGAGCAGTTGTTCATGACCCAGCCTGCCGTGACTTTCCAGATCAAGCAACTGGAGGAACACCTCAATACCCGCCTGTTCGAACGCAACCATGGCCGGATCGCGCTGACGCCCGCCGGCGAACTGGTGCTGGGATATGCGGAAAAAATCCTGACGCTGTCCGAGGAACTGGAAACCCGCGTCGGTGAACTGACCGGGGATATCAGCGGCCCGCTGCTGCTCGGCGCCAGCACCACGATTGCCGAATTTTTCCTGCCTCAGATCCTCGGCGAATTCAAGGCCATGCATCCCCATGTGCAGGCGCGCATGACGGTGGCCAACTCCGAGACCATCGAAACGCGCATCGCCGAGCATGTGCTGGATGTCGGCCTGATCGAATCGGCCTCGCATCTGCCCGGCGTGCAGACGGAAGTCTGCTGCGAGGACGTGCTGGTGATGATCTGCAGCCCGAAATACAAAATGGCAAAGGCCAAACGGGTGTCTGCGGCCGAGGTCGCCGGTGAGCCCTTCATCAGCCGCGAGTCGGGCTCGGGCACGCGGGAATTCGCCGACCAGTATTTCCAGCAGAACAAAATCGCGCCCGACGCGATCAATGTGGTGATGGAACTGGGCAGCCCGGAGGCGATCAAGGGGGTGGTTGCGACCGGACTGGGGGTGTCCATCCTGTCGCGGGCGACGGTGGCCAAGGAACTCAAACTCGGCATGCTGGTCGCCGTGCCGCTCGATCCGCCGCTGATCCGCGGACTGTCAGTGGTCACGCCCAAGGACAAGTTCCGTTCGCGTCTGCTGGCGACATTTGTCGAATTCGCGATGGCGCGCATGAAGGAAATGGCTACTGCGCAATGAAGCGTTTTATCGCTGTCCAGCACAGTTATTCAGAGTTTCTCGGCGCTATCGAGAAACAGCTGGAAAACCGCGGTATCGGGTTCAATTACTTCCGGCCGTTTACCGGCCAGTCGCTGCCGGCCAGCGCGCTGCAATACGATGCATTGTGGCTGCTCGGTGGCGCGTACGCGCCCGCCGATCGCGAACACACACCTTGGATTGACGAGGAACTGCGCCTGCTGCGCGCCTTCGGTCACGCGCGCCGTCCCGTGGTCGGTCTCGGCTTCGGGGCGCTGCTGATCGCGCAGGCGGCCGGTGGCGAGCCGGCAGCGGATGGTGCGCCCTATGCCTACTGGACGACGGCGCGCGCGACAGCGGCCGGCGCCGCAGATCCGGTCGCGCAGGCGATCGATGGCCGGCAGGTACTGGTGGCCGCCAGCGGCAGGGTGCGTTTGCCCGCCGGAGTTGAACCGGTTGCCGTCGATGCCGATGGCGAATGGATCGCGTTGCGCCATGGCGAGGCCTACGCGCTGCTGTTCCGGCCGGAGATGACGCCGGGCATGATCGAGGACACGATCATGGAAGACGAACGGCCGCTGCCGGACGCGATCAGCGAGGTGCTGGCACGCGCGCGCGTGCTGTGGCCCGAATATCGGGAGACCGCCGACCGCGTCGTGGCTGCGCTGGTTACCGGGCTCGACCTGATGCAGGAGCGGCGCAAGCCGCCGGTGTTCAGGATCCATGCGGTGTCGGGGGAGCAGTGACCCGTGGCGGATGATCGACAACGGACGCTGCTCGCGGCATTCGAGCAGCTCGACGGGGCGCAGCAGGACATGCTGCTTGAACTGGCCGCTTTTCTGATGTCGCGCAATGCGGTGGTGGCGCCTGCGGCTGCAGCGATGACGGCACCGCAGCCGGAGCCCCGGCCCGCCACGGAATCGGTGGTCGTCGCGATCAGGCGCCTGAGCCGCACTTATCCGATGCTCGACCGGCGCAAATTGATGGGGCCGACGTCGCAGTTGATGGCGCAGCATGCGCTGCAGGGACGGGCGGCGGCAGAAGTCATCGATGAACTCGAGCTGATGTTCGAACGGCACTACGAGGCAACCGTGCGGAGCGCAAAGTGATGAGTGCGGGGCGGAGTGCTTCGCGCACGCGGAGCTGAGCGGCGATGCCCAGGCCGATTAGCGCAACCATCGACGCCGCCGCGCTCGCGCATAACCTCGGCGTGGCACGCGCGCATGCGCCGCATGCGAAAGCGTTCGCGGTGATCAAGGCCAATGCCTATGGCCATGGTTTGCTGCGCGCTGCCGCGGCGCTGCGCGGGGCCGACGGTTTTGCGGTGATCGAATTCGACGCGGCAGTGCGCCTGCGGGATGCCGGCTACACCCAGCGCATCGTTTTGCTGGAGGGATTTTTTGACGCGCGGGAAGCGGCGGAGGGCGCGGCGCGGCACCTGAGCGCCGTTGTGCATACCGACGACCAGCTCGCGCTGCTCGATGCGGTGGCTGCCGGGGCCCGGCTCGACGTGCTGCTGAAAGTCAACAGCGGCATGAACCGGCTCGGTTACGCGCCGGGGGCGGTGCACGGGGCCTGGACGAAACTGCAGGAGCATCCCGGTGTGGGCAAGCTGACACTGATGACGCACTTCGCCGATGCCGACGGTGCGCGCGGCGTGGCGTGGCAGATGGCGATCTTCGAGCGGGCCGTGGCGGGGATTGCCGCGCCGCGCTGCCTGGCCAATTCGGCGGCGACGCTGCGTTACCCGGAGACGCACGGCGACTGGATCCGGCCCGGCATCATGCTCTACGGTGCGTCGCCGTTCGCCGAGCGCAGCGCAGTGCAGCTCGGGCTGCTGCCGGCGATGACCCTCGCCTCTGAAATCATCGGCGTCTGCGATCTCAAGCCCGGCGATACCGTCGGCTACGGCGGTACGTTCCGCGCCGTGCGGCCAATGCGGATCGGCATCGTTGCCTGCGGTTATGGCGATGGCTATCCGCGCCACGCGCCCAGCGGGACCCCGGTCAGGGTGGGTGATAGACTGACTGCGACGGTGGGTCGCGTGTCGATGGACACGCTGTGCGCCGACATCACGGACATGCCGCAGGCCGGCATCGGCACGCCGGTCGTGCTGTGGGGTGAGGGCAATCCGGTCGACATGGTGGCGCAGGCTGCGGGCACCGTCAGCTACGAGCTGCTGTGCGCACTCGCGGCGCGCGTGCCGGTCATTGAGCAACAACACTAGTCCTGTCAGGCGGACCCCGAACCATGGCCAAAGCGAAAACGATCTATGTCTGCACCGAGTGTGGCGGCCAGGCGCTGAAATGGCAGGGTCAGTGCCCGCATTGCCAGGCCTGGAACACGCTGGTCGAGTCGGTCGCGGAAACGGCGCCGTCGTCGGCGAACCGTTTTTCGCTGATTGCGGAGACCGGCAAGCTGCAGCGGTTGTCTGAAGTGGAGGCGCGCGAGGAGTCGCGCGTGTCCAGCGGCATTCCCGAATTCGACCGCGTGCTCGGTGGCGGCCTGGTGCCCGGTGCGGTGATCCTGATCGGCGGCGATCCCGGCATCGGCAAATCGACGCTGCTGCTGCAGGCGCTGGGTGCGATCGGCGCGGGGCACAAGGTGCTCTACATCAGCGGCGAGGAGTCGCCGCAGCAGATCGCGTTGCGCGCGAAGCGACTAAATGTCGATGCCCATCATGTGCAGGTGCTGCCCGAAACCAGTCTCGGCAAGATCCAGGCGGTGATCCAGTCGGAGAGGCCGGAAATTGCCGTCATCGATTCCATCCAGACGCTGTATTCCGATGCGCTGACGTCGGCGCCGGGCTCGGTGGCGCAGGTGCGCGAATGTGCGGCGCAACTGACGCGGCTGGCCAAGGCCGGCGGTACCACCATCGTGTTCGTCGGCCATGTCACCAAGGAAGGGACGCTGGCCGGACCGCGTGTGCTCGAGCACATGGTCGACACCGTGCTCTATTTCGAGGGCGACACCCATTCGAGTTTCCGGCTGATCCGCGCCTTCAAGAACCGCTACGGCGCGGTCAACGAGCTCGGCGTGTTCGCGATGACCGACAAGGGGCTGAAGGGTGTAGCCAACCCGTCGGCGCTGTTCCTGTCGCAGCATGACACCGAGGTCGCCGGTTCCTGCGTGCTGGTGACGCAGGAAGGTACGCGGCCGCTGCTGGTGGAAGTGCAGGCGCTGGTCGACGAGGCGCACGCGCCGAATCCGCGGCGGCTGAGCGTCGGGCTGGAACAGAACCGGCTGGCGCTGCTGTTGGCCGTATTGCACCGCCATTCCGGGATTGCGTGTTTTGATCAGGATGTGTTCGTCAATGCCGTCGGTGGCGTGCGCATCACCGAACCCGCTGCCGATCTCGCGGTGCTGATGGCGGTGGTCAGTTCACTGAAAGACAAACCGCTGCCGAAAAAGCTGGTGGTGTTCGGCGAAGTCGGCCTCGCCGGTGAGGTGCGGCCGGTGCAGCGCGGCCAGGAGCGGCTGAAAGAGGCCGCGAAGCTCGGTTTCACCCACGCGCTGATTCCACACGCCAACCAACCGCGGCACGCGATCGACGGTCTGCAGGTCATCGCCGTGCGGCGGATCGAAGACGCGGTTGTGCATTTTCGCGACGGATTCTAGGTAATATCAATAAAAACAACAACTTGTAATTGACGCTTCGCATTTTACCAGGCGATGGACCACGGCTTTGATCTACGCCACGTGCTGTGCGCATTCGTGCTGGCCTGCGCTGCACCGACAGCGCCTGCCGCAGCGGTTGATGAGCACATCATTGCCGTACCGGTGCAGGTCCGCGATGCAGCCGGCGCTGCGCTGGCGCAGGATATCGTCGTCACGGTGTTCGAGGCGCGCGGTGGCGCACCGTATCCGCTGCTGGTGCTGAATCACGGCCGGCCGGTGTCCGATCGTGCCAGCCTGCGTCGCGTGCGTTACTTGCAGGCCGCACGTTATTTTGCATCCCTGGGCTATTCGGTCTGGGTGCCGACACGCATCGGCTATGGTGCGAGCGGTACCGCAGTCGATGCCGAATATGCCGGCCCCTGCAACGATCGTGATTTCCTGCGTTCATTCGGTATTGCCGCCGACCAGGTCCAGCAGGTCATCGACTACGCACGGCGCGAGCCGCGCATCGATACGCAGCACATCGTTGTTGCCGGCCAGTCCTATGGCGGCGCGACCAGCATCGCCGTCGCCGCGCGCAACTTGCCCGGCGTGGTCGCCGTGATCAATTTTGCCGGCGGGGGCGGCGGCAATCCGCAGACGCGTCCGGGCGAACCGTGTTCGAGCCAGGTTGCGGCGGCAACCTTTGGCAGTTATGGGCGCACCTCGCGGGTGCCGACGCTTTGGATTTATGCCGAAAACGATTTGTATTTCGGTCCACGTCACACCCAAGCCTGGTTTGCGGCTTTCCGCGCCCAGGGCGGCAATGGCGAATTCCTGCTGCTGCAGCCTTTCGGCGACAACGGTCATCGCCTGTTTGCGCGCGGGTTTGACCTGTGGGCGCCGCTGGTCCAACGGTTCCTCGCTATGGCGGTTGCCAAAGGCTAATGCGCCGCTGTTGCCAGCCCATAGTGTGGGCGTCAGAGGTTTCACCGCGTGGTGCGTTGCGGTAAAATGTCCGCGTTTGCAGGTGGTTTCCCGGCAGCAATCCTTTGTTTCCCATTCCGGAGCATTCATGAAGGTTCTTGTGACAGTCAAGCGTGTCATCGACCCGTACGTGAAGGTGCGCGTCAAGTCCGATGGCAGCGGCGTCGAGACCGCAAACGTCAAGATGGCAATGAATCCATTCTGTGAGATCGCGGTCGAGCAGGCGGTACGCATGAAGGAGGCGGGTGTCGTCACTGAGATCGTCGTCGTGTCGATTGGCGTCCAGCAGTGTCAGGAGACGCTGCGGACGGCGATGGCCATGGGCGCCGACCGCGGCATTCTGGTCGAGACCGCCGCGGAAGTGCAGCCGCTGGCGGTGGCGAAGCTGGTCAAGGCGATCATCGACAAGGAGCAGCCGAAACTGGTGATCATGGGCAAGCAGGCCATCGATGACGATTCGAACCAGGCCGGCCAGATGGTGTCGGCGCTGCTGGGCTGGCCGCAGGCCGCGTTTACCTCTGCCATCACCGTGAGCGGGGACACCGCGGATGTCACGCGCGAAATCGACGGCGGCATGGAAAAACTGACGATCACACTGCCGGCGGTGGTGACGACTGACCTACGGCTCAACGAGCCGCGTTATGTCACGCTGCCCAACATCATGAAGGCGAAGAAAAAGCCGCTGGAAGTGCTGAAGCCCGAAGCGCTCGGCGTCGATGTCGCACCGCGGCTGAAAATACTGAAGGTCGAAGAGCCGCCGAAGCGCAGCGCCGGCGTCAAGGTGGCCGATGTCCAGGAACTGGTCGCCAAACTCAAAAACGAAGCCAGGGTGATCTGATGTCAGTCCTCGTAATTGCCGAACACGACGGCAAACAGCTCAAGCCCGGCACCACCAACACGGTGACGGCCGCGGCGAAAATCGGCGGCGACATCACCATACTGGTTGCCGGCCACCAGTGCGCCGATGCGGCGCAGGCCGCGGCGAAAGTCACCGGCGTCAGGAAAGTGCTGCTCGCCGATGCGCCGCATTACGCCGGTGCAGGTGCCGAGAACATCACCGCGCTGGTACTGACGATCGCCGGTCAGTACACGCACATCCTTGCCCCGGCCACCGGTTTCGGCAAGAATTTCATGCCGCGCATTGCGGCATCACTGGATGTGCAGCAGGTTTCCGACATCAGTGCGGTGGTCTCGGCCGATACCTTTGTCCGGCCGATCTATGCCGGCAACGCGATGGCTACCGTGCAGTCGAGCGACAGGATCAAGGTTGTGACCGTACGTGCCACCGGGTTCGATGACGCCGGTGCGGGCGGCAGTGCACCGGTGGAAAACCTGGCGGCAGGTCCCGATACCGGGCTGGCGAAATTCAACGGCCAGGAACTGTCCAAATCCGACCGTCCGGAGCTGACCGCGGCGCGCATCATCGTCTCCGGCGGCCGCGGCATGGGCAGCGGCGAGAACTTCAAGCTGCTCGAAGCGCTGGCCGACAAACTGGGGGCCGCGGTCGGCGCGTCGCGCGCGGCAGTCGACTCGGGCTTCGTGCCCAACGATTACCAGGTCGGGCAGACCGGCAAGATCGTCGCCCCCGAGCTGTACATTGCGGTCGGCATTTCCGGAGCGATCCAACACCTGGCCGGCATGAAGGACAGCAAGGTCATCATCGCCATCAACAAGGACCCGGAGGCACCGATCTTTGCGGTGGCCGATTACTGGCTGGTCGAAGACCTGTTCAAGGCGGTGCCCGAACTGACCCAGGCGCTGGCCTGAGCCGGCGAGCGGATGCGGTAACATGCAGGGCGCTCCCGACGGGGCGCCCTTTTCGTTTGGGGGAATGCTGTCCAGAGGTTTGTCATGTCGACTTACACCGCACCGCTGAAAGACATGCAGTTTGCGATTGCCGAGTTCGCCGGACTCGAGGGGGTTGCGGCGCTGCCGGGTTGCGGTGAGGTCAATGCGGAACTGGTCGAGGCCGTGCTGACCGAAGCCGGGCGCTTTGCGCAGGGCGTGCTCGATCCGCTGAATCGCAGCGGCGACCAGCAGGGCGCGCAATGGCGTGACGGCGTGGTGACTGCGCCGGCCGGGTTCGGCGAGGCCTATGCGCAGTTCGCGGCGGCCGGCTGGAACGGGCTCGCGGCGGCTACCGAATTCGGCGGCCAGGGCCTGCCGCACAGCATCGCGATGCCGCTGCAGGAGATGTGGAACAGCGCCAACATGGCCTTCTGCCTGTGTCCGATGCTGACCACCGGCGTGCAGGAAGCGCTGACGCACCACGGCTCGGCGGCGTTGCTGAAAACGTACATGCCGAGGCTGGTGTCCGGCGAGTGGACCGGGACCATGAACCTGACCGAGCCGCAAGCGGGCTCCGACCTGTCGGCGATCCGCACGCACGCGATGCCCGAGGGCGACCATTACCGTATCCGCGGCACCAAGATCTTCATCACCTGGGGCGAGCACGACATGGCGGCGAACATCGTGCACCTGGTGCTGGCCCGCCTGCCCGATGCGCCCGCGGGCGTGAAAGGCATTTCGATGTTTGTCGTACCGAAGTTCACGGTCAATGCCGACGGCAGTCCCGGCCAACGCAATGACATCCGCTGCGTATCGATCGAGCACAAGCTGGGCATTCACGGCAGCCCGACCTGCGTGCTGGCCTACGGCGACAACGGCGGTGCTGTGGGCGATCTGGTCGGCGAGCCGAACCGCGGCCTTGAGTACATGTTCACGATGATGAACCACGCGCGGCTCGGCGTCGGCATGGAAGGGGTGGCGATCGCCGAGCGGGCCTACCAGCATGCGCTGGCCTATGCGAAGACGCGCGTACAGGGCCGCGCGATCGGCCAGAAGAGCGGCGATCGCGTGACCATCATCCACCACCCGGATGTGCGCCGGATGCTGATGACCATGCGCGCGCAGACCGAAGCCATGCGCGCGCTCGGTTATTACGCGGCGGGTGCGCTGGACCGGTCGAAGCGCCATCCCGAGGCGCCGGAGCGCGCCCGCCAGCAGGCGCGGCTCGACCTGCTGACACCGGTGGTCAAGGGCTGGTGCACTGAACTGGCAGTGGAGATTGCCTCGCTCGGCATGCAGATCCACGGCGGCATGGGCTTCGTCGAGGAAACCGGCGCCGCGCAGTATCTGCGCGATGCGCGCATCACCACCATTTACGAGGGTACCACCGGCATTCAGGCCAACGACCTGATCGGCCGCAAGGTCGGTGCTGAAAACGGCACGACCGCGCTGGCGTTGATGGCCGACATGCGCGCACTCGACGCGCCGCTGGCGGCAGCCGGCGAGACGTTCGCGTCGATGCGTGCCGGCTTCACGCTGGGGATCGACGGGCTGGAGGCAGCGACACGCTGGCTGGTGGATCATTACCGCCGGGAACCCGAGGCGGCGGCAGCGGTGGCTGTGCCGTACCTGAAACTGTTCGGCACAGTCGGCGGCGGCTGGCTGATGGCCCGCGCGGCGCTGATCGCACGGGAACGCATGGGGGAACCGGGTGCCGATCGCAAATTCCTCGAGGCCAAGCTGGCGACGGCGCGGTTCTACCTGGAGCACCTGCTGCCGCAGGCGCGCGCACTGGCGCAGACGGTCACCGGTGGTGCGGCGAGCACGCTGGCGCTCGATCCGGCGGCGTTCTGAACGCGTGGTGATGCTGCTGCAATTGAAACGGATGCTGTGCCCAGTCGCCATGCTGGCGGCGCTGCTCGGCGCCGCCGTGCCGGCGCGGGCCGAGCTAACGTGCGAGCAGCTGGTGGCCAGCGCACAGGCCGGCATCGCGCTGCGTGACCGCGGTGCATCCATCGGGCAGGTGCTGGCGGAAACCGAGAAAAGCGAACTGCGCGAACGTTTCAGGCCGGACGAACTGGCGATGATCCGTCGTGCGCTGCAGCTGACATTCAGCGGAGAGTTTTCGGTCTATGAACTGGCCGAGACCTGCGCGGCCGGCAAGGGCGGCCGCCGGTAAGAGACAGATCCGGCAATGCGTTATATTGCCGCGCGTAAACACGGCCATCCGGGCCGGCAACGGAGAAACGACAGATGAAATCAGGTTGGCAGTCAGCAGTGGTGGCGATGGGCGTCAGCATGAGCATGCTCTTGACGTGCCCGGCGGCAGCGCAGAAGCAGCCGTACGTTCCGCCGGAGTATGAACGCGAAGGCGGGCCTTACGTGCCGACGCCGAACGTGGTTGTCGACCGGATGCTCGGCATGGCGAACGTCGGCGCGAACGACCACGTGATCGACCTCGGTTCCGGCGACGGCATCATCGTCATCACCGCAGCGTACCGGCTGAAGTCCAGCGGCTACGGCGTGGATATTGATGAAGAACTGGTGCGCCTGAGCAACCAGCGCGCGAAGAGCCTGGGTATCAACGAGCGCGTGCTTTTCGAGGCCAAGGACATTTTCAAGGCGGACGTCAGCAAGGCGACGGTGGTTACGTTGTACCTGCTGCCGGAGTTCATGCAGCGGCTGCGCAGCAAGCTGTATGCCGAACTGAAGCCCGGCACGCGCATCGTGTCCCACGACTATCATTTCGAGGAATGGATGCACGATGACGAAGTTACATTTGACGTGCCGGAGAAGGAGTTCATCTCCGGCGTGCCGAGCGCAACGCTGTACCTGTGGATCGTGCCGGCCAAGATCGGCGGTGCCTGGCGTCTGCAGGTCGACGGCAACGGCGAGTATGACCTGGCACTGCAGCAGCGCTATCAGCGACTGATGGGTTCTGCGGAGGGCAGGGGCGGCAAGGTCAGCCTGCTCGAGCCGAAACTCAGCGGCGCCGAAGTGAGTTTTCTGCTGCCGCTGGGAGTACATCAAAGGCGGTTCACCGGTCGTGTCTCCGGCGACCGCATCGAAGGCACGGCGGATTTCGGCGGCGGCAAGATCGTGCGCTGGCACGCGACCCGCAGCAAGTCCTGATTTGCTGCCGTTCAGTTCATCAGCAGCGCCGGCGGTGCGGTATCGAGCACGCTCTGGCGGAACGCCGACTGACTGGCGGCCATGTCGAGCGCCGCGGCATTCCAGGCGTCTTGAATGATCTTTCCCGATGCGGTGAGTCCGCCGTCGACAACCCGCGGTTTCGCCAGCATGTCCCATAACGTCGAAGCGTGGCGTTCGGGCACGTCGGTGAGCGTGACGCGTTGCGGCGCAGGCAGCGGTGCCGGTGCGGCGACCAGAAAACTGTTGATCTGTCGTGCGCCTGGCCAATCGGGCCGGTACATCGCGACATGCGGCAGCTCGCTCGTCAGCGTTGCCAGCAGGTGCGCATAAGCGCGCGTGTCCTCGAGATTGGCAAAGGTGTTGAATACCGCGACGCCGCCGGGTTTCAGGCAGCGCCGCAGGTCGCGGAAGAACTCGCGGGTGATCAGGTAATCGGGCGTGCCGTCGCCGTGGAACAGGTCGACCAGCACCACGTCGTGGCGCGGTGTGCAGTCGCTGACGAAGGTCCGTGCATCGGCCTGGTGCGTGGTGACGCGTGTGGTATCGAAACCGAAATAGCGTCGCGCAACTGCAAGCGAGGCCGGATCGATTTCGACGACTTCGACCCGGGCGCCGTCCCGGGCGAGACGCGACGGTACTATTCCCGCGCCGAGGCCCAGCATCAGCACCTGCTGCGGCTGCGGCTGATAGGTGCGCGCCAGCGCTTCCAGCGCGTAGGTATAGAACGAGATCGACCGCTGGTTCGAATCAACGGTGTTCTGGATCAGCCCGTCGTGAAAATACATGCGCAGGAACTTGCCGTCGCCGTCAGCGCCGCTGCGCAGGATCTTGACGGTGCCGAACAGTGAGCTGTGAGTGCCCTCGACCTGCCAGTTGGCGCCGCTGAAGGCGATCGGACCCTGGCGCCCGGTGTAACGGTCGCCCTGCCAGGCGAGCAGTGCGGCACCGAGCATGGCGATGATCCCGCAGGCAGTAACGGTGCCGCGGCCGGACATCGGCAGTTTCGGCAGGGCCGCGGCGCCGAGCGAAAGAGCACCCAGCAGGAGCGCGACCAGCAGCGTCGCCGTGTAATTGCTGATGTTGGGGATCAGCAGAAACGCGGTGACGATTACGCCGGCGACCGACCCCAGCGTGCTGACGAAGAACACCAGGCCGGCGCCGGCATCGCCCTGACGCGCGGCCTGCTGGCGCAGCAGCAGCGCGACGAGCAGCGGATTCATTGCCGAGGTCGCTACCAGCGGCAGGAACAGCAGGATCATGCAGGCAGCGAAGGCGCCGCCGATCAGGCTCCAGCGTGCCAGTGCATGGAAGGCGAGGGGATAGGTCAGGCAGGCGGCGACGATCGCGATGCCGGCGAGCGCCGGCATGATCGCGAACAGCAGCCCCAGCCTGCGTTCCGTTCCCGGCTTGCTGTCGCTGGCCAGACGGCCGCCCCACCAGTAACCGAGCGCGAGCGAGACCAGTGTGATCGACAGAATCCCGGTCCAGATATACAGGCTGACACCGAAATAGGGCGTCATGATGCGTGAGGCCAGCAGTTCGAGCGCAAGGATCGCGCCACCGGAAATGAAGATCAGGGCGAAGGGCATGGGGTGGGCAGAGGCTGTCGGTTATAATGCGCCGCCAATCTACCACAGCTGCGGTCGCATCCAGGTGACTGTGCCGCGGCAGGTTACGCTTAAGTTCAATCCGGCCCGTGCAGATGAGCGGCCACGGGTAGTGGGGATAATCATGCGACGTCGGTCTGTAATGTTCTGGAAAATGCTGGCTGTGCTGGTGCTGGCGAGTGTCGTCGTTCCGGCTCGGGCGAGCGCTGCCGGCGATCAGCCCAGCGTACCCTACGTACCGACGCCGCAGGCGGTTGTCGATCGCATGCTGGCGATGGCGAAAGTGACGGCTCAGGATTACCTGATAGACCTCGGTTCGGGCGACGGCCGCATTGTCGTTACCGCTGCGAAGAAATACGGCACCCGTGGTTTCGGTGTCGATCTCAATCCGGTGCGCATTGACGAAGCCAACGCGAACGCGCGCAAGCACGGTGTTACCGACAAAGTGGCTTTTTACCAGCGCAACCTGTTCGATACCGACCTGTCACAGGCCACGGTCATTACCATGTATCTGTTGCCGCGCGTCAACCTGCAACTGCGCCCGCAGTTGCTGGAACTGAAGCCGGGCACGCGCCTGGTGTCTCATGACTTCGACATGGGTGACTGGAAGGCCGATCAGTACGTGCGCATGGATGCCAACGACAAGTTCTCCGGCGCCGGCGGCGACAGCGACATTTATTTCTGGGTGGTGCCGGCAAAGGTGGCCGGCGTCTGGGGCTCGCGGTTGACGCCGGCAGGCAAGGCGCATGCCTACGAATTCAGTTTCGAGCAGAAATACCAGGTGATCAGCGGCACGGTACGGGTAAACGGCCGCGCGGTGAATATCCGCAATGCGAAGCTCAACGGCGCGGCACTGTCCTTTGAATTTACCGCCGATCTGGACGGCATGCCGGTCAAGCATGAATTCAGAGGCCGCGTCGACAGCGACCGCATTATCGGCGAGGCGGGGCTGTCCGGCAGCCGCATCGCCGCCCGCGTGGAATGGATTGCCGAGCGGGCGGCCCGTGTTGCCAACATGGAGACAATTGACTGATGCAGATGCGGATGACGGCCGGCATGTTCATGCTGGCGCTGGCGGGTGCGGTGCCAGCGCAGGATTTTGGTGACACGCCTTATGTGCAGACCCCCCAGAATGTTGTTGATGCGATGCTGAAGACCGCCAAGGTCACCGCCAGGGATTATGTGATCGATCTTGGCTCCGGCGACGGCCGCCTGGTGATTACCGCGGCGAAACAGCACGGCGCGCGCGGTTTCGGCGTCGATCTCGACAAGCGGCTGGTGCAACTGGCCAACAACAATGCGCGCAAGGCGGGCGTTGCCGACCGTGCGAAGTTCTACGCGCGGGACCTGTTCGAGACCGACCTGTCGCCGGCCTCGGTGATCACGATTTACCTGCTGCCGGAAGTGAACCTGATGGCGCGCAGCAAGTTTCTCGCGCTGGCACCGGGTACGCGCATCGTGTCGCATGATTACGGCATCGGCGACTGGCTGCCCGATCTCGAATACGAAATGGATGCGCCGGGGAAGCCGGTCGGCCGTTCGCAGAAGAGCAAGGTGCTGTACTGGGTGGTGCCCGATCTGGTCGCCGGGCGCTGGGTGTGGCAGGTGGCCGGTGCCGGCAAGCCACGCACGGTTGAACTGGCACTGAAGCAGAATTACCAGAAGCTGGAAGCCACCGCGAAGCTGGACGGTCGCACAGTGCCGGTGGAGCGGGCGACACTGACCGGCCGGATGATCGAAGTGACGATGACGCTGCCGGAGCACGGTCGCGTCACCTTCAGCGGGCAACGCATCAACCAGGCCGTCGAAGGCGAAATGCGCGCCGCCGACAACAAGAGTGCGGGCAAGGGCGAAACCGTGCCGTGGAGTGCGGTGCGTGTCGAGATCCAGGATGCCGCACATGTGATCGCACCGCCGCCGGTGATCCGGGAATTCGGTGCGGATGGGCAGTAATGCGTAAGTCATTGTTGTTAAATGTATTTTTGTGCTTCTCGGCGTTTGCGCTGTTGCCGCGTGCGCAGGCGCAGCCGATGTTCGACGTGCCGTTCGTGCCGACGCCGCATGTCGTCATCGACGAGATGCTGCGCCTCGCCGACGTCAAGCCCGGGGATTTCGTGATGGACCTCGGTTCCGGCGATGGCCGCGTATTGATCACTGCCGCAAAAAAATTCGGCGCCCGCGGCATCGGCGTGGACCTCGATGAACAACTGATCTTTCAAAGCGAAGCAGCGGCCGAGCAGGCCGGAGTCGCCGATCGCGTCAAATTCCTGCAGCAGGATCTGTTCAAGACCGATCTCACGCAGGCCACCGTGATCACGATGTACCTGCTGCCCGGGGTGATGATGCGGCTGCGCCCGCAACTGTTCGCGCTGCGACCGGGCACGCGGCTGGTATCACACGACTTCCGGCTTGGCGACTGGAGTCCCGATGTGACGACGCAGATCCGCAAGAACACTTTTCTGTGGATCGTGCCGGCGAAGGTCGCGGGCAAATGGCAGATGAAAATTCCGCTGCCCGGTGGCGACCACGCGATCACGCTGGAGCTGCGGCAGAAATACCAGGAGATCGACGGTTTTGCGCAGATCGACGGCCGCCACGCGCAGATCTGGGAGCCGCGCCTGTCGGGCGACAGGTTGAGCTTCGTCATTGTCGACGATCGTGACCGCGACAGCGAGGCCAGCCTCTATTTTGAAGGTCGCGTCAGCGGCGATGTCATCGCAGGCCGCCTCCGTCGCGGAGCCGGCAATGCGCAGACCATACACGACTGGCGCGCAGTGCGCGTGGCTGCGCAATGATCGCGCAGTGCCGCCGCGGAGTCCTCGTGCGGGGCGTGTTGACCGCATTGTTCTGCTGGCAGGCGGCGTCCGCCCCGGCGTCCGATGTGCCTTATGTGCCGACGCCGATGCCGGTGGTCGATGCGATGCTCGGCATGGGTGGTGTGGGCCCAGATGATTTTCTGATCGATCTCGGTTCCGGCGACGGGCGCATCCCGATCCGTGCCGCCACTCGCTTCGGCACGCGCGGCATGGGCGTCGATCTCGATGACCACCTGGTGCGTACGGCGCGTGCCGATGCACAGCAGCAGGGCGTGCAGGACAAGGTGGTGTTCGCGGCGCGCGACCTGTTCGACACCGATCTGACTCGTGCCACCGTGGTCACGACTTACCTGTACAACTCGGTCAACATGCGCCTGCGGCCGCGCCTGTTCGAGCAACTCCGGCCGGGGGCACGCATCGTGTCGCACGATTTCGATTTCGGCAACTGGCAGCCTGACCAGAAAATCACCGTCGATGTGCCGGGCAAGGCCTACGGCCCCCCGACCAGCGAGATCATGTTATGGGTGGTGCCGGCCAATTTTGCCGGCACCTGGCAGTGGACGCTGCCCGGCGCGGCGGGCGATGTCCGGCATGAGGCGAAGCTGGAGCAGAAATTCCAGGTGCTCGACGGCAGCGTGGTCGCGCAGGGGCAGCGGCAGCGCCTGGGTGAGCCGCAGGTCAAAGGCGATGTGGTGAGTTTTACGCTGTCCGGCAGTGCCGGCGCCGCGCGTTACACCGGACGCATCAGCGGCAACTCGATCACCGGGGAAGTCGTGCGCGGCGAGGAGCGTCCGCTGCAGTGGCGGGCGGTACGGATCAAAACAGGCAAAATGGACATCAGCGCCGGCCCCGCGCACCGCGTGGTGATCGGCAGTCTAATCAAGGAGCAGTGATGAAATTGGCGAATGTG
>Ga0209706_10000786_pt1 | contig 18105 bp, 18 predicted proteins | sample PPLLaktember2015_6_FD_187263 | JGI IMG/M metagenome (GOLD analysis project Ga0209706, IMG submission 187263) | Freshwater sediment microbial communities from Prairie Pothole Lake near Jamestown, North Dakota, USA - PPLs Lake P8 Core (1) Depth... | ecosystem: Environmental > Aquatic > Freshwater...
TCCGGCACCGCCAGCAGGATGAACGCCCCTACCATCGGCCCCGCCAGCCGCTCCGTGCCGCCGAGGATAACCAGCGATGCGATGAAGATGGATTCCTCCAGCGTAAAGCTGGTCGGATTGATGTAGGTGATGTAGTGGGCGTAGAGGCTGCCCGCCAGCGCGCCGAGTGCAGACGAGATGCTGGTGATCACGATCTTGACCAGCACCACGTTCTTGCCGGTGGCTTGGGCGGCGATCTCGTCTTCCCGGATGGCGCGCAGCGTGCGGCCGAAGGCGGAATGGGTGAGGCGGTGGCACACCGCGTAGGTGAAGCCAGCCAGCGCTGCGGCCAGCACCACGTACTTGAACGGGTTGTCGATCACATACCCCAGGACAGTGGGTCGTGGGATGCCAGGAAGCCCGGCGTGACCGTTGGTGAGCGAGGTCCAGTTGATGAAGACCGTGAGGATCACCGTCTGCAGCCCGAACGAAGCCACGATGTAGTAATCCCCCGCCACTCTCAGCGACGGGATCGCCACCAGCGCGGAGGCGAAAGCGCCCACCGCTCCGGCCACCACCAACCCGCCCCAGAAACCCAGGCCGAGCTTCAACGCCACCAGCGCCGATGCATACGCACCGATGCCATAGATGGCCGCGTGGGCAAGCGAGAAGATGCCCGAATAGCCGATCAACAGGTTGAGCGAGAGGGCGAGGATCGTATAGATGCCGACCATCACCAGGTAATGCGCAAGATACGCGGCCATTCGAGATCAGAGCTCGGCCGACTGGACTTTGCGCCCGAAGAAACCGCGCGGCCGCAGCACGATGAACAGCAGGAACACGCCGAAGCTGATCGCCGACTGCCACTCGGAGGGCAGCTGCCAGATCCCGACGTTTTCCAGCAGTCCGAGGAACAGCCCGCCCAGCATTGCCCCGGGGATGGAGCCGATGCCGCCCATGATCACGGCGACCGAAGCCAGCAGCACGAAACGGGTGCCGCGGAACGGCTCGGCCCCGACATCCATCGCCACCAGGATGCCGGCCGGCGCGGCCAGAGCCGAACCGATCGCATAGGTGAGCAGGTGCACGCGCTTGAGATCGATGCCAACCGTGCGAGCCATCTCCGGCGAGCTCGACACCGCCCGGATCGCCTGTCCCCAGCGCGAGCGCTTCAAGAACACCACAAGCGCGAGGTAGCCGCCTATCGCCAGCACGACTGTCAGGACATGGAGGTAGGTCACGAAGACTGGGCCGATGATGAGCGAGGTGTCGAGCACACCGATGTCCATCCGCATGGGATCGGGGGTGAAGACGATCGCAAGCAGGTTCTCGGTGAGGATCAGCAGCCCCAGCGAGGCGATGAACAGGCTGGTGCGGAACGCGCCGCGCCGCTCCAGTTGCTGGTAGAGCAGAAGATCGATCAGGAGCCCGGCGGCTGCCGCAGCGAGGATCGCGGCGACGACGGCCACCGCGAGAGGAAGGTGCAGCAGCTTCTGCCCTACGTACGCGAAGTACGCAGCCAGGGAGAAAACCGCGCCGTGGGCAACGTGGAAGTGCAGCGTCGTGCCGTAGATGAGCCCCCAGCCCAGCGCGCACAGCGCGTACAGGCTTCCCACCACGAGGCCGGTGGCGAGAAGCTGCAGCAGGAGATCCACGCGGAGCCCGCCGCGCTTCTCAGTGAGAGGCCTTGATGAGCTTCTCGACCTGCACCTTGCCGCCCTTTAGCACGCCCGCTTCGATGTCCATCAGCGCGGCGTGATTGGGCTGGAACACAAGCTTTCCGGCGATGGTATCGAAGGTGCGGACGGATTCGATCGCGCCCTTGATTGCGTCACCGTCGAGCTTGCCGCCGTTCTGTTTCATCGCAGCGGCGGCCGCCGTGGCAAAGATCTTGGTGGCGCTGTAGTACTGCACGGCAAAGAAGCCCGCATCGGTCCCGTAGCGCTCCTTGAACTTGCGCGCGAACGGTGAGCCGGCATCGAAAGGCAGCCGGGTGACGAACATGCCCTCCGTGCCCTTGGCGTGAATCACCTCCGGGATCAGCACCCAGGAGGTGGCCGCCAGCGGGATGCGGATGCCGATCTCGCGTGCCTGATCGGCGATGATGGCCACGTTGCGGCCGTAGGAGGAGACGAAGAGCAGATCGCCGCCTCTGGCCTTCAGCTTGGCGAGCTGGGCGCGAAAGTCGTTGCCGTCGAGCGCGACCAGTTCCTCGCCCAGCACCTTGCCGCCATCGGCCGTGAAGCGCGCGCGGAAGGACTTGGCGGCATTACGGCCCGCTTCGTCGTTGGCCACGATCATGACCACAGCTTTGAGCTTCTTCTCCTTGGTCAGCCAGTCGCACAGTACGTCGACTTCGTTCGAAACCACCGGAATGTTGTTGTAGAGATAGTCCTTGTTGGCGAGGCTGTCAGACTGACCCCCGCCGTTCATCATCACTACCTTGCTCTGCACGCCGATCGGCTGCACCGCCAGGGTGATGGCGGAGTACGAGGTCAGCGTGAAGGGGACTTTCTCTACCTCGACGAGGCGGCGCATGGCGTTGACGGCCTTGGAAGCGTCGGCGGCATGATCCTCGTAGATCACCTCCAGCTTGTGGCCTGCGATGCCGCCGGCGGCGTTGATTTCCTCGGCAGCGATCTCGGTACCGCCCTTCATCCACACGCCGTAGGACGCGCCGGAACCGGTCAGCGGCAGGATTGCGCCGATCTTGATCGGAGCCTGCTGCGCGGCAGTTGGAGCCGCCGCGAACAGCGCCAGACACACCAGCAAGATGACACGCGTCAGCATTCGAGACTCCCCCGTACGTTTTTCGGTTGCTGGGGCCCTGCGCGCGGGCGCACAGCAATCCGTTTCGGCAATCATACCGCGCCTCGAGGCATCGGCTGCTACAGCCCAGAGATCTCGCATGGCTGCGATGTGGAACAGGCTTTGCTCCCGCCGACTATCACCGTGCACCGACGCCTGTCAAACCATACGGGCGGCATGTGCCCACATCACACCGGGATCCTTATGTCCGAGATGGAAGACCTCGACTTCACCCGGCCCGCGAAGAGCGAGATCTACGATCCCGCCGTGGCGCGCGCCTGCTTCGAGACGCTCGGCACCGCCGAGAGCGTTGGACAGGGACAGCCGTTCTTCGTCGAGGGCGAGACCAGCGACAGGATGTACCTGCTGCTGGAGGGCGAAGCCAGCCTGATCCGCGGAAAGAAGATCATCGACATCGTCAAGGCCGGAGAGGTCTTCGGGGAGATGGCTGCCGTCACCCACCAGCCGCGCAGCGCCACCGCGATGGCGCGCAGCGCGTGCCGCGCCATCTCCCTGGATGCGAAGCAGTTCCAGCGAGCGATCCAGAAGACCCCCGAGTTCGCGCTCATGCTCATGAGCATCCTGATCAACCGCCTGCGGCTGACCGACGCCATGGCGCGTATGACCCGCAGCATCCCCGACTGGGCAGGAAAGCACGAGAGCCGGGTCTTCGAGCCGGAGCTGGTACACGACTTCGCCGCGGCGCTTCCCGAACGGCCGCCGCAGCGCTGCCTGGCCGACAAGACGATCTTCCAGGAAGGCGAAGGCGGCGTGTTCATGTACGTCGTGCTCAGGGGCCGGGTGGCGATCTCCATCCACTCGACCGTAGTCGAGAAGGTCGGACCGGGCGGTGTGTTCGGCGAGATGGCCCTGGTGGATCAGTCTCCGCGCGCCGCCACCGCGGTAGCCGAAACTGCGTGCGTCCTCCTGGCGATCAATCGCAACGACTTCCTCACGCTGGTCAAGACCAAGCCGGCGTTTGCGGTCTCCCTGCTGCGGGCCCTCGCGGAGAGACTGCGCCACATGACCTCTGGTCAACGCTGAGCCGGGCGCCTGACCGCCAAGTCGTGCCCGAACCCGGGACTTGGGCCCTCAGGTGCGGCGGGCTGGGGGCGGCCCGATAACGAAGCTCAGGGTGAATGAACGGAAGGGCGATTACGCGATCGCCTCTTTGTCTTTCTCGATTCCCCAGCGGGCACAGCAGGGACTATCATCGCGGGACCCGTACCCCGGATCCCTGCCTACCCTCTAGGAGATCGAATGCACGGCCCCCTGCGCACCATGAGCGTCGACGCGCTGTCGGCGCACATCGGCAAAGAGCTCGGCACGTCGGAGTGGTTCCGCATCGACCAGAAGACGATCGATGCCTTCGCCGACCTCACGCATGATCACTACTTCATCCATACCGATCCCGCGCGCGCTGCCGCGACCCCGTTCGGCGGAACGATCGCGCACGGGTTTCTGACGCTGTCCATGCTCTCCGCTATGGCCTACCAGGCTTGCCCCGCTGTCGAGGGCACGAAAGCGCAGGTCAACTACGGCTTCAATCGGCTGCGCTTCGTCGCTCCTGTGCCGACCGGATCGCGCATTCGCGGGCGCTTCGCACTGAAGAGCTTCGAGGTGCAAGCGGGCGGTCGCTGGCAGGCGGTATTCGACGTTACGGTGGAGATCGAGGGCGCAGCGAAGCCGGCGCTCGTGGCAGAGTGGATCGGCGCAGGGTTTCTCTAATCGAGCGCGATCGGCCGAAGGCGAACAGAGCGGGAGGACGGCCGGTCCTTCCCCTCACGCCCGCGGCAGTGCTCCTCTGCCGCGGGGCAGCGGCGTCACTCGCGGATGGCGGTGTCTAGAACCGCGGGCGCGTCAGGCAGGCCTCGCGATGCGGCGGTGCTGCTGCGTCGCGGCCCGGAGCGCCCTCGCGGTTTGCGCGGGCGGCAATCCCAGACGTCCGTCAGGATCTCCCGCATGGCGCGAATCACGGGGTCCTGCTCGCGCTCCCGCGAATAGAGGAACTGCAGAGTCGTCGTCAGCCGCACGTCGCGCCACAGACAGATCTCGCCGGCTGCAGCCTTCTCGATGGCGAGGTCCTCGCGCATCAACGCCATGCCTACGCCCGACACGACCAGGGAGCTCACCACCACTTCGTCGTCCGCCTCGACCACCTTGCTCGGACCGACGGCATGCTTCTGGAACAGCGCGTTCGCGAGCTGGTAGTGCGTGCTGATGGGTGGGGTCAGGATCCAGGGCTCGCCAGCGATGTCCTTCCAGCCGGCGTCGGCAATCCGCCGCTCCCAAGCGGCCGGGGCGACGATCCGGTACGTGATCTCACGCAGGGGTAGCCCAGCAACGCTGCTGTGGCTCAGCTCGCCATAGTAGAAGCTGGCATCGAGTGCGCCGTCACGCACTTTCTCGAACGCGGCGCCAGAGACCTCATGCTGGAGCTGAATCTCGACCCGCGGGTAGCGCTCCACGGCTGCACTGAGGAACTCACCCACGCGGATAAACTCAGGATCGGAAACCGTTCCCACCCGAGCCACGCCACCAACTTCTCCCTTGATGGCGCGCGCCTCGCTGCGGAACGCATGCGCGGCTGACAAGAGTCTCTCCGCCTCGGTGACAAGCCGCTTGCCGGCGGCGGTCAGCAACATGCCACTCGGCCTGCGCTCGAACAGGTCGAGCCCCAGCTCCTCTTCGAGCGCCTTGATTTGCGCACTCAATGCCGGCTGACTGATGTGCAGCCCATCGGCCGCCCGGGTGAGGTGCCCCTGCTTGGCCACTGCGACGAAGCTGCGTAGTTGGTAAAGCTCCACAGACCCTTCAGAAGAGACGTCGACGACCGTAATACTAGCACGGAATGCTGCGCTGCATCGTGAACATTCCTTGACCATTTGCGGCACCGATTACGTCGATCCGAACAAGCGATTGGAATTCTCGGACCACTGGCCTTATCTTGCCTGCGTAGCTTGGGAAAACTCCCATTAGCCTTTTTCCTACAAAGGATTAGGATATGAAACGAAAGACTCTTTGGAATGAACGATTTGGCATGCTGATGGCGAGCGGCAGCCCCGGCAGCGCACTTGCCTATGAGCTTGGAAGCAGCGTATCTGAGCCCATTTTGACGCATAGCAATACCGAACCCCGAGGGTCCGCTCCGGGCGCAACGGGCGCACAGACCAACCCGGCGCCGTCAGCCGCCATCCGTTTCGTCGGTACAGTGAGCAAGTGGCTGCGCCACGCCATCGACCGGCTCGCGGAATCGTCCTGGGACAGGGAGATGCGTGAGATCGAGGCCTATCTCGCACAGGCTCGGGACACAGCGGATCTGGAGTACCGGATGCGTCGTTTGCACGACTCCCTGTTGTCGCGTGCGCGCGCGCTGCGCTGATCGGTCCGGTCCGCGCCGGCGTGTCTTGCCGGCTCTCCGCTCATGACGAAGCTCCGCCAGCGAGCGGGCAGTGGGTCGAATGCCGTCATTCCGGGGCAAACCCGGAATGACGAGAACTGAGGTTCGCCACTAATCAGGTCTCGGCTTGTCAGCGCGTGCCGGGGCTGCGCACAATACCCTCCCGAGTCCCGCAAACCTGTGCAGGAGCCAGACGGTTCCAGCCCGCAGAGCCGGGCAGAGCCTTCCAAGGGAGACCCCTGAGCGTGGATGCCTACAGCACCCTCAAATGCGAGACGCCGCAGCCGCACGTTCTGCTCGTCACGTTGAACCGCCCGGAAGTGCGCAACGCCTTCAACACCCGGATGGGCGAGGAGTTGCTGGATCTGTGGACACGCCTGAGCACAGACGCTGGCGATGTGCGCTGTGTGGCGGTCACCGGCGCCGGCGATCAGGCCTTCTGTGCCGGCGCGGATCTCAAGGAACGCAAGGGCATGAGCACGCAGACGTGGCGTGCACAGCACGAGTTGTTCGAACGCGCCTTCTGGGCACTGGGCGATCTGCCGCTGCCGGTCGTTGCAGCGGTGAACGGCCCGGCATTCGCGGGCGGCCTGGAGCTGGCGTTGGTGTGCGATTTCGTCTATGCGGTCCGCACTGCCCGCTTTGCACTGACCGAGGTGTCTCTGGGCATCATTCCCGGCGCGGGCGGCACGCAGAATCTGCCGCGTGCCGTCGGCGAGCGTCGCGCCAAGGAAATCATCCTGACCGCGCGTCCGTTCTCGGCCGAGGAAGCGCATCGATGGGGACTGGTCAATCGGCTGTGCGAGCCCGGCACCGTGCTGGCGGAGGCGCTGAGCACCGCGGCCGCGATTGCAGGCAACGCGCCGCTCGCGGTGAGGCAAGCCAAGAAGTCGATCCGCTACGGCACGCAGATGGAGATCCGCACCGCCTACCGCTTCGAAGTCGAGGCCTACAACCAGCTGGTCGACACCGAGGACCGCCGCGAAGGTATCCTCGCCTTCAACGAAAAGCGCAAGCCGGACTTCAAGGGGCGCTGAGCGTTAGCCGATGCACGAGGCTGGAACTCACGCAAGGAGCTCGACCATGTCTGCAGTGCTCGCCATCTGGAACGACATCGACCCTGCCGTAGAAGCCGACTACGAAGCATGGTACTGGCAGGACCACCTGCCCCAACGGTGGGAGCTGTTCGGCCGCCGTTCTGCGCGCCGCTATCGCCGCGTTGCCGGGGACGGGCGCGACTACTTCACCTTCTACGAGGTGCAGGATCTTGCGGCCTTCACGTCCCCCGAATACCAGGCATCGCTGCGTGAACCGGACGAGGGCACGCGATGGATAATGCCGCACTTCCGCCGCATGAGCCGTTCGCTGTGCGAAGTGGTGCTCGACCGCGGCGCAGGCACGGGCGGCGTGGTGGCGACTTTGCCGCTCACGCCGGACGAAGCGGCGGCACGGCACCTCGCCGAAGCACTGGCAGCATCGTTCGATCGCCTGCTGGAGGCACCCGGCATCACGCGCTGCCGGCTGTGGCACACCGACCTCGCCGCAACGCGCGCGCCGAACCCCGAAAGCCGTTTGCGGGGGCAACCGGATGACTGCGTAGACTGGGCGATCGTGGTGGAGGGCAGTTCGACCGAGCGCGTTGCATCGGCGGCGCGCCAGCTCTGCTCGGAAGCTATCGTCGCGGCGGCGCATCCGCCCGAGTCGCCACCGATCTACACCCTGCTGGCCGCGCTCCCCTAGAACTTCGGCCTAGCCCGGATATTTCATCAGGACGCGGCATTATGGCGGATGCCTGGGCGAGACAGATCCGCGTTGCCCAGCCCGACGAGCGCCGACACATCTGCAGGGGACTGCTCCTCACGGAAGCCGGGCGGATAAGCGCGCAGTCCTGCTGAGGTCCATCAGATAGCGCAGATCCTCGTCCAGACGCTGGTCGATGTCCCGGAACACCTCGGCGTGCTGCGTGAGGTCTTCGCCCACGTACCCTTTCGACCTCATCGGAACCAGATAGAAGTTCTCGAAGGAGATGTAGCCGCTGTAGCCGACCTGATCGAGCGCGTGCATCACTTCGGCCCAATCCACCTGACCGCCCTCCATCGAGGCGAAGACCCAGCGCCACTTCCCGTTTTCACGGACCCAGGCGATGTTCTTCGCGTGCACGTAGTCGAGATAGGGACCCAGGAGCTCCAGGCCCATCTGCCAGCACTCGCGCCCCTCGATGACGAGATTGGCGGGATCGTAGTTGACGCCGATCTTGCCGGGGTCGAAGTGCTGAACCAGACGCAAGGCCAGGCTGGCGCTCGGCGCTATGGTGCCGAAGTGTGTCTCGATGATCGGCTTGACGCCGAAGGTCGAGACCGTCTCGATGACCGTCCCTAGAGCATCGACGGTGGCCTGATACAGGTCCCGATAGTGGCGCGTGCCGTCATAAAGCACCGCTCCGGGGCGGTAGCGCGGGCAGTTCATGACGGCGCAGGCTTCCGCGAACCAGCGCTGCTGAGCAATGTCCGTGACCGGTGCGTAACCGGTGAGGCACGACACCTCCAAGCCATGATCGTCGACCAGGCGCTTGATCTCGCGGGCACGAGACACCAGCTCCTTCGGCGGGATGTGGTAGTCCTCGTGCACGCGCCACTCGACACCGTCGTAGCCGTGCGCACTGAGCTTTTCTACCACCTGCTCCCGTGTCAGTTCCGGCAGCACCGCGGTTTGCACGCTGAACTTCGTTTTCCGGCTCCTTCGCTCCGAGTGGGATGAGATGGCTGACTCCCTTGTCGGCCATTTGATCCAGCGCAATGCAAGATGCGCCTGAGCATAGCATCATCGCACGCTGGTTTCGCAGCAACTGCCACAACTGATCGGGAGGAGTCATGAGAGACGCAAAGATGATGGTTTGCCTGCGAGCTCTTGCCGCCTGCGTTGGCGCCCCCAGCCTGAGTGTCGCAGAAGACAACTGTTCGGGGTATTGGGTGCAAGTGGGAACGACGCAAGTTTCGTTGGACAACGACCCGAGTCCAACACTTGGCTATCGGGACATGTCAAGACGGCAGAAGCTGCACGTTCAAAGACAGAGACTACGACAGTTGGACCAACCAAAGTGAGAATCCCGGCGGCGCCGGCAAGGGCACCTGGAAGACCGTGAGCGGTACTGGCAAGTATCAGAGCGCGACGTCCTCCGGGTGGTGGGAGACAACCCGGGTGGACGTCGGGCCGGAGGGCGCCATATACGTTGGCACTTGGGGCGGGACCTGCAAGCGGGACTGAGGTTGGCTGCTCTCCGTCTGTTGCGCCATTCACTGCTTAACGTGGCTCATTCTGTCACGCGACTGCAGTAGTTCAAGGACCAGTTCGGCCGCTCGCCGCGCGCCATCGACTGGGATGTCCGCGTAGCGCGCAGGCGTGCCGATGATCGCGAGCGCCCGCTCCGCAAGCTGGCGCGCGCGAGCACCGCAGGCTTGTTGCGGATCGAGGGCGGTATCAGCACGCCTCTCTGCGCCTTCCCTTTTCTCCACCTTGCCCACCGCTCCAGGACTGGATCCCGCTTCGATACGGCGCTCAGTACTGGTGACAAACCTTTCACAGATCCAACTACTTTTGTGACTGTGTGCGGCCGGGTATGCGCGTACAGTGAGATCGAGATGCGTAGCGCCAACAGAGGAGGAAGCTGATGAGACCCCCATGCAATCTCGCTTTCCTATGCCTGGCCACCGTGTGTGGCTCATCACCGGTTTTGCAGGGGTGCAGCGCCGGGTCGGGTCCTGTTGGATCCACTGCCCCGCGAACAAGCTCGCCAACCTACCCACTCATCATTGCGCGAGTGAATAGTCTGACTGGAGAGGTCGCTCAGTACCAAGCCGATGACCCCGGAGTACTGACCGACATCGGTGGGGAAATCAAGGGCACGGTAAGCTTCTCTTCCGGCCAGCTGTCGTCGGCGACGATTGATGTGTCAACTGTGCCGCTGAAATTCAGTGAGACATTCACGACCACGACGTTCAAACCAAAGCAGTCGCTCCCGGGATTACCACTCGGTTACAGTCTCTACTCTGCTGAGAAGACGGTAAGCGGCACCGTCCGTTCCCTTCTGCTTCTCGATCCAGCGAGCGCGGGGTTGAGTTATTCGACCTTGGGCGCCTGGGGCTACGAGCCTTCTGGCACAACCTCGTATGGCGGCTGGTTTGCGGTCGGGATTGAAACGCGCGGCGCTGACATACCGACCACAGGCACAGCAAACTATCTGGGCGGGATGGCTGGCACCTATGCTGATGGGACGACCATCTACGGGGTAGCGGCCACCGCCAGCGCAAAGGCTGACTTCGGTGTCCGAAACATCGAGTTCAAGACCACCAACACACACAGGGTGGATACAAATGCGCCTGCCACCAACCTGGATATCACCCCCAGCACGTTGGCCTATAAACCCGGAGTCAACCGCATAACGGGCGATGTCACGTCGAGCACGATGTCCGGCAAGGCAGCAGCGCGCTTCTTCGGTCCAGCGGCTGCCGAGCTCGGAGGAGCGTTTTCCATGACGAGTAAGGATGGCACCGACACGGAGCAAATGACAGGAAGCTTTGTGCTGAAGAAGCAATAGCAGCAGTCTGCGAGGGCTGGTCGCGCAGCTGAGATCCAGGCTTGACCTTGTTTCTGGCCAGGTGCCGCACGATTCGACGGAAAGGTTTCCTTGCTTGGCGGCGGTGCCTGTTGCGCGTGGCAGTAATCCTCGCAGTCGGCGTCTTGACCGTCGCACGAGCTGAAGATGTAACCATCGACCTCTCTGTCGACGAAGCGATCGCGCTGGCCACGCGGCTCCTGGTCGAGGGGCAAACCGAGCGGGCCGCGTCCGTCGTCCGTGCACTCGAACAGAGCTTCCCCGATCACCCGCAGGTGCTTTTCCTCGACGGGCAGATCTCATTGCAGGAAGGCGCGTACGCCGACGCCGTCGAAGCCTTCCGACGGATTCTTTCGCGCGATCCCGGGCTGGTTCGTGTCCGCCTCGAGCTCGCTCGGGCGCTGTTCCTCGCGCGGGACTTCGAGGCCGCTCGTTACCACTTCGAGCAGGCGCTCGGTGGGGACCTGCCGGAGCCGGTGCGGCAAAATGTCTACCGCTTCCTCACCCAGATCGACGCAGAAACGTCCTGGCTCAGCCTAACGCTGTTTATCGGGCCAGATTCGAACCCCAGTTTCGCTACCGCTGCGGAAACGGTCGATATTCTTGGTCAGAAGTTCGTCCTCAATCCCGACGCCCGGGCACGGGAAGAGGTGGGACTGGTCGCCTTCGCACAGGCACGCCGGGCCTTCGGTGCCGAGAACCGGACTTTTGTCCGCGGCGACGTTGAGCTGCGGGAGTACCCCGACTCGTACGCTGATTTCATCTATGCGCAATCGACGCTCGGGCGCAACTTCGTGTCTGGAAGCACCGTCTGGACCGCGGAACTCGGCCCGCTTGGCTCTATGTACCAGGGACGCGCGCTCTACTGGGGTGGCGTGGCCCAGCTCACACATGCCAGCCCGCTGACGCCACGCGTCCTCTCATCACAGTTCGTAGCGTTAAAGGGGTTGAGCTATGACGAATTCTCTTACTTGTCCGGAAGCCAGGTATGGAGCGGTGCTGACTTGCGCTACTCGATCAATTCTATCTCCGGGTTCTCTGCAGGCTTGGTGCTGGCGCGCAATTGGGCCGCAGAATCGCCTTACAGCTACTCGGCACTGCAATGGAGCGTCGGCTATGCAAGAGAGCTGCCGCGGCGCTTCAACACGTCGGTCCGTCTGACCGTTAGCCAGTACGACTACGACAGTCCCCTGCCCCTCTTCGAGAAGGTACGCGAAGACAGGCTCGTAGTGTTGGACCTTAACGTAATCGCGCGCGACTGGGCCGTTCGAGGCTTTGCGCCCACGTTGACGGTGGGTGTTTCCTGGAACGACTCGACCATCGAGCTCTTCGAGTACCAGCGACAGTATCTTGGGGTTGGCATCACCCGGAACTTCTAGCGACCGGGCGCCTGCCGTGGGCCTTCTGGCTACTCTCGGCGAGGCGTGGTACGGTTGAACTCCTTATCCGTTATCCTTCACCCGGAGGGCGCGAATGGGCAGGACCGCGTCTACACGTGCGGGCGCAGGACGTCGGAGGAGATCCGCGGCCCGAAGACGCTCGCTCCATGCACCTCCACGATGGCAAGCGCAGCACCTGACTTGGTGCCCTTGGCGCTCGTCGTCCGCGTGTTTTTGCTGAGAGCCACCCATGCCGGCCGACGATTCTCTGCTCTTCGCGCCGATCAAGATCGGCAAGCTCGCCATCACGGGCCGTCTGATCAAGACTGCAACCGCCGAGACCCGCGCTACCGACGACGGCTTCGTCACGCCGGAGCTGATCGACTTCTATCTGCCGATGGCGAAGGGCGGCACGCCGCTCATCATAACGGGCAACATCTACGTCAACCTCGACGGCAAGTCGGCGCCGCGGCAGGTCGGCGCGGATCACGACGACAAGATCCCAGGTCTCAAGCGGCTCACCGACGCTGTGCATGCGCACGGCTCGAAGATGTTCGCGCAGCTCAACCACTGCGGGCGGCAAGTGGTGCCGCGCTTCGCCGGGCTGGCCGAGGCGGTCTCCGCCTCCGGGAAGACGGAGCTCGTGACGGGGACGCGTCCGCGCCCGCTCACGCTGGCGGAGATCGAGCGCCTCGTCGCGCGTTACGCGGAAGCGGCCGAGCGCTGCAAAAAGGCCGGCTTCGACGGCATTCAGATCCACGCCGCGAACGGCTATCTCATGAGCCAGTTCCTCACGCCGTATACCAACCGGCGCACCGACGTGTACGGCGGCTCGGTCGAGGGTCGCACCCGCCTGCTGTGCGAGGTGCTGCGCGCGATCAAGTCGCGCGTCGGCCCCGACTTCCCGGTCATCATCAAGATGAACGGCTCCGACTACCTGCCTCTGCGGCCCGGCCTGAAGACAACCGAGCTGGCCGAGATCGCCGCGATCCTGGAACGCGTTGGAGCCGACGCGATCGAGGTGTCCGTGGGCCACTACGAATCCGGCTTCCCGATGGTGCGCGGGACCTTCGGCCGCTGCCTGCGCAACATGGTCCAGGGGAGCATGAGCCACCTCGGGTTCGTCCGGCGCTGGCTCTTCCGGCTGTTCTGGCCGATCCTCGCGGTGGTGTTCAACCTGGTCTGGACGCCCCGGGAAGGCTTCAACCTGCGCTACGCACGCGAGTTCAAGCGCAAGGTCGCGATCCCCGTGATCTGCGTCGGCGGATTCCTCACGCGCGAGGCCATGGAAGCGGCGATCCGTCAAGGCGAGTGCGACATCGTCTCCGCCGGCCGTGCCTTCATTGCCGACCCGCTGCTGTACCGCCATCTGCGCGACAATGAGCCGGGACCGCGGTGCGTCGATTGCAACGCCTGCATCGGTCACCTCGGCGCCCAGCCAGCGGAGTGCTATCACCCCCGCGTTAAAGCGGAGAAGGATGCGATGCTCGCGCGGCTGGCGTAAGAAGCGCTCGATCCGGCCGCCTGATGCGGCCGCGCTGGATCGACGGATCGACACTTACTGCGCGGCCTGGTGCGAGCCCGACGCCGCGGCGCGCCAGTGCCTGCTCGACCGCGTCTGGTCCGAGAGTGTCACCTACACCAACCCCAGGACTCAATGCCGCCTGCCCTTGCCCAAATCCCATCGGCCGCTGTCATCGGTGGCGGGCCTGCTGGACTCATGGCCGCGGAAGTGCTGGCGCAGGGCGGCGTACGCGTCGACCTGTACGAGGCCATGCCCTCCGTTGGCCGCAAGTTCCTGCTCGCCGGCAAGGGCGGCCTGAACATCACCCACACGGAACCGGAGGATCGGTTTGTCTCGCGATACGGCGCGCGCGCTGCGCAGATCGCACCGCTGCTCCATGCTTTCGGGCCCGACGCTCTGCGCGAATGGGTACACGGCCTTGGCGTAGAAACTTTCGTCGGCACCTCGGGGCGGGTTTTTCCTGCCGAGATGAAGGCTGCGCCGCTGTTGCGGGCGTGGCTGCACCGCCTGCGCGCAGCCGGTGTGTGCTTTCACGTGCGTCATCGCTGGAATGGCTGGGACGGGAGCGGCGCACTCCGCTTCGCAACCCCGCAGGGCGAAGAAGCGGTGCACCGCGACGCGGTGGTGCTCGCGCTGGGCGGCGGCAGCTGGGCGCGACTGGGCTCCGACGGCGCGTGGGTGCCGATCCTCGAGCAAGGCGGCGTGCGCGTGGCGCCTTTGCGGCCCGCCAACTGCGGCTTCGACGTGAACTGGAGCGAGGTCTTCCGGACGCAGTTCGCCGGACACCCTGTGAAATCGGTGGTTGCCACCCTCACCGGCCCCTCCGGCGAAACGATTCGTCACACCGGAGAGTTCGTCGTGACCGAGCACGGTGTAGAGGGCAGCCTGATCTACGCGGTCTCCGCGATGCTGCGCGACCTCATCGAGGCAAGAGGCGAGGCGGTCATCCACCTCGATCTGGTGCCGGGCAGGCCGTTGCAGCGCCTCATTGACGAGCTGTCGAAGCCGCGCGGGAGCCGCTCCATGGCGAACCATCTGCGCGCCCGGGCCGGCATCGAGGGCGTGAAAGCCGGGCTGCTGCGGCAGCTCGCCGCACCCGAGGACTTCGCAGCTCCCGCGCGCCTTGCCGCAGCAATCAAATCCCTTCCACTACGACTCGTAGCCCCGCGCCCGCTCGACGAAGCGATCAGCAGCGCCGGCGGCGTAACATTCGAGGCAGTCGACCGGCGACTGATGCTGCGGGAGATCCCGGGTGTGTTCTGTGCGGGCGAGATGCTGGATTGGGAAGCACCCACCGGCGGCTACCTGCTCACAGCCTGCTTTGCGAGCGGGCGCGCGGCGGGGCTGGGAGCGCTCGCGTGGCTGGATGAGCGGCGCCGCGCACGCGCGGTGAGCGACGGCTGCCGGGAAGGAGAAAGTTGAGCATTCCTTTGTCATCCTCGTGAAAGCGGGGATCCAGCCGCCTTGCAGTCCGCTCGGTCCTGCCCTGGACCATATCGGGGTGCGGGCAACCCTTGGCTGGATGTTTTGGAGCCAGCCCCTGCCCAGAGTCGCATCACACCGGCATCGGCTTGGCGTCGCGCAGCGCCAGCCAGCCGCGCGCGATGCGGTAGATCGCCCACAAACCGAGGATTAACAGCATCAGCGGCCAGGTCAGAAAGCCGACCAGGATGGGCGCTAGAACGAGCGAGACCAGTGCGGCCAACACTGCCCACAGCAGCGCGTACCAGAAGGTGCGGATCTGCCAGCGGAAGTGCGACTCGAGCCAGGTGCCGCGCGCCTCGCCACGCTTCACGTAGTTGAGGATGACGCCGATGATGGACGGCCATCCGAACAGGAACGCACCGACGACCGTTGCGGCACCGAACGCGCCGATGACCAGGCTTACCGTGTGCAATGCGTAGACTACGTTCGCGATGGTCACCAGCGAGGGCGCGGGAGTGCCCGATGTACTCTGATCGTTGGTTGCCATAGGGCCTCGTGGCGTCGGAGTGGAAGAGGGTTGCAGAGTGCAGCGGTCGAGTCTAGCAGGACGCAACGGCAGAAGCATCGGGGCAGGCACCATGCGGACGCACCGACAGCTGTCCATTCCAGGCTCTGCGCTGCATCTCCGAGCCGAGGCCGTATGATGGATAATGGTCGGACCGCGGTGAACGCAAACCAGATGAGGAGGATGCCCATGAGCGCAGTCACGCCAAAAGCTCCCAACCATGCCAACCTGCCTCCGCTAGCGTCGCGTTTCGTCGACGTGCCAGCGCTGCCCTGGGAAACCAGTCCCCGCCATCCCGGCGTCGAGACGAAGACGCTCGTGGTGGATCGCGACACGGGACTGCTCACCATGCTCCTGAGGATGGCCCCCGGAGCGAGGTTGCCCGACCACGAGCACGTGCTCATCGAGCAGACCTACGTGCTCGAAGGCAGTCTGGTGTGCGGCGAAGGCGTGTGCCGCGCAGGCGAGTTCGTGTGGCGCCCCGCGGGCAGCCGGCACGAGGCCTGGGCCGGGGCCGAGGGCGGTCTCATGCTCGGGATGTTCCAGATGCCCAACCGGTTCTTTGAGGCCGACGGCCGCGCGGTGGACTTCCTGGGCAACGATTGGGAGAAGACCTGGGGCGCAGCATACGAGCGGCAGGAGCTGGCTAAGGTTGCGTAGCCAGGCGGCGGGGCTCGCGATTCCTGGAGGAAGCACCATGGCCCTGGAGAACTCGCCATGAACAGCAAGCTGCTCGCAGGCGATACCGCGCTCATCACCGGCGCGGCTTCGGGCATTGGGCGTGGCATCGCGATGGCGCTGGCGCGCGAGGGTGCACGCGTGGTGCTGACCGATATCGAAGGGCCGCGCGGCGAGGAAACGGCCGCTAGGCTGCGTGAGGAGGGCTGCGACGCGCGCTTTCTCGCTGCCGACCTGGCCACCGCCGAGGGGCCGGCCGCTTTGTTCGAAAAGGCGCTCGACGCGCTCGGCTCGCTTTCGATCCTCGTACACAGCGCAAGCCCGCGCCGGCTCGAGGCGGACAACATCCTCGCGGTGAGCGACGACACCTGGGACCGCATGCAGGCAGTGAACGTGCGCGCGGGGTTCGTGCTCGCGCGCGAAGCGGCGCGCGAGATGATCGCGCGCAGCGTGAAAGGCCGCATGCTGTTCATCACCTCGCTGCACGCGCACACGCCGCGCAACCTGCCGCACTACAGCGCGGCCAAGGCCGCCCAGACGATGCTGGTCAAAGAGCTCGCCAAGTCGCTCGGGCCACAGGGCATCCGCGTCAACGCCATCGCGCCCGGGGCGATTCCAGGCGGCGGATTCGATGCGAAGGGCGCTGGCATCGAGCGGCTGACCCGTTGCACCAGCCTGCGCCGCCTGGGCACCCCGGAAGACATCGCCGGCATGGCCGTGGCGCTGCTCTGCGACCGCTTCTCGGCCTACGTCACCGGTACGACCGTAGCCGTCGACGGCGGGCTCGCTCTGCACAACTGGATCGAGCCGGCCGAGCTGTAGCCATCTTCCCGACCCGAGGAGAGGCCCATGGACAGCGACAAGCAAGTCGCGCCGATCGGACGCGAGCGCGCGATTCTGGCCACGATCGCGGGAGCGACGGGAAATGTCGACTGGCTCACCAGCGACCGGATCGAAGCGCTCACCGGCGGGCACGGCATGCTCAACCTGCCGGTCATCGCCATCGCCGATGCATTGGCTGTCGAGCTGCTGCGCGGTGCGGATCTCAACGTCAAGTTCGCCAACGTCGCGCGCCAGCCCATCGACGACCTGCTGGCGAAGGCCATCGATGCAGCGAGGAGCGCCGGCGCTGATGCCGCCAATGCTGCCCTGCTCAGCGCGACGATGCTCTATCTGGCAGGCGCACAAGCACAGGTCGGCATCCCCGCGGGCAACCGCAAGCTCGGCGCGAGCGCGCGGATGATCGCGGGCGTCGATCGGTGCGGCGTCGCCGCGATTCCGACCGGGAAGAAGAACAACAAGATCTCCGGCTTCCCAGCGGTCCAGGCGGTCTATCGGGCCATGGCAGAGGGCAGGCTGAGCCCGATCAGTGGACGAAATGTTCCGCTGGGGGTAGGCGGCGGGCCGATCTACGGCCACAGCAGTCTGGGCGAGGACATCGTTTTTCCGGCGATGGCGGAGAATGGCGCGCGCATCGGCACGCAAGCCATGCTCGACGCGCTGGCGGGCGCCGGCATGCCCACGGCCGGCTTCACAGCCGCTCTGTTCGGCGCCGCGGCGATCCTCGAGATCATTCACCCGGATGCCGACGTGCGCGACGAGTACGGGCCCTACGGCAAGGTGACCAGCGCTTTCGTCGCCGGCAGCGCAGCCGCGCGCACCGCCGGCCTGCCCGAGACCCTGCACGTGCGGCTCACCGGAGACGAGATCGCGACCGGCAAGCTGATCGGCGAC